>Ga0187893_10000905_pt1 | contig 74622 bp, 79 predicted proteins | sample MA1701074metaG_FD_139574 | JGI IMG/M metagenome (GOLD analysis project Ga0187893, IMG submission 139574) | White microbial mat communities from a basaltic lava cave in the Kipuka Kanohina Cave System on the Island of Hawaii, USA - MA170107-4 metaG ...
CATTCACACAAAGCCGGAAACGATCGTCCGGTTACTTCCTCGATCCGTGCCCGGTCCCTTCACCCAAGCGGAAATCGAGGAATTCGAGAGACGGGTCAGGAACCTCAGCCTGTTTGATCACGTATGGGTGAGACGCGACGGCCAGGTTCTGACGGTTGAAACGCAGGAGAAAATTACCATCGCCCCGATCCTGAACTTTACCAGCGGGACGAGCATCCAGGACCTGAACGCCACTGCCGGCGTCGTGGAATACAACTTGCTGGGAACGGGCACGCAGCTCGGCGGGCAGTTCAATTACAGCCAGCGCGGGCCGAACGTCGACCTGTGGCTCTCACAGCACGCCTTTGAGCCTGGACGATGGGCCAAGGAACTCAAGGGCTCCTACGCCTCGAACGGCATCCGCTTTGCCGATTCGGCGTCCACCTGGACCCGAAATCGTATCGGCGGTGAGTTGGAACTGAAGGGGCCGTACCGATATGGCTCGCCACTGCGATATGAAGTGGTGCTGAAATACTACGATGAGCATGTCAACGACCAGACAGGCTCCCCCCGCCAGCCCGACGGGCACTATGTCGGCTTGATTCCAGAGTTTACGTGGGACAAGTACCACTGGCACGATCTTGTGCCGAGAGGGTATCGAATCGCCCTTGAACTCAGGCCCGGATTCTTTTTCGGAGCGAACCAGCAGCGGCACGAATTCAAATTGCGTTATCTCCAGGGAGTCCCGCTGGGTCCGACGACCGTGGTCATGATCAACGGGGTGGCGGAGGCCGTGAATAATAGTGGGAACCCGAATCACAGCCTGCTGCTCGGCAGCATCACCGGTGTCCGGGGGCTCTCCGATAATCTCTTTCGCAATCGCGCGCAGGCCTATACCAACTTTGAACTCCGGCACGCCATTCAGGTGGCGCCGCGCTGGGCCGTGCAAGGCGTCCTGTTCTCAGACTTTGGGGGGTTTGAATCATTCACCGACAAGGGAGAACTGCGCGACTGGCGGGGAGCCGTGAACGTGGGCGGTGGGATACGTCTCGTCCCGACATTCCTTTCCAATACGCTGTTACGGATCGACGTCGCTCACCTGTTTTCGCCAAGCCCGAATTCACTGGTACAGTTCGGCATCACGCAGTACTTCTAGCCAGGAGGACAGCCGGTTGGGCTCTCTTGGTGGGCGACCGACCTCATTTGGGATGCCTCGTGTTTAAGTCGCCCCCTATGTGACGTCAGGAAAATTTCCAAACCGCACGAAAAATAAAGGCAAAGTCGCAGTCGTCTTTAAGCACGGGTTCGAATCCCGTTGGGACCACCATCCCGCACTTCGTGTGAGCCGTTTGCCACCTTAATGTGTTATCGTTCGATGGGTGGCAAACGGAGAGTTTGATTTTTCTGAGGTTTCAGCAGTCCGCAGCGCCTACTTCTTCTCTTCCGATTCGGACTTCTTCGGAGGATTCTGCTGAACAGCTGACGCGCTCTTCCGAATGACCCTGGCGCGGGCTTCCAGCGGCGCAGCTTCGTCGGCGCGGCGCGACTCACGCAGGAGATGGGCGTAGTTTTCCAGGGTGGTCGCGACATATTGGTGCGTCGGCCCAAGGGTTTTTTCCTGGATCACCAGGGTCCGCTGCAACAATGGCTCGGCCTCGGCATACCTGCCTTCGGCTACATAGAGGGCTCCGAGGTTGCCGAGCGTCGCGGCGACTGCGGGACTCTCTTTCCCCGAGACCTTTTCCCGAATCCGTAGCGTCCGCTGCAACAACAACTCGGCCTTGGCTGGTTGCTTGGTCGTCACATACAGCTTGGCCATGTGACTGAGCGTCATGGCCACTGCCAGGTGCTCGGACCCCAGCAGGCGCTCCTGAATGCCCAGGGCCCGCTGGAACAGCAGTTCGGCCTTCGCATTCTCGCCCAGCGTGTGCTGCAGGACGGCCAGGTGATCGACGTAGACGGCGACTGTGGGATGCTCGAGGCCGAGCGTCTGCTCGGAATGAATCAACGCGTGCTCAGCCAGCGGCAGGGCCAGGGCATATTGCCCGGCGCGCTCGAACTCGACCATGCGCGCGCTGATCTGAAGAATGGAAAGCTTGTCATGCTCGCCGGAAGCGGGATTGCACAACAGGCTGAGCAGCAGGGCGCCGGCCGGAAGGCTGCGTGTGGTGATGAATCGACAGGGCATCGCGTATCCTCGATGGCAGCATGCGCCGTCGCGACGGGAAAGATCAATAGCGCCCGGCGCGCTTAACCCGCAGTATTCATGACGGCTTCTACTGCAACCGCCGATACGCCGCTACGGCAAACCTGGCCGCTGGCTTGGCGTGGCCAGGCGGGCGGGCTCGCCGCTTGATCGGTCAACGTCCTGTCTCAAGGACGCCTTCCTTCCTCGCGGCTCCACGCGCCCGTCTCGCCAGGCGTCTCAGCGGTTTCGTCACGGACCCTCATAAATAATGCGGGTTAACGATGGTCCTTCACCGGCGCTCGAGCCTTCACTTGATTGCGTCCGTCGTGCTTGGCGCGCGCGAGCGCGATTTCGACGGTTTTGATGACCTGATCCGGCGTGGTCCTGCGCTCGTCCCGTTCGGCCGCTCCGATGCTGACCGTGACGGGAACCTGCGTTGGCGGGTCCGGTTTTCTGAACAAACGCCTGTGCCCCGGCAGCATCATGGGCGAGGCGTCCACCGCCTTTCTTAATTCTTCCAGGCGCGGCAGCACGTCGGCCACCGCCTTGTCATGAAAGATCACCGCGAAGCGGTTGCCGTCGTAGCGGAAGGCGTTGCCGTCACCGGACAGGTTCGTCACCTTCCTGGCGACCATGCGCAGGACTTGATCGCCCACCGCATACCCATGCGCGTCGTTGAGATGCTTCATGCCGTCCAGGTCGATCAGGGCGATGGCATACCGGCTGCCGAGGTTGGCCACGGCCTGGTCCCAGTAAGGCCGGCCGCGCATGCCGGTCAACTCGTCGTAATAGGTCGATTGGTAGATCTCCGCGTAGGCGGCGACGATCAGGATCAGTCCCGCGGTGGCCAGAAAATTCGTGGGCACCCATCCCGCGCCGGTGCCGTGCAACGCGAGGAAGGCCGAAACCAGGGCCCAGAAAAATCCCCTGTCCACGGGGTTCCGGTAGGACACGAACCGCGCCGCGTGCAACGCCAGCGCCGCGCCAAATGCCAGCAGCGGCGCCTGCGCGAGGGGAGTCCAGGCGGTATAGCGGGACGCGACGAAGGACGACTCCAGCGCGGCCGCGAACGCGGCGTTTTCCGGAAGGCCGATCCAGGAGACGAAAAAGATTTGCAGGAAGACCAGGATCAGCCGGATGATTTCACGCGAGATCAGGAGGCTCCGTTCGGTGATCAACGACAGCGCCAGGAGGTTGAGCGGGAGCAACAGCGACACCGTATTGAACATGATGCGGCCGACGTCCGCCGAGGCAGCCGCTCCGCCTGCCAGGTGGACCACCCCGCGATCGGCCAGAGCCAGGAGCAGCATGGCGAAGAGAATCCGGCTGTGGCGCACATACAGACCGAGCGCGATCCCGACCGCAAGAACAAGATAGGCAAATGTCTGCTCCAGCGGCAGCATCACAGTCGGCAATCCGCCGGGGCGGAGAAATCCCACCGCCACCAGGACCAACAGCCCGTCAGGCAGGACAAACGAGACCAACCATGTCCCAAGGCGCGCCATAGTGAGCCACAAGCTTAGCACCATCCGCCCAATGCCATGGCACCGATGAACCGCAACGAAATTAAGGGCTTCTGGTGGTCTTCGGGTAGCTTCAGGTGAAGCGCGAGAGAAAAGCAATAGGGCCAACAAACTGGAATCCGCCCGCCGATCGGCCCTACTGCGGCTACGCGCATCGCAGTACAGTGGGTCCATGAATGCCGCCCTGCGAATTCTGATCGTACTGAGTTTCTGCGGCATGGCCGCCGGCTGTTCCGGTCTGATCGTGCGCGACGGTGATTCCGCGGCGCTCGTGGCTGGCAAGGTGGTGGCCCGTGTGCTGGTGGCCGTGCCGACGGTCGGCATCAGCGAAGGCATTCTGGTCGATCTCAAGGATGCCGAGCGGAACCGCGCCTGGCGCCGGCAGCAACTGCCGCAGACCGAAGCCGCCTGCCGGAAGGAATGGCAGGGCTATGTCGAGGACCGCCGGTTGCGGCACATTCCAGACCGGGTGGTCGGCGTCTTGTTCGCCGCCACCGGCCAGGATTACATGGGCGGCGCCGTGCGCGCGCTGAATATGGCCGGAGTCGTGCCGGACCCCGACGAATTGCAGGCCGAATGGCAGCGCACGCTCGCGCGCGAGCCGCAAGCGGCCCTGCTCTCCGAATGTTCGCGACGCTTTCACCTCGACCGCGTCTCTTCCCTCCGCTGAGATCGTACGCGCATTCCATTTCGCTTCCGCACGGCTCCAACCTGCCCAAATCGGCCCACACCGGATTGACGCGTCTTCGCCGGTTGTGTATAACTGAAGCACCGATTGGTCGATGGTTTTTAACGTCGGTGTCTGATGCAACCACGTGAGTTCCATGACGGCGCCGAGGACGGGCTGGAAGCCCTCGAGCCGCTCAACCCCGACAACATCAAGACGTTTTCCGATCTCCTCGGCGCGATGAGGAAGACCGCGTTTGGCGGGCGCCGTCTCGGCGAAGCCTTCGAGGTCCTCAGCGCGATGATCGAGGATCCGGACTGCACCGTCATCATGACGCTGTCCGGCGCCATGACGATCGCGAAGATGGGCCGGATCATCTCGACGATGATCGACCGCGGCATGGTCAACGTCATCGTGTCCACCGGCGCGTTGATCGCGCACGGGCTCAGCGAATCCGTCGGCAAGACGCATTATCGCCACGATCCGGACGTCAGCGACGAGGAATTGTTCCAGAAGGGCTACAACCGCGTGTACGACACGCTCGAGATGGAAGCGAACCTCAATTACGTGGAGCACGTCGTCGCGCAGACGCTGAAGCGGATCAATGTCGAGCAGCCGATGTCGTCGGAGTTGCTGACGCGCGAGGTCGGCAAGACGCTGGTGGACGAGCACGAAGGCGTCGGCATCTTGAAGAGCGCCTATCTGAAAAAGGTTCCGGTCTACATTCCGGCCTTCACCGATTCCGAGATGGGCCTCGACGTGGCGACCTGGGCCATGCGGCAGAACCTCGACCAGGCCCGCAGCGAGGGCAAGGGCGGCGACCGCGACGTGCTGCGCGCGCTGTATAAATATCGCCCGACCTTCAATCCGTACCTGGATCTGAACAGCTACACGGAAAAACTGCTCTCCGCGAAGAAGCTCGGCATCTTCACCATCGGCGGCGGCGTGCCGCGCAACTGGGCGCAGCAGGTGGCGCCGTATGTGGAGATCGGCAATCTCAGGTTGGGGCTCGACGTGAAGCCGCCGCGCTTCCAGTACTGCGTGCGCATCTGCCCGGAGCCGGACTATTGGGGCGGGCTCAGCGGATGCACCTACAAGGAGGGCATCTCCTGGGGCAAATTCATTCCGGCGGACGAAGGCGGCCGGTTTGCCGAAGTGCTCAGCGATGCCACGGTGGTCTGGCCGCTCCTGATGATGGGGCTGCTGGAACGGGCCGGCAAGAAGCGCAAGTCCTCCTGATCGCTCTTCCCCTCGAACACATCCGGAACATTCAGCATGGATACGCCTCCGCAATTTCTCCGCATCGTGCCTTATGCGGTCGGCGCGACGGTGGTGGTCGTCCTGGTCGTCGCGGGCGTTCTCTTGTTCAAGCGCGAGGCGTCGGTGATGGAGTCCGGAGCGACGCTCGGCCGATCCGGGCAACCCGCCGAGTCCACGGAACGGCTTTGGCAGCCGGACGGCCGGACGCGCGGCAATCCGGACGCGCCGGTCACGCTGATTGAGTATTCCGATTTCACCTGCGGCTACTGCGTGAAATTTTTTCGCGAAACCTGGCCACGCCTGCAGGAAAAATACGTGAAGACCGGCAAGGTCCGGCTCCTGTACCGCGATTACCCGCGCGATCCCGAGGGCCCGGCCATGACGGCGGCGCTCGCGGCTCGTTGCGCCGGCGACCAGGGGCGCTACTGGGACATGCACGACCGGCTCTTCGGCGGCGGCATCGACATCGACCGTCTGAAGGCCTACGTCAAAACGATCGGGCTGAACCAGCCGGTGTTCGCCGCCTGCCTGCGCGATGCGCCGCACCGGGAGGCGATTTTGCAGGACAAGGAGGACGGGATCCGGATCGGGTTTGTCGGCACGCCCGGTTTCCTCCTGCTGCAGAGCGATCGCGCGAGGAAGGACAAGCCCATCGGCCTGCCCGGCGCCTTTCCCGCCGATGTGTTCGAAAAGGAGATCGATCGTCTGCTGAAATTGTCGGAAACCAAAAACAGGGGTTGAATTCCACGGGCGGGGAGCCTATCCTGACTATCCAGTCGGTCTAACGAAAAGGAAGATGCATCATGTCCGAGCGACAAACATTCTGGCCGGTTGAGTGCGAAGCGGGCGATCCGGAGTTCATGGTCTGCATGTCGTGCCTGGGCGAGGTCTTCAAGCGGAAGGTTCCGATGCCGGATTGTCCCGCCTGTCACGGTGTCTCGACCTACGAGGCCTTCACGCTGGAGGCCATCCGCGATTGGGGCACGGAGCAGTTGATCGAGAAAGCCGCGCGCGCCGCCGCCGAGGTCGAGCCGCCGGTTCCGACCGCTTCCGCGCCCGGCGTCGAGCTGTCCGCCGAATAACCGTCCTGTCAGAGGCCGTTTCTCGTGGGATCTGCACGACCCTTCCTGATCGGTAACCAGTGGCGCCAGACCGCCACGACCGCCACCATCCGCAATCCATATAATGGGAAACCCGTCGCCGATGTCTGACTGGCCGGCAAGGCCGAGGCGGACGAAGCCGTCGCGCGCGCGGTCGAGGCGTTTCCCGCCATGCGGCGTCTTCCGGCCCATGCCCGAGCCGAGGCCCTGCTGAAGATCGCCGGACGGCTGGCCGGTCGTATGGACGAGATCGCCCGCACGATGACGGCAGAGTCCGGCAAGCCCATCGCTGACGCGCGGCGAGAAGTCGGGCGCGCGGTGCAGACCTTCACCATCGCGGCGGAGGAGGCCAAGCGGATCGGCGGGGACGTGATCCCCATGGACCAGACGCCCGGCATGGAGCGGCACCTCAGTCTGCTTCAGCGTGTGCCGGTCGGACCGGTGCTCGGGATCACGCCGTTTAATTTCCCTCTCAATCTGGTCGCGCACAAGGTGGCGCCCTGTCTCGCCGCCGGCAATCCGATGGTGCTTAAGCCGGCGCCGCAGACGCCGCTCACGTCGCTGCTGCTGGCCGAGATCGTCCTGGAAACGGGACTGCCGCCCGGCGCCTTGAGCGTCGTGCCCTGCGAAAATGCCGTGGCCGAGCAGATGGTGACGGATGAGCGGTTCAAGGTCGTCAGCTTCACCGGCAGCGCGGCGGTCGGCTGGATGCTGAAGGCCAAGAGCGGGAAAAAGCGCGTGCTGCTCGAGCTGGGCGGCAACGCCGGCGTGATCGTGGAGCCGGACGCCGATCTGGAGCTGGCCGCGGCCCGCTGCGTCGCCGGCGGCTACGCCTATTCGGGCCAGACCTGCATTTCGGTCCAGCGGATATTCGCGCACGAGTCGGTCTACGACCGCTTCGTCGAGCAACTGGTCGCGCGGGTCAAGGCGCTCAAGGCTGGCGACCCGGCCGACGAGGCGACGGTCATCGGTCCGCTGATCGACGACGCGGCGGCGAAGCGGGTGGAGCAGTGGATCCAGGAAGCGTCGGCGCAGGGCGCGCGCGTGCTGACTGGCGGGAAGCGCGCCGGGTCCGTCGTCGAGGCGACGGTGCTGTCGAACGTCACGCCGGCGATGAAGGTGTCGTGCCGGGAGGTCTTCGGCCCGGTGGTCACGGTGTCGCGCTACAGGGAGTTCAGCGACGCGCTGGCCTCGCTCAACGATTCCGACTATGGATTGCAGGCGGGCGTCTTCACCCGCGACGTCGGCCGGATCTTCCGCGCCTACCGCGAGCTGGAAGTGGGCGCGGTGCTGGCGAACGAGATTCCGACCTTCCGCGCCGAGCACATGCCGTACGGCGGCGTGAAGGATTCCGGGCTCGGCCGCGAAGGCGTGCGCTATGCGATCGAAGACATGACCGAATTGAAACTGTTGATCCTGAACCTGCGCGATGCCTGACCGGGCCGGCCGCCCGCCTTCGGGAAAAATCTCTTCCCGCATATTGCAGAAATGCCCGTAACTTGATACAACTGCGACCCAGTGTGAGTCCTGAGTGGTGAGTCCCGAGCGCCGCACGCGGGGGTCAGCACTCAGGACTTTCTACTCAGCACTGAAAAAAAGAGGAGACACGATGGTTCCAACGCACATGTTTCTGAGCCGGGGCGTGGGAGTACACCGGGAAAAGCTGGCGTCATTCGAGGAAGCGCTGCGCAGCGCCGGCGTCGCCTACTGCAACCTGGTCAGCGTCTCCTCCATCTATCCGCCCAACTGCAAAATCGTTCCGAGAAGCCGCGGCGAGAAATTGCTCAATCCGGGAGAAATCACCCATTGCGTCATGGCTCGGTCGGAAACGAACGAGCGCAACCGTCTGATCTCCGCCTCCATCGGCCTGGCCATCCCGACGGACCGCCGGACCTACGGGTATCTGTCCGAGCATCACGCCTACGGCGAAACCGACGAGGAGTCGGGCGAGTACACGGAAGACCTGGCCGCGCAGATGCTCGCGACAACACTGGGCATCGAGTTTGATTCCAACATCGCGTGGAAAGAGCGCGAGCAGGTGTTCAAGATGGGCGGCAAGATCGTCCGCACGCTCAACATCACCCAGTCCGCGATCGGCAAGGCCAACCGCTGGACGACCGTCGTAGCCCTGGCGGTGTTCATCCCGTTGGAGAATCTCCCCCCCGCGCGCAAGAGGTAGCAGATGGCGGTGCCGGCCGGCTGGCTCGGCCAGGATCGGAATTTCCTCGGCATCGGCGAGCCCTGGTGCAACCCCGTGCAGGCGGGCGTCTACGTGCTGCCCGTGCCCTACGAGCACACGTCCAGCTACATTCTCGGATCCGACAAGGGTCCCTCCGCGATCATCGAAGCCTCCCAGCAGGTCGAACTCTACGACGAAACGCTCGACTCGGAGATCTATCAGGACTGGGGCGGCGTGGCGACCGCTGTGCCGCTCGATCTGAAGGGCAAGGTGGACAAGGCGGCGGTGGAGGCCATCGAAGCCTTCGTCCGGCCGCACGTGAAGCCGGGCCGCCTCGTCGTCACGCTCACCGGCGAGCACACCGGCGCCCTCGGCGCGATCCGCGCCCATGCGAAACAATGGCCGGACCTCTGTGTCGTGCAGATCGACGCGCACGGTGACCTGCGCAAGGCCTACCAGGACAATCCCTACAGCCACGCGAGCGTGATGGCCCGCGTCGTGCAGGACGGCCTGCCGCTCGTGCAGGTCGGTATCCGCTCCATCTCGCCGGAGGAAATCGCCACGATCCGCACGACCAAAACCATCAGCACATTTTTCGCCGCGCAGATTTGCGATCCCGGCGGGCCCTATAAGGGACAGGCGGCCAGGTGGGTGCCCGCGGTTGTCAAGGCCTGCAAGGGACGTCCGGTCTATCTCACGTTCGATTGCGACGGGCTCGACGCGTCGATCGTGCTGGCGCTGGGCACGCCGGAGCCGGGCGGCCTCGGCTGGTACGACACGCTGGCGCTTGTCACCGCGCTTGCCAACGGGCCCGGCATCATCGGCATGGACATCAGCGAGATCGCGCCGATCGAGGGCTTCGCCGCGCCCCAGTTCACCGTCGCGCGGCTGATCTACCGGATGCTCGGCCGCATCCGCGCAGGCTGGAAACGGCCGTCACGCGCGCGCCGTCCGAAACGGTCCCGGTAACCGTTCGATTCCTTCACAGAGCCGTTCTGACCATGGCATCGCCGAAACTCATCAAGCGTGCCGCCCGTCCGACATCGGCCTCCAAGTCTGCCGAGACGTCCCGCGACATGCAGGGCGCCTGCCGCATCAACAAATTCTTCACCCAGCAGGGCATCGGCTCGCGGCGCGAAGCCGATCAATGGATCGAGTCGGGGCGCATCACGATCAACGGCCGCGTCGCCAAGCTGGGCGACCGCGTGGTGCCCGGCGACACCGTGGCCCGCGACGGCACAGTCGTTCCGTGGGGCAACCGGCCGGTCTACGTCAAGTTTCACAAGCCGCTCGGCGTCACGACCACCTGCGAGCTGGACGTGCCGGACAACATCATCGCCTACATCGGCCACGCGAAGCGGATTTTTCCCATCGGCCGCCTCGACAAGGATTCCTCCGGGCTCATTCTCCTGACCAACGACGGCGAGATCGTCAACAAGATCCTGCGCGCCGAGCACGGCCACGAGAAGGAATACCTCGTGCAGGTGGACCGGCCCTTCGACCAGGCGTTTCTGGACCGCATGGCCGGCGGCGTGGTCATTCTGGACAAGAAGACGAAACCCTGCACGGTGAGCCGGCGCGGGCCCAGGGAGTTCCGCATCATCCTCACGGAGGGCCGGAACCGGCAGATCCGGCGCATGTGCGAAACGCTGGGCTATCGTGTGACGGCGCTCCATCGTATTCGGATCATGCACATCACGATCGAGGGCCTGGCCGTCGGGCAGTGGAAGAATCTGGCGGAACGCGAGCAGGAGGAACTGTTCGCCACGCTGCAGCGCTCCGCGCGGCGGGGAGCGGAGAAGTGAGGCGCGCGGTGTGGGCGTGCCTGCTGGCGCTGGCGGCGTCGTTCGGCCTCACCGGCTGCCGCACCATGGAAGGCTTCACCACCAAGCCCACCGTGCAATCGGTGACGGTGACCGTGGCGGGATTCGATCTGCGCACACTGCAGCTGCGATTCGACGTGGAGGTGCTCAATCCCGGCGACGGCGAGATGGATATCAGGGGATATGACTACGAGTTGCAGATCGAGGGGCGGCCCTTCACGTCCGGTACGTCGCAGGAGGGGTTCGCGCTGGCGCCGCACGGCACCGCGCGGGTGCCGGTGCCAATCGCCATCGGACTGGCAGAACTCCAGCGCACGCTGGCGGCGCTCAAGAGCCGCGGAGAGATGGCCTACCGCCTGGCCGTCACGCTTCAGATCGGCACGCCGCTCGGCGCGTTTCGATTTCCACTCACAAAAGACGGCTGCGTGAGGGCATTCCCACCTTCTGTCCGCTCATGTGGCGAACAGTAACGAGGCGGCGTGAAATTCGAATCCGAAGAGGTTAATTCCGGCGGAGGGCTGGGTCGGCGAATTCTTTCTCGACACGGCGGGGCCTGGCGAGAGTCTCGCCATTGCCGCTTCCAAGCGCGGGCGACTCGGCGGGACGGGCCGGCTCCGATGAACGGCCCGCGAACAGATTCAAGAGCGCGAGCAGGAAGCTGCCGGTGACCAGCGTGAGGCTCGCGTCGCGCAGCGTCTGGGTGCCCTCGTCGCGCATATCCTTGGCCACGTCGGCCACGGTCTCCAACAACCGGTCCAGCGCCAGACTGACCTGAACCAACTTCGGTCCCGCATTGTCGGCGGCATGCAGTTCCGCCTGCTTCCGCAACGCGGCGGCCTCCTGGGCCGTCCCCGCGACCCACATCTGCGTCATGAGGCCAATGGTCTTGCTGGCGGCCTGGAAGTAGGCGTCCAGGCCTTCCTTCACGGCGCGCAGGTCGTCCACTTCGCTCCGTCCGCTCCGCGACACCCGCAGGCTGGCGGCGGCGTAGCGGTCGATGGCGTGCTGAATCCGGGCACGCTGCTCCGGCAGGGACGACGTGATGCGTTCAAAATCCTGCCGGCTCTGGGCCTCGAGGGACCGGATGATCGTGGTTCGGAACCGGATCACGTCCGCCGAGATGTGGGCCAGTTCCGTCGCGCCCAGTGTGTACTCGGCGTACATGAGCGTGATGTCCTGGTTGACCTGGCTGAGGGCGCGGGCCCCCACCAGCCCCAGGCCGGCGATCAGGATGCTGACGGCGATCTGCTTCCAGGACGGCCTGGGCAGGAGGGCTAGGGTCCGACTCGTCACGATAGGTTCTCTCCCGGTGAAGTACGACATGCCTGCAAACAATTTCAGTGTATCAGATTATTGGACACGAGAGAAGCGTTTCGTCCCTTGAACGCGCGGCATCGGCGGGTGGGAGCGAGGCTCATTCCAGCAGAACCCGGCGATCCACGTGCGTGCTCAACGTCGGATCGTTGGAGACGAAAATCACCGACCAGGGTTCCTCCTTGCTGCAGAGGCGGCGCAGCAGCGTATCCCGCAGGGCTGGCTGCATGCTGTGCAGGGTGCCGTCGAGGATCAAAATCTGCGGGCGCGCAACGATCGCCCGCGCGACGAGCAGGCGGAGCGTCTGGCTGGTGGTGAACCCCTTGCCGCCGCTTTTGACCGGCGATTGCAGCCCCAGCGGCATCGCGTCCACCTCCTCTTCCAGCTCCACGAAGCGCAGGGCCCAGCGGATGTCGTCGTAGTGGACGGGCCGCCCCATCGTGAGGTTCTCCTCCAGCGTGCTCTCGAAGAGCGTGAGCTGCGAATCCAGGATCAATCCGCGGCAGGCGTTCAACGAATCCATGCCCAGGTCGCGGAGGTCCACGCCGTTGTAACGGATCACGCCGCTCGTCGGCGAATAAAGGCCGGCGAGTACGCGGGCCAGCGTGGTTTTCCCGGTGCTTGTCGCGGAAAAGATCGCGACTTTCTCGCCCGGCGCCACTTCGACGTTGAAGTGCTGGAATGTCGGCGGGGAATTCGGATAGGAAAATGACACATCCTTGCAGGTCAGGCGTACCCCATGCAGGGTCGGGTCCGGCAGGGGCACGGACAGCTTGCCGTGCTCCTTGTCCTTGGGCAGGGCAAAGAGGTTTTCCAATTCGTACAGGGACGTGAACGCATAGTACACATAGTACATCCGCTTGGAGACCGTGTCCAGGTTGATGATCAGGGTCCCGACGATGACCTCCGCCGCCACGAACTGACCGAGGGTGATCTGCCCGATGGCCAGCAGCCAGCCGGCTGTGGCGATCAGGCCGCTGTGGCCGAAGGCCTGCCAGATGACCGACCCTTTGTATTGCGTGCCGGTGAGGATGTCGGAGCGGATCTTGCGGGCCGCCACGTAGGCGTGGACCAGTTCGTCGGTTTTCTTCATCAGAAAGGGCGTGCTCGCCGTGGCTTTGAAGTGCAGCAGGTTGGTGGCGATGTTCTGGATCCAGTTCATCGTGGCGTAATTGTGGCGCGAGACATCCATCGTGATCTTCAGGCCGCCGCGGCCGAGGATCGTGATGATCGTCACGAAACCGCCCACCAGCAGCACGTTGAAGATGATGAAATAGGGGTGGTACATGACGAGAATCGTCATGCCGATTGCGCCGCCCACGGTCACGTTGAGGATATCCACCAGCATGGCCGCCAGCGAACGCGGCAGCAGTTCGGCTTCCATGAAGTAGTTCGCGTATTTCGGCGTAAAGCCCACTTCGCTGAACCGCGGCAATTGCTGGGTCAGGCCCAGCGCGATCCGCGCGTAGAGGCGCTGGACGAGGATTTCGACGGCGCGGGCCTGCAGGACTCGAAAGGACCCCATCACCAGCAGCGCGATGGCCATCACGCTGACCAGCGTGACGACCATGATCGGTTGCAGGGCATAGGCGAAGGTATTCACCAGTTCCTGGACGGTCAGCGGCACGATGAGGGCGAACACGCCGATGGCGAGGGCATAGGCCGCGAGGATCGCCAGGATCTTTTTTTCGAACTGGAGGAAGAGGCTCAGGCGGGCGATGGTCGCCCGCACCAGGTCCTGGGAATTGTACTGGCTGTCTGGTCTCTCGGTGGCCATGCTGCGGTTACAGACAGCCTCCGGGTGCGGGCTGCTGTTCAACGCTCCTCTGGTTTGACACCCCTGTGGACGCGCAAGGCCTCGGACGGGCCGTAGCGTACCAAAGGTCTCCGGGAAAAGCTATCCAGCCAGCATGACTCATGAGCATTTCTGCTGCAATCGCGGATTCGCGGCTGCGACACGCCTGCATGCACCGTGTGGCATGCAGGCTAGGCGGGCTCGCTGCTCAGTCGGTCGACGTACTGCCGGAGTACGTTTCCCTTCTTCGCAACTCCGCGCGCCTGTCTCGCTACGCGACTGCGCGATTTCGCAACGAACTGCCATAAATCATGCAGGCTCGCCCCCTCACTTCGACGCCGGTTTATAGGATACGGGAATCACCGACGCCGGCGCCTTCGCCCAGGTGCCGATCGCCCACTGGTACTGGGCCAGGGCCCGCTGGTAATCGGCGACCGCGCGAATCCACTGGTTCTCCGAATCCACCGCGTTGCGCTCGCGCAGATTCACGAATAGCACGCTGGTGGCGCCCAGGCTGAACCGGAACCGCTCGCCTTCCTCCAGCGTTCTGGCCAGTTGGAGGGATTGCAGGGAGGCGTCGATGCGTTGCTTCGCGCGTTCCACGGCGGACAGCGCGTTGTCCACGTCCACGAGCACCTGCTGCTCCCGGAACCGCTGCGTCAGGACCAGGCGGTCAGCCTTGCCCTGCGCCTCGAGCACTTCGCCGCGGGCCTTGCGCTGGAGGAACGGCATCTTGAACTCGGCCCCGAACCGGTAGCCGAGGCCCAGCACGAATTTTTCAGGAGCCCGCGCCGGCGCCGCTTCCAAATCCAGGCTGGGTAATAGATTATTCTTGGCCAGCTCCAGGTCGATGTTGTTCAGCTTGGCTTCGACCCCGACGGCCAGGACTTCCGGACGCGACGTGCGCGCGGCCAGCTTGTCGGCCTTGACGGTTTCCGGCAGGGGCAGCGGCACGGCTTTCGGGAAATCCGGCACGCGCGCGCCGGCCGGCGACATCGGTGTGCCGTTCTCCCAGAGGAAGAGCGACAGCTTGTACTGCTCCTGCTCGACGCCGCGCGTGGCGGCGATCAGGATCTCCCGCCGCCGCTGGACTTCCTGGTTCGCTTCGACGGCGTCGAGCGGCGCGGAGAGCCCCTTCTTGGCGCGCTCTTCGATCTGCTTGAACCGGTCCTCCGCCACCTTCACGGCACGCTGCTGCACGTCCGCCAGTTTCCAGGCGGCCACCCATTCCCAGTATTGCGCCGCCGCGGCCAGGAACAGGTCCTGTCGGGTCTGCGCGATTTCAATGTCCGCGCGAGGATCGGCCAGCCCCGAGCGCTGCAGTTCGGCGTTTTCCGGGTTGACCATCAATCCGCGCAGCAACGGAAGAAATCCACCGATGAGAACCTGCTGCCGATCGCTGTTCAATCCAAGGTCTGGAATTTTTGCATCGCCAATGGCCTGGCGGATGCCGGCGTTGCCCCTGATGCCGGAGGGGTGCCGGACATCCAGGAACGTGTCGTTGAATCCGACGGTCTGGGTGCCCTTGTCCGGTCTCGTGCTGGAGATGAATCGTTCCAGTTCCATGTCGTTGACGAGCGTCGGCTCGAAGGCGCCGAGGGCCCGGAGCATTTTGCCGCGGGCTGCAATCTTTTCCGTGCCGGCTCCCTGTAACAATGGATGGGACCGGTCGATCCACGCCAGTACCTCGTTGAGGCTGAGCGGAATCGGCGGCAGGGGTTTCACTTTCGGATCGTCGGCCGCCCCGGCAGACGCCGGAAGCAGGCCAGCCGCCATCACGGCGGCGAACAGGGCGAACAGGACGAAGCGTCTCATGGGAAACTCCTTTCTTGCGCGTGAAGAGAAAGACAACGGTGATGAAGATCTGAAGGCGGTGCGCCTTCGGGAGCAAGACGAATGCGTGACTGATGCGCGCGCGTGGCTACTTCGCGCCCCGTCCTGCCTTGGGAAGCAGCGTATCCAGCAGGGACGGAGGCCCTTCCTGGTAATCCGGCGGGAACAGATTGAACCGGCGCCAGAGTTCGTACCACAGGGGAACACGGTTCAGGATCACCCAGCCCATCACCTTGGTGCCCTGCCGCACGTGGGACTGTTCCGGCCACGGGCGGTCGTCGTGGTCGGGCACGACCCAGAACCGGAAATTGCCCTTGCCGTCGTCCACCTGGTCCACGACCTTGATCACGCCGCCGAAGGTGCCGGCCATCAGCTCGGGCCAGGCGGGCAGGGGAATTGCCGGGATGCCGTAAAACAGCAGGCGCACTTTGCGGCCGGGGTTCAACAGCGGCGCGTCAAGGCCTTCCGCGACCATCTCCACGGCCTTGTCGGCGCTGGTCGGCGAAATGCGTACCACCTTGTCACCCTGCCGGACGGTTTCGCCGGCGCCGACCTGGGCCATCTTCACCACCGTGCCGTCGATGGGGGCGACGATGCGGCTGTAGATGCGCCGTTGCGTGGCGTTGGAGAGGCGGAGGCTGATCGAGGCCAGCTGGTCGGCGGCCATGGCGGCGGCGGCCAGCGCTTCCGCCCGCATGGCTTCCGCCTTCAAGAGTTGCTGCACGACATCGGCGCTGATCTGGTCCTTGCCGAAACTCAGCGCCTTCATGTTCTGTTGGGCTTCACGGAGTTGCGCTTCGGCCGCCTTTAATTCGGCCTTGCTGCCGATCGCGGACTGAATCGTCAGTTCCAGTTCGCGCTGGGACACCAGGCCTTGCGTCGAAAGCTGTCGATGCCGGTCCACGTTCAGTTCGGCGGTGTCATAGGCGACCTTGGCGGCGATGATGCGCTGCTCGGCGGCGCGCACGCGATTTTCGGATTCGCGCACCCGCGCTTCCGCCGACGGCACGGCCGCCTTGACGAGATTCTCCATCTCGCCGATGCGTTTTTCAAGCTGGGCAGCCCGGTCCAGGGCCGCCTTGCGGGTCTGCTCCAGCGCGACTTTTTGCTGATCGAGCAGCGACAGCAGTTCCGGCGCCATGAAGTTCGGATCGATGTCCTCCAGCTCGAGGATCAGCTCGCCCTGCTTGACGCGCACGCCTTCGAAGACGTGCCACTTCTTGAGCCGGGCCGTGATCTGCGCTTCGATGTCCTGCGGCCGTTCCATGGGCGAGTAGGCGGAGAGCTGGCCGCTGACGTTGATCGTCTGGGTCCAGGGCACGAACATGAGCAGGAAAAATCCGAACAGGAGGATGCGGATCGACCACCATCCGTAGCGGCGCAGGTAGGGCGGGACTTGCACCAGCTCCCACGACTTCAGTTGCGTGGAGGCGGCGAGATCGTCGATGTGGATGTCGACCAGGTTGGTCTGGTAGTCGGCGATCCGCTTGACGGAACCTTTGACGCTGTCAGGAGGACTCGACACAGGCCCTCTCATCGCAGGTGGTCCTTGTTTCATCATACGGGACAATTCCAAGTGCGTCAAATCATTGGGTTCTTGACCCGTGGCGGAGACAACGATAAGGTGGGGCCTCGGCGCATCGAGCCACGAAGCAGAAGGAAGCAACATGGCAGGTCGGGGACAAGGCGCACGCAAGAATGGGAAGCCGCTGGTCGGGGTGGTCGGGGGCAGCAAAACGGACTTCCCCGTCCTCGAAAAGGCGGTCGCCGTCCTAGCGAGCCTGGGCATTCCCAGCGAGCTGCGCGTGGTCTCGGCGCACCGCACACCCGACCGTCTCTTTGCCTACGCGGCGCGGGCGGAGGGGCGTGGAATTGCCGTCATCATCGCCGGCGCCGGCGGCGCGGCGCACCTGCCCGGCATGCTCGCGGCCAAGACGCATCTGCCCGTCATCGGCGTGCCCGTCCCGACGGAAAACCTCCGCGGACTCGATTCGCTCCTCTCGATCGTGCAGATGCCTAGGGGCATTCCGGTGGCCACCGTGGCGATCGGCGGCGCCGAAAACGCCGGCCTGCTGGCCGCGCAGATCCTGGCCGTGCGCGACCGCGCGATCCGCGAACGCCTGCTGAAGTTCCGCGCCGACCAGACGCGCGCCGCGGTCGAGTCTTCTCCGGAATTCAAACCCAAGGGTTCCCGGTAGCCACGTTGCGGATCGTGTTCAGCATCCGATGATCCAGCCCGGTGCTCTTATCGGCGTTCTCGGAGGCGGCCAACTGGGCGCCATGTTCACCGCGGCGGCCAAACGGCTGGGTTATCGCGTTGCCGTCTGGGACCCGGACCCTGATGCGCCGGCCTTGAGACTGGCCGATCTCCCGCTCGCCGCGCCCTTCACCGACAAGGCCTCGCTCGAGAAATTTTCCACTTCGATCAAAGCCGCAACCTATGAATGGGAAAATATCCCCGCCGCCACCGTCCAGACACTGGAGCAAGTGGTGCCCGTCAGGCCGGCGCCGCGCATTCTGCTGATCATCCAGAACCGGCTCGCGCAGAAAACCTTTCTCGCCTCGCAGAAGATACCCGTCGCGCCGTTCCAGGGAGTGGCCTCACCGGATCAATTGTCGGTCCCCGATGCGATCGGTTTCCCCGCGCTCTGCAAGACGGCCACGCTGGGCTACGACGGCAAGGGCCAGTGGCGGCTCTCCGGTCCCGACGATGTCCGCCGCCTGCGGGACGAGCTGCAGGGGCAATCACAGGCACCGACCCTTCGACAGGCTCAGGGCAGGTGGATCGTCGAGCAGTTTCTGCCGTTCGAGAAGGAACTCTCCGTACTGGTGGTTCGGGGCGCCGACGGGGACCGCCGGCTCTATCCGGTGGTGGAGAATGTCCACGAGGCCGGCATTCTCCGCGCGACCCGCGTGCCGGCGGCGATCGATCCGGAAATTGCCAGGCAGGCCGCCGAGTTGGCCGGTTCGGTCATCGACGCGCTGGACGGCATCGGTGTTTTCTGCGTCGAGTTGTTTTTGATGAAGGGCGGCCGGCTCTTCGTCAACGAAGTGGCGCCACGTCCTCACAATTCCGGGCACTACACGCTGGACGCCTGCGCCGTCTCGCAGTTCGAACAGCAGGTCCGCGCCGTCTGCGGTTTGCCGCTGGGTGAGGTGAAGCTCACCAGCCCGGCCGCGATGGTGAACCTGATCGGCGAGAATTTCACGAAGGCGACAACGGACGAACGGACTCAAACGTTTCTGCGTCAGTCCGGTGCGAAAGTGCACGTCTATGGCAAGAAATCCGTCCGCCCCGGCCGCAAAATGGGGCATGTGACCTTCCTGGCCGCGAGCGCCGACGAGGCGTGGGCCTCCGCGACCACCCTCAAGCGACTGCTCAGCTGAGCAGGAGGACGACGGGTCCTGTCGCCGAGCAATCCGGCCGTGCTCACTCCACCCATCCCCCAGCGGGACCCCTTCCGTTCCGCGCGGCCGGGCGCCCGCTCGGCACCACCCGCCTGTAAGAATCTCGGCCAACTAAAAATTAAAACGAAAGACCACGGGCCGCTTGAAAGCCCGCGGCCTTTAACGCTTCGCCACGTTTAGCAGACAACGCCGGCAGTGAAGGCCCTATCTACATTGCAAGCCTTAGTAGGGCACGGGTCGAAAATGGCCTGTGCCGGTGTAACATTCGCCCGGACTTAAGCCATAACGGTTATCGCCGTTCTTGCTTTCCCCTCGAAGTCCGCCTAAACTTCGACACCTCTTGCTAATATGATGCGAAGGTATCCAAATGATGAGAATCACACCGACAGCCGAGGTGCAGTGATGGAGTTCGAAGGAATTCGGGGTTTATGTGGCCACCTGCTTTCAAGGAAGAGGCGAGCCGATCGAGATGGCTTTTCGCTTCTAGCTTACGTGGTATGCACCATCTGCTCGGTTGGACTCTCCCCAATGCCTAGCCATTCGGAAGAAGTAAGTTCTCAACTCGGGCAAGCAGTATTCAACGGAAAGGGTGCTTGCTACGCGTGCCATGGGGCGAACGCGGACACGGTAACCAACATAAGTCCCCTTGTGAGCATGCTGGACCCAAAACCTACAGACTTGAGACGCCACAAGAACTTAAAATCCAAATCTGATGGAGAACTTTTCAAAACCATTCGATATGGGGTTCGCGGAACAGCCATGGTCGCAATGGATCAATTGACCGACCAGGAAATCTGGAGCGTGGTCGCCTATGTGCGCAAGGTCCAAGGATTGCCTTTCGTCGCGACGGAGCATCAACCGTATTCAGTGGCGCCTTCACAGTCTCTCTCTCCCGGCAGTGTTGATGAGATCCCCATCGTCAAACGGTCGAAGAGGCCGAGGGCTTACGGAATTGTAATTGGGATCGAAAATTACCGTGACAAACTGCCGAGGGCGGATTTCGCCGAGAGCGACGCAAGGCTGGTTGGCGAGTATTTGACCAAGGTCATGGGCTATCCCGAGGAGAATGTTGTGGTGAGGACAAATGACAAAGCATCAATGAATGACCTGGTCAAATATCTCGAGAGCTGGCTTCCCAACAATGTCGAAAAGGATAGCTCCGTATTTGTTTATTACTCTGGTCACGGGGCACCAAATACGAGGACCGGCGATGCGTATCTTGTACCGTACGACGGTGATCCCGCTTTTGTTGAAACGACTGGGTATCCGCTCAAGCGGCTCTACGCGGCGCTTGACAAGCTGGCCGTCAAAGATTCAACCGTCGTTTTGGATTCCTGCTTTTCTGGGTCCGGGGGACGATCGGTAATCGGGAAGGGATTGCGGCCGATGGGACTCTCCATGGAGCATGCGTTTTCAGAAAAGGGGAGATCGGTTACCTTGGCAGCGAGTTCGGGTGATCAGGTGTCCAGTACTTACGAGGAGAAAGGCCACGGGCTGTTGACGTATTTTTTTCTAAAAGGCTTACAGGGAGAGGCGGACCTAAACAAGGATGGGAATATTGATTTGACCGAGTTGTACGACTACGTCAAGCCCAATGTCTCGAAGATTGCTCGGAAGGTCTACAACAACGAGCAGACACCGCAATTGATAGGGAGTCCCGGCCTCCTCAAAACAGGGGGAAGCCGACTTGTGGAGCAGCACAAAGAATAGCAACCCCTATCTTCTCAGGCTTGCTGTAATGGACTAACGTCGACACGTGGTATCGTGGGTACCTTGCGGAATTTCCTCACGCCCTCCTGTATCACTACAAAAAGGACACCCGACAGTGCCCCGGCAACATGTGCCTCCCCGGCAACGTTTACCACAACAGTGCTGACTCCAGGGTGCGTGAGATACACGCAATACAAGGACCCTAGGGCATAAAGTGCCACTTGTCGAGGGCGGGCTAGCACGCCCCCGAACAATAGGGCGGACAGGGCTGCACAGGAGAGCCCTGAAAGTCCCCCGTAAATCTCATGCCTGCCCGCAACGATGACGGCGGCTGAGACGCAGCACGCCGAAAAGAGACAAAGACGGATGGAAGTCAGAGGTCCGGCTTTCCGCTCGTACGTCAGATAAACCATGACGAACACTGGAGCATCAACGGCGAACTGTTCCCATGTCAGATGGGAAAGATGGCCGCTGAATATTCGCCAGACTTCTCCCGCAAGAACTCGTGAAGTGTCCAGGGAGGTAATGCTGCTCAGCCACGCCGATGCCGTGACGATCGCGGCCACTATGGCAAGAGATTGAAAGAACATCAGCTGTGGCGCCAAATCGCGTAACACAACGCAGAGGAAATCAGCAGAGAGAGTAGCCCGAAAGCACCCCCGCCCGAGGATTTGTAGGTGTCAACAGACCGCCAATAATCATTCGCGGGCTTCCCTGTAGGCGAATTCCCGGCCGGTGAAGTCGTCAGCGCTGACATTAGAACGGCTTGAGAAAGGTCATAGTTGTCGAACTTCTTAAGAGTTTGAGACAACGACTTTCCGAAATCGGCAGTGGCGGCGAGGAGACTGGCCAGCGATTCTTCGATGGCTACATTTTGCTCGGAATGGCTGGTCGAGTGTGCGGAGCGTGTATCAGCTCCACTGGCCCTAAAAATGAGGGCATCGCTGGGGATATGGACGACTTTGCCATCGACGAAACTTGCCGTGTCCGTCCTGACCCCCGGGATGATGTAGTTACCCACGATCGTAAGGTCCAAGAAGCCTGCCACGCCGCCCTGGCTGTTCCGCTGATCCTGCTGGTATGAGAGGATGATGGCAACATCGACGGCATACACTTGTTGGACGGCTCGAAGAGGCATTTTGCTTCTCATGTCGTCATTCGACACCAGGGCCACGGAGCTGATGTATTGGGGGTTGGCGAGGAGTTGTTGTTTGAGCTGTTCAGCCGCCTGCCGGAGGGTTGTGAGAGGAACATACGACAATTTGGCCGGGACGAACATGATAGCCACCGAAGCTGGAAGTTTCAGCGGTTTTTTCTGTGCCGTCTGTTGCGAGTCTTTTACGGGCTCGATCATCTCGGCGAGAGGTACAGAAGCGGCACTTCGTAAGAGGTTACGGTGTTGCCCGCACCCCGAACAGATGGCACCAATGAACAACACCACACAGAACAACAAGAGCCCGCGTGTCATCATGCCCATCCTCTTTTCCTTATGTATGAGCAAGTTCAGTGTTGTTGTGTCGTGTACAGTACTGAACCATTTAGCACCCAAAGTTAGGCTAACATTCCGATGCTGTCAACTGTTCTGCGATGAACCAAATACCGATGGGCACGTTAGAATCTGACTCGTCAGCTCAAGTAATCGGCCGGAGGGGTTCCCTTCAACACCGCGCGCTGGATTGGTTTGATGGCCCGCTCGTCGAAAGTTTGGGAAGGTGGTCAACACCGTCGCTGCCCGCACACCGTGGCGAAGCGTTGAACGGGGACCGGTCTACAGGCGACCGGTCCCCGTTCCACTTTATTATTAGGCGGAGGCGACGCGGTTGGCTCGCGACTGCGCGCGTCCAACGAGGGCCTTCTGAGGCCGCGCGTTGCGCGAGCACGGCGAGCCAACCAGGGAGCCTGTGCCCCACGCTCGCCCGCAGAGCCCGGACGGGTCGCTCTGGGAGGTGAGGAAGCGAGCGTCCGGATCACCCATCATCCCAGATTTGTACACGAACAGAAAGGACACGCTCACCAATCCGAGCTATGCCACCCCCGATGCCGCGCCGGCGCGAAGAACTTCACGTGCGGGTCCTTGAACAGGCCGATCAGTGCCATGCCTGCGATAAACCCGCCGATGTGCGCGAAGAAGGCCACGCCGCCGCCGCCCTGTCCCAGGCTCATCCCGCCGCTGAGAAGCTGCAGCACGAACCAGAAGCCCAGGACGAACCCCGCCGGCACGTACATCGTGCGCGTAAGGATCCCCAATGGAATCAATACCATCACCTGTGCGCGCGGGAACAACAGCAGATAGGCGCCGAGCACGCCCGAAATGGCCCCGCTTGCGCCGACCATCGGCACGGCGGACGTGGGATCGGTGATCGCATGGCTCATGGCGGCGATGAGGCCGCAGGCGACGTAGAAGATGACGAACTTCACGTGGCCCATCACGTCTTCGATATTGTTCCCGAAAATCCAGAGGTAGAGCATGTTGCCGATGAGGTGCATCCAGCCGCCGTGCAGGAACATGCTGGTCAGCAGCGTGAGCGTGAAGGGAACGGCGACAGCGTCATCGGGCAGGCCCGCCTCGTGGCCGAAGATCGCGGCCGGGATGGCACCGTACTGGAAGACGAAGGCTTCGCCCACCCGCTCCGGCAGCGACACTTCGTACAGAAACACCAGCGAGCAGAGGACGATCAGCGCGATCGTCACCAGCGGATTGATCTCAGTGGGATTATCGTCGTGGAGGGGAATCATGGGGTCGGTAAAAAGTGAAAAGTGAGAAGTGAAAAGTTCGGAAAACTCACCGGATCCTACCGTTTTCTTTTGCCGCCGGCTTTTCTGCCTGTCACTTTTAACTTTGTACCTTTCACTTGGGGCTTCGTCAGCGGGTCCAGCGGTCCGGGGCCGGTCTTGCCCAGCGGCATGGAAAAGCCCGCCGCATGGGTGTGGCCGCCGCCGCCGTATTGCCTGGCGATGGCTTCGACGTCCGGCCCGTCCTCGCGGGAGCGCAGGCTGAAATAGCGCCGCCCGTCCCGGTCGTGCCAGATGACGACGAAGGGATGGTGAGGCGAGAGGCGTTCGCCGATCTGGCTGTTGAGGATCGCGCTCTGCACCGCCGGCACCGTCTGTCCCTGGAATTTGACCAGCACCAATTCCTTCACCAGCTTGCCGACCATCTCGTGCTCGTAGCGCAAAATCGCGCGGCCTTCCGCGATCAGCGTGTCCTGCGTGAAGCTGCGCCACAGGCGGAAGTCGTAGGGATGGGACGAGAGCGCGGCGTTGATCTCGCGGCTGCCCGGCAGCGCCCAGTGCCAGAGGTCCTTGTCCTGCACGTGGAGCAGCAGCCAGGGCGCCGGCTGCCGGTGCGCCCATTCCCAGGCCAGCACCGCGCCGGACTTTTTCTGATCGAAGTAGGCGTAGGGCAGGCCGGCCAGCGCCTTCTCGGCGGTCACGTGATGGTCCAGCACCAGCAGGCTGGCGGCCTCCTTCGCCATCGCTTCCAGCACGGGACGCGGATAGCTGAAATCCACGATGACGATCTTCTTGCCGGCCAGACCGGATGGCGGCGGCAGGCCGTGCTTCACCGGCGTGAACGTGGCCGAGGGAAATTTTTCCCAGATGGCCCAGGCCGCGCCGAAGCCGTCGAGACACTCGGCGTGATAGAGCACGACGTCGGGAGCCGTCACTGGTTGCTGAGCGGGCGGACGAGTCATCGGATGGCGGAGCATAGCATGCTGCTGAGGACGGGGTAAATAATGGGGGAACGCGTGGTGCGCCGCGCTAATCGAATCCGTTGATCCGATCAATCAGTTGCCGGAGCCGGCCCGCGCTGCGGCGATGGTAGCGGCAGGTGAGGCGGGGAAGATCGGCCAGCTCCGGTTCATCGGCCTCGTCGGGGAACGCGGCCCGTTGCTCGAAGGTCCCCGCATCCAGCAGGTCGGCAAAATCCCTGTTGAGCGTGGCGAGCTGCTGCTCCGTCAGGCGCCGCTTCAGCCGCATGACCAGCAGCCGGTCCACGAACCGGAGCGAGTGGTAGACGCGGTAGAACGTCTCGATCTCGTCCACCGCCGCCTCGGCGGAGTCGACGATCTTGTAGAGACCGATATCCTCCTCGCTGATCAGCTTGCGCGCCTGCAACTGTCCGGTCACGAACCGGTTCCACTCGTGCCAGTAGTCGCTGCCGGGCGCATGGAGAAAGACGATCGGCTGCGGAGGCGCCTTGCCGGTCTGCACGAGCGTCAGCGCCTCGAAGCCCTCGTCGTGGGTGCCGAACCCGCCCGGGAACAACGCCACGGCCTGGGATTCCTTCAGGAACATCAGCTTGCGCGTGAAGAAATATTTGAAATTGACCAGCTTCGGATCGTCCGCGATGGTCGCGTTGGCGCCCTGCTCGAAGGGGAGCATGATGTTGACGCCGAAGCTCTGCTCGCGGCCCGCGCCCTCCTGCGCCGCGCCCATGATGCCGTCGGCCGCGCCGGTGATGACCATGTAGCCGGCCTCGACGATCCGTTTGCCGAACTGCATTGCCAGCCGGTAGTCCGGCTCGCCGGGCTGCGTGCGGGCCGAGCCGAAGATGCTGATCTTCCGGCGGTCGCGGTACTGGCCGAACACCTTGAAGGCATAGCGCAGCTCGCGCAGCGTGCGGCTGAGGATTTTCAGATCCAGCGTGTCGAGCGGCGCGTCCTTGAGCCGGATGACGGTCATCAGCATTTCCTTGATCAGGATGCGCTGGAGGTCGTCCGCGGGCGTGTCGAGAAGCGCCTGGATCTGTTCGAGGATCTGTTCGTTGGTCAGCGCCGAGCGGCCGCGCGCGCTTTTGGGTGGCGGAACCGGTGAGCTCATGGACAACCCACAGTATTCATGACGGTTCGTGACGAAACCGCCAAGACGCCACGCGAGACGGGCGCGCGGAGCCCGGAGCGGCCGAGGCGTATTTGAAACAGTACGTCGAGGTCGCGAGGGGCGAGCCCGCCCAGCCGGCCGCGCGCAACCGGCGGTCCGGCGTGTCGCAGCGGCGTATCGGCGGTTGCAGTAGAAGCGCTCATGGATAATGTGGGTTAGAGCTTACCCCATTGGAGGAGAGCGGTCAAAACCGCGCCCTTTCCCTTGTAAACCACGGCGGGGTGCCGTATTCTCGTATCGGCCGGAAACGCAGGCGATATGAGCGCCATCACCGACGAATTTACCATGCGGGTCAACCGCATTCCGCACCACGGGCTGGGCCTGTCCGTGGACGTCTATCAGCCCGACCTGTTCGAACTGGCGGACGCATTGAACCGGCGCGGGCTGTCCTATGGCTATCTCGAAATTTTCAAAGCGACGCCGGCTGCGCTCGACGTGCTGCACCGGCGCATGCCCGATACGTTGTTCTCGTACCACGCCGAAGGGCTCTGGGTGACGCAGCCTGATCCGGAACGACTCTCGCCGTTCGACGCCGAACTGGACGACACAGCCGAACAGCTCAGGATCCTCGGCAGCCACTGGCTGAATCACGAATGCGCGGCCAAGCAGATGGCCGGCTACACGTTTGGAACCTATCTGCCCGCGCTGTTCACGGAAGAAAGTGCCGAAGTCACGGCAGGCAACATCGCGCGAGCTCAGCAGCGGCTGGACCGGACCATCCAGGCGCGCGATGGGCACAATGGAATGACCCCGCTGTTCCTGCTCGAAACGCCGCCGCTCACCTATATCGGCTTCGGCGACCTGACCATGGCGGAGTTTTTCCGCCTCGTGACCGACCGCACGCCCTGCGGCGTCGTGTTGGACATCGGCCACCTCTGGACCCTGTATCGCTACACAGGCGAGTGGCGGCGGCGTCCGCTGACGGATTTTCTGGCCGGGTTCCTGGATGCCTTTCCGCTGGAGCGTGTCGTCGAGATTCACATGGCCGGGCTGGCGTTGCATCCGAGCATGCCCTCTCACGCGCAGACAGCAGGCGAGCCGCCGCTCTGGATCGATGCGCATGGCGCGCCGATCCCGGAGGTGCTCTCAGACATGCTGGCGCAGGTACTCGAGCACAGGGGGTTGAGTCATCTCAAGGGCGTGGCGCTGGAAGTGGACACGAAACCCATTGAAATGATTGTGGAGGAATTCGCAGACGCCCGCGAACGGTTTGAGATCCAATCTCGAACCCCGAACAGCGAGCTTCCGACAAGTCCCGCGCCTCGCGTCCCGCGCCTCGCGTCCGCGGCCAGCAAGCTGGCCGAACTATATGATCGCTACGCCCGGATCGTCACGGGGCAGGCAGCAGGCGGCCTGCCGGTCCTCGGGGGAGATGTCTCGGCGCTGCCCCTTTATAGCAAGCATTACCTGCCGCATGAGATTCTCGAATGGGGCGGCGCGGTGCGGGAGATGTTTCCGGAGACCTGCAGGGAATTGGATCGCGCCGGCATTTCATTGGATGAGTTCGTCCGGTTCTGGTTCCGCGAGCCGCAAGAAACCGGCGAGGCCTATGACTTTTTCCTGCTGAAGATTACCCGTTTCGTCGAATTTGTCCGCGACGTGCTACCGGCTTCATCCGACAAGGCCGAGCGGGAAGCGCAGGCTTTGCGGGATGCCTACGCAATGGCCAATGACCCGGTTGCAGCATCGTTAAACGTGAACCGTTAATCGTGAAACGGGGAAAACATGGCTCTTGCGAATAACGAATCACGAGTAGCGAATAACGGTTTCTGGGCGACTCTGCCCCATCCCATCATCGGCCTCGCGCCCATGGATGGCGTCACCGATGCGCCGTTCCGTCTCATGGTGTCCAGGCAGGGCCGGCCGGACGTCATCTTCACCGAGTTCACCAGCGTGCTGGACGTCTGCCGCGGTCCCGCCCATCTGCTCTCGTCGCTGGTGTACAGCGAGGCGGAGCGGCCGGTCGTGGCCCAGCTCTATGGCAAGCACCCGGAGGTGTTCTACCAGGCAGCACACGTCGTCTGCGAGCTTGGCTTCGATGGATTGGACATCAACATGGGCTGTCCCTCGCGCAACGTGGCCTCCTCCGGCTCAGGCGCCGGGCTCATCCGCACGCCCGACCTCGCGCATGAGATCATGCGGGCCACGCAGCAGGGCATCGCCGACTGGGCGGCGGGCCGCTCGCTGACGGACGCGGGCTTGAAGGAATCGCGTGTCGAAATGATCCAGACCATGAACCGGCGCCGCGGCGGCCAGCCGGTGGCGCGCCGGGTGATCCCGCTCTCGGTGAAAACGCGCATCGGGTACGACACGATTATCGTCGAACGCTGGATCGAGCATCTCCTGGCCGAACAGCCGGTCGCCATTTCCGTGCATGGTCGGACGCTGGAGCAGATGTACCGGGGCGCGGCCGACTGGTCGGCCATCGAGCGGGCCGCGCAGCTCGCCCGCAAGACCAGCACGCTCCTGCTCGGCAACGGCGACGTGCAAAGCCTGCAGGAGGTCGTTCAACGGGTCCGGCAGCATGGGGTGCACGGCGTGCTGGTGGGGCGCGGGGCATTGGGGGAACCGTGGCTGTTCCGTCACAAGGAGGCCGCCCGCGCCGCCGTCGGCGATCCCGCGTGTCCGGTTGCGAGCGAATCGCCGTCGCGCGAGGAACGGTTCCGCGTCATGCTGGACCATGCCCAGCAGTACGAGGCGCTGCTGGACCGGCAGTGCTTCCCCCGCATGCGCAAGCACCTGGGCTGGTACTGCAAGGGCTTCCCCAGCGCCGCCGCCCTGCGCGCCGCCATGGTGCGGGCTTCCAGCAGCGACGACGTCGCGCGCCTGGTCGCCGAATACCAGGCCCAGCAACAAGCCAGGCATCAGACAGATTCCACGCATCTCACCGCACCCGTGCTCGAAACCGCCTCGCCCATCGCGTGAAGCCGTCGCTCGTCCTTGCATCCACCTCGCCGCGCCGCAAAGAACTGCTGGCCCTGCTGCAACTGTCCTGCGAAGTCGTCGATCCGGAGTTCGACGAGCGGATCCATGCCGACGTGCCGCCCGAAGCCCAGGCGCGGACCTTCGCGCTGGGCAAGGCCCGGTCCTGCGCGCAGCGATATGGCGACAGTCTGGTGCTGGGGAGCGATACGCTGATCGCAGTGGGGGAGACCATCCTCGGCAAGCCGTCTGATCGCGCGGTGGCCAGCGCCATGCTGCGGCGGCTCCGGGGCCGCGAGCATCGCATTTACACGGCCCTCGCGGTCTGCCACGGCGCGCGCAAACTCGAGGACGTGGCCGTGGAGTCCGTGCAGGTCTGGATGAAACCGTTCAGCGACACCGACCTCGAGGTCTACCTGGAAAGCGGCGAGTGGCAGGGCAAGGCCGGCGCCTATTCCATCCAGGGCCGCGGCGGCGACTTCATCGAGCGGATCGAAGGCGATTATACTGCCGCTGTCGGTCTCCCGCTGCTCCTCACGGCCTTGCTGCTCAAGAAGCACGGCCTCTCTGTCCCGGTGGACGTGGAGCAACTTTACCGGACCAAGCCCTATCCGAACTGGTCCGCCTTCCAGCGTTGATGCAAGGTCGCATTTTTTGACCTTAAAACGAAGCGGTCACAATCTGTGCCCACTTGAAATGATCGTTTGCACGGATGCCGTTAATATGGTACGATTCTGGTGTGATCGTATCTTTTGCCGACACCGTCACGCGGGATCTCTATGACGGCACGAATTCAAAGGAGGCAAGGACGATTCCAAGATCGATCTGGCCCGTGGTGGTCAGAAAGTTGGACTTTCTTAATGCCGCCCATGCGCTCCGCGATCTGCTGTCACCTCGGGGAAATCGATTGGAGGTCTTGAAGGGAGACAAGAAAGGCTGGCACAGCATTCGCGTGAATGACCAGTATCGGATCGTCTTCCGATGGTCGGAAGGAAATGCGCACGATGTCCAAGTGACGGACTATCATTAAGAAGAGGAGAGAGGCGATGAGACCAAAAAATCGGCCCCCCACGCATCCGGGCGAAATTCTGTGGAAGGAGTTTCTCGAGCCGCTTAACGTCAGCCAGATTGAATTGGCTAAGTCTCTTGGCGTACCCGTTCAGCGGGTCAATACCCTGATCAACGGCAAGCGGGGAGTGACGGCGGAAACGGCGTTGCTGCTCGCCGAGCGGTTCAAGACGACCCCGGAGCTTTGGATGAACCTTCAAACTGCCTGGGATTTACACGAAGCCGCCCAGGGGCTCCGCCGCGTCTCGGCTTAAGAAAGTTCAGACAAGAAACAGTTTCTGTCGAGCCTCGCCCTTCCGCCTTTTGCGGGATTCCGCGCACCCCCAAGCATTGCTTTGCCCCTGCTGTTTTCCTTACAATGCCGCCCAATTGCCTCGGGGATTCGTCGGCCAGCGAAGGGGGATCGTATGAGCGCGCGTCATGTCGTGAGTCAGTCTGCCCTGCGGGTCCGGCTGGGGATGTTCGCCATGCTGACGGCCGTTGCCTGCGCCGCCGATCCGGCCGGAGCCATTGACGTGAAACTCACGATGGACGAAGCCAAGAAGTCGCTCGCCGCCGGTCGCGATCCAATGATGAAGGCCTCGGATGCCGCCAAGCCGGATGAAGAGGTCAAGAAGATCCTGCAGCACGCCTCCATGATCGCGAGAGTCGGTGCCGATCCCGAAAAAGAGCCCTGCGGCACCAGCGCCATCCTGCGCACCAAACGCTATTGGTTGGAGAACTTTGGCCGCCAGGAGGCGAAGGAATCGAAAAAGCAGAAACAGGACGTCCGCATGCCGGACGAAAAGATCCAGAAACTGCTCGACATGCCCAACCTGGAAATCGAAGTGCAGCTCTGCGGCGACGACGAGTATTTCGCCGAAGGCGCGCAGGTGGCCTTCCGGCAGGGCCCCAAGAACATTCCGCCGGTGGACGTCAGCCCCTCCGAGCGCGGTCGCAAGATCGAAATGGCGGACAAGACCACGGCCCACCGCACCCGTTTCACCGCCCGGTTCGCCTACGATACCTTCGACCCCAACGCGAGGACAAAAATCATCGTCACGTTCCCCGACGGCAAGCTGAACGAATTCGAAGCGGACTTCTCGAAGGTGAAATAAACCTTCCCGCGTCTCAACCTCGAACTTCGAACCTCAAACATCCGCGTGTCCGTGCCAATCTCGCTTTTCGCACGCGCCTTTCCACAGCCTATCCACATCTGGCATTGTCCTTGCTCATCACTGGGATGACACCAGGATTTACGGGGTCATCGAGCAAGGAGGACGCAGGCATGGTCAAGCAGAGAGAACGACGGGTCTTCGTGCAGTGCCCCATTTCTATTGAGGGAAATCAAGGAGTTAGCAGGGGCACGCTCTTCAACCTCTCACCGGGAGGCGGGGCGATTGAAAGCCAGGCGCCTGTACAATCCGGAACAGTCCTGACGCTGCGTGTACATATCCCGTCCTTCAAGCAGCCGATCGAGGTGAACCAGGCGCAGGTCACCTGGACGGCCGGCGACGACTTCGGTGTGCAGTTTCTCCGGTTGGAACCCGATGCGCGGGAACGCCTCAACCGGTTGATCGCCGACCTGCTGCAGGGCATCCAGCAGTCAGCCCACCACATCAACGCCTGATTCCGCATCTCGAAGTGTCAGAACCGTTCGCAGCGGTTCTGACGTGGTTCCCGACACCTGAGTGTCACAACCGGGAGGAAGGATTGATGGAAGCGCAGAGAGAGCGTCGGCTGTTCGTGCAGTGCCCCGTGGTGTTCCTAGGGCACCAGGGGGTTGGTGAAGGGAGGCTCTTCAACCTGTCCATGAGTGGCTGCGCCATTGAAAGCGGGACGCCTGTCGAGCGCGGGACGGTGCTGACCCTGCGTCTGAACCTGCCGCATCTCCCTCAGCCGATCGCAGTGGACCAGGCCAAGGTCACCTGGACGGCCGGCGACGACTTTGGTGTGCAGTTCCTCGGCCTCGGAACCCGTGACGAGGTGCATCTCAGCCAACTGATCGCCGGCCTGCAGCACGACACCCACGTGATCGAAGCGGCCTGAGACCGCACGGCGCCGGGCACCCCGGAGGGCATATGCTACTGACGGCTTCCAAACGATTTCGCGCACACCTCCCGGTGATCCTCGCGCGGGACGGGCATCCGGGCGAAGCCCGCGGGCTCGTGTACAACCTCTCGATTGATGGATGCAAGGTCACCAGCGACACGCGAGTGATGCCGGGGACCTACCTGTCCCTCCGGCTCCATCTCCCGGCCCCCCATGCGCCGTTGCAGGTCCGGCTGGCCTCCGTCCGCTGGACTCAAGAGTGGGACTTCGGCGTCACCTTCCTGCACGTGGAGGGCGAGGAGTTCCAGCGGCTGACCGGGTATCTGGCCGGCCTCGAGCCAGTCCACGCGATCCGCTGACACGTCACTCCCGAAAGACGCTTCCCGTCCCCTCTCCCGTCTCGTAGTTCGCACTTTCCCGCCAGCCTTGCGCAAATCTGTTCACAACTCATGCATATGCATTCGACTATGCGCATCTGAATCAGCAGAGAGCGGGTTGTTCTGTTCCAGTCAGTAAAGCACTGATTTTCGGTGGACAGTCTATTCCGTCCAACCAGACAAACCAGATAAACCCGAGAAACCAAACAGACATTGATCCCCACAGAGCAAGTTCAGCAAAAGATTCTCCTGCTTCGCGGCCATGAGGTCATGCTTGATAGCGGTTTGGCCACGTTGTACGGGGTTTCGACAAAAGCCTTAAACCAGGCAGTGAAGAGGAACATCGCCCGTTTCCCAGGCGATTTCATGCTCCAGCTTTCTGCCGCAGAAGCTTCAGCTTTGAGGTCACAATTTGTGACCTCAAAGGGAAGGGGTGGCCGGCAATACTGCCCATATGCATTTACAGAGCAGGGAGTGGCAATGCTCTCGACGTAGTTCATAGCGAGCGCGCGATTCAGGTCAACATCATGATCATGCGCGCCTTCGTCCGCCTCCGGGAGATGATCGCCTCCCATAAGGACCTCGCCCGGCGACTCGCCGAGCCGGAAAAGAAATACGACTCCCACCAAGACCCTGGATTTCGGTGAACGGGCCTCAGGCCTCAGGACTGCTTCCGCGTAGCTTTCCTTGTCGAAAAAGACTAGACTTCGCGGCGACGTTGAGGGACCGCTCTTCACCACTTTCGCCAAAGGGGGCCGACATGGGCAACCACGAGCACAAAACACACAAGGAACACATCGATCACTTGTTGAAAGCGGTGGAGTATTTCAACAACTCGAACAACTACCTGATCCTGATCAGCGTCGTGGCGCTCGCGTGGGTGGTGGAACATCCCGGAGGGCTGCATGAAAGCCTGAAGGACGCGACCGTGTTGTGCATGGGGCTGTCGGCGGTCTTCGGGCTCTTTACGATGGGGCTTCTCCCCCTGGTGGCGGAGACGCTGACCGGCACGACCGAATCCATTTACGATGTGAAGGGACAGTTCCGGACGTTCGTCCTGGGGGGACGCAGCCACTCGCTCCCGCTGAAGGCAGTCTGCTGGCCGCAGCAGGTCCTCTTCATCACGGGGATCCTTTTGTACGCCGTCGGCCACGTCATGAAATAGTCTTCGACGCCGAGGCGGCGAAGGGTCTGTTCCGTCTGTTTAGTCCGTTGGGACCGTTGAGTCCGTTTGGCCGGTTAGATCCGTTTCGTTACAAAACCAACCAAACAAACGAGACAAACCAGACCATCTGTTCCGCACCGTCCCCCGTCCTCTCAGTACTCGGCGCTCAGGACACAGCACTCAGCACTGCTCTGCCCCCAGCCCTCTCCCCCTGCGGGTTCGAGCAGGGAAACGGTTTCTCCGTCTCCGGAATCTGTGTATAATGCGCCCATGACTCGTCACACGACAGCTCAACCCCGCGCGCCTCGTCGGCGGCCCAGCCGGTTGAGCGGGCGGCTCACCAGCCGAAAGATTGAAGAGGCCCGGCGGATGACGCCGGAAGAGCGACTCCGCCTGTCCCTCGAGCTGTCCGACGCCTGCCTCGAACTCAAGCTCGCGTGTTCCGGCAGGCGTTAACCCACATCGTCCGGCGCCTCGACGAGGCGCGCAAGAAAAAACTGGTGCAGTCCTATGCCCTGGTCGGGGGGTTAGCCGTCTCGGCCTGGGGAGTCGCGCGCGCCACGCAGGACATCGATCTGGCGGTGGCGCTCGGCACGACCGATCCGGCCCGTCTTGCCGCGCACCTCAAGGCCAGATATCAACCGGGCGATCCGGACGATCCGCTGCGCGGCGTGTTTTGCTTGAAACTGTCCGTCGGCAAGCGCACGGTGCCCGTCCAATTGATTCTTCTGCAACCCCAATGGGCCGACCTGGTCTTTGGAAACGTGAAAAAGATCCCCGTATTGGAACACCGTCTTCCGGTGGTGGACTGGCCCGCGTTGGTGCTCTTGAAGCTTTACGCGGGAGGACCGGTCGATCTGCAGGATGCCCGGAACATCGTCGCCGTGCGCCGGCCCAGCCCATCCGAACGCAAAGACCTGGCAGCCAAGGCCGAAGAGTTGGGCGTGGCGGAGGAGTATCAAGCCCTGTTCGCCGTCGGCGGGGACGCGTGATCATCTCGTGCTATCGCCGATGAGAACCCGGACTTGAAGGGAATCATTGATCGCGCGGACTTCAACGCCACTACACACGGGCACGCGACATCGCCGATGATCGCGTGGGCGACTTGATCGCGCGCATTAGTGAAAAACGGTTGGGCCTCGGCGACGTGGAGCCGGACATCATCGGGCGCAGCTACGAGTACCTCATCCGCAAATTCGCCGAGGGCAGCGTCTCCAGCGCGGGCGAATTCTACACGCCCAAGGAAGTCGGCATGCGCATGGCGCGGATTATGGACCTAGAGCCGGGCATGGAAATATACGACCCTTGCTGCGGCTCGGCCGACCTGTTATCAAGTGCGAGCTGGTGCTGGATGATAAAGATGAGTCTCCGCTCGCGCAAGACCTACGCCCCGCTCAAGCTCTACGGCCAGGAGTACATCGCCGAGACCTGGGCCATGGCGAACATGAACATGATCATCCATGACATGGAAGGCGAAATCGAGATCGGCGATACCTTCAAGAATCCCAAGTTCCGAAAGGGCAACCGTCTTCGGACCTTCGATCGTGTCGTCACGAATCCCATGACACAGGCCGTGCAGCCATTGTATTGGACACGGGAGCAGCGTTGACCCACTACCGTCTGGCCGCGTCTCTTGACTTCCCTCAGAGGGGGGCTTAATTTATTTACGGGTATGCCGTGTGGCCAATCTCCCAGGATGTGACGGATGACTGATCAAGAGAAAGGGCAAGGCGTAGTGTCGGTGCAACACGCGCGAGAACGGCGCGTCGTGGTCAAAGCCCCTGTGTCGTTCGAAGGGAAGTCCGGGACCGGGCAGGGGACAACGTTTAACCTCTCCCTCGGGGGCTGCGGCCTGGAAAGCGGCGCCATCGTCGATATGGATGCCACGATCAGGCTGAGTCTGCACATCCCAACTGACAAGAAGCCGGTGACGGTCGGCCGGGCCAAAGTGACCTGGACGGCGGGACACGATGTCGGCGTCGAATTCCTGAACATGAACGAGACCGGCAGGACGCGCCTGCGGAGCTATCTCGATCAGCTCCTCAAGAATGGCGCCCCAACGAAATAAGTCCTGCCCGCGCTTCGGGCTTCCGGTCATTCACGAATTCGCTTCGTATCGCCAGATTTTTCAGCCACCTCTGCAACTCTCTCAACCAGGCCACTGATTCTCTCTGCCCTCGGCGCCGCCCCGCTGAGCATGTGCACGTGGCCATGCGCATTGAAATTCGACAGGGGCGGAGGAACGTATGCGGTATCGGACGATCTGGAGGTCGTCTGACGCCGATGGGGAGACTTCCCGATGCAATCGGGAGGGTCGCCGCGCCCGTTTTTCCCTCTGTGGATATCTCTAGAGGGAAAAATTACGGTTTCTACCGAGAGGGGATTGACTTTTCCCTCTGGTTGCCTCATTCTCACCGACAACCGCGCGGGATGCGCGGTGCGATTGACCCTCACATATTAATCATCGAAAGGAGATCACACCAATGGCAAAGAGGAAACCCAGCGCCGCGTTCATGAAACCGATGCACCCCAGCGCCACGCTCGGCGAGGTGATTGGCGACAAAGCGATGCCGCGCACCGAGGTGACCAAGAAGATCTGGCAGTACATCAAGCGCCACAAGCTGCAGGACAAGAAGAACCGGCGCATGATCAATGCCGACGAGAAGCTGAAGCCGGTGTTCGGCGGCAAGAAGCAGGTCTCGATGTTCGAGATGACGAAGCTCGTCAGCCGGCATCTGAAGTAGACCGCAGTCCGATAGCCCCACGGCGCTCACGCGCACCGGGGGAAGCATGCGAAACGGTGTCGGGTCCCACGGATGTGGCGCCCGGCGCCGTTTTCGTTTTCAGGGTGTCTGACACCGCCGCAGAAATGTCCGACAGGCTCCGCCCATTTTATGGTACATAGTGGGCCGGTTTCCATCCATACGCGGCGCAGGAGGGTGAGCGATGGCCCCCGAGAGTCCGGAACTGCTCCAGGCTTTTTTTGGCAAGGGCGTCTTCCGTGGCACCTGTCCGGCCTGCCTGGCGTCGCACAATTTTGCACCGGCGGAATTCACCGCCAAGACGATCCCCTATACCTGCGCCTGCGGCCGCTCCTTTACCGTCCTGCCGCTGGGCCTGCGCGGTGGCGCGCGCAAGGCGGTCAACCTGGCCGGTATCCTGTCCGGCAAGCCGGGCAAGAGCCTGTTGAAAATCCCGTGTCAGGTCCGGGACATTTCCACCAAGGGGATCGGCATCACGCTTGGCCCGACCAGCGCCGAGATGGCCGAAACGATGCAGCTCCGGGTCAAGCTGGACGACGCCAGGAAAACGGCGCTGCTGCTGCCCTGCAAGGTGCGCCGCAAGCAGAAGACGGGCGCCCAGCTCCTGCTGGGGCTGGAATTCAAATCGCTGGATCTCGATTCCCAGTCCGCGCTCTCGCGCTATCTCTCTCAATAGGCCTCAGGACTGACAGGGCGCAAGCGGACCGGCGGCACGTGGTCCTGTTCGGGCAACGTGTAACGTGTCTGTCTAGTCTGTTTGTTCCGCGAGGCGGAGGGTGTAGAGGTAGCGGTAGAGCCCGTCGCGGGCCATGAGTTGTTCGTGGGTGCCGTCCTCGGCAATCCGGCCCTTCTGCAGGACGAGGATCCGGTTGGCGCGCTGGATGGTGGTGAGCCGGTGGGCGATGACGAAGCTCGTCCGGCCCGCCATGAGCCGGTCCAGCGCCTCCTGCACCAGCCGTTCCGACTCGGCGTCCAGGGCCGACGTCGCTTCGTCCAGAATCAGAATCCGCGGGTTTTTGAGCACGGCGCGCGCGATGGCAAGCCGCTGCCGCTGGCCGCCCGAGAGATTCACGCCTTTCTCTCCCACGATCGTCCGGTAGCTGTCCGGCATGGCGCTGATGAAGTCGTGCGCGTTGGCGGCCTTGCTGGCGGCTGTGACGTCGGCTTCCGATGCGTCGTCGCGGCCGTAGCGGATGTTGTCCAGGATCGTCCCGCCGAACAGGATGGTCTCCTGCGGGACGAGGGCGATCTGCCGGTAGAGGCTGTCGAGGCGGACGGAACGCAGGTCATGGCCGTCGATGGTGATCGAACCTTCCAGCGGATCGTAGAACCGGTGCAATAAATTGATCAGCGTGGTTTTGCCGGAGCCGGTCGGGCCGACGAGGGCGACCATTTCGCCTGGCTGCACCTCGAACGACAGGTCCGAGAGGACGGGCTGCCGGGGATCGTAGGCAAAGCCGACATGCGACACCTGCACCCGGCCCTTGATGGGCGGCATCTCGACGGCGTCCGGCCGGTCGCCGATTTCGGGCTTGGTGTCGAGGATCTCGAAGACACGCTGCATGGCGCCCTGCGCCTCCTTGATCTGCGAGAAGACCCGGGCCGCCGACCCGAAGGGGCCGATCAGGATGCCGGCAAACAGAACGAAGGCGAATAAATCGCCCGGTGAAATGGTCCCCTCGATGACCTGGCGGCCGCCGTACCACAGGACGGCCGCCGCCGAGGCGAAGGTCAGCAGGGTGATGACCGGCACGAAGACGGCCATGATCGCGGCGCGGCGCAGGGCCGACTGCACGTTGGACCGGATCTGCGCGGCGAAGCGCCGCTCCTCCCGCCCGGTCTGGACGAAGGATTTCACCACTCTGATCCCGGAGATGACTTCCTCCGCGATGGTGGTGCTGCCCGCGGTCTTGTCCTGGATCGTCGTGGAGAGGGCGCGGAGTTTCCGGCCGAAGAACTTGGCGACGAGCACCAGGACCGGCAGCAGGATCAGAATCAGCAGGCACAGCCGCCAGTTCATCACCAGCAAAAAGCCGACTCCGCCGACGAAGGTGACGAGGTGCTTGGCCGAATCGATGGGCGTTTCCGTGACGGTGGTCTGGATGACGCCGACGTCGTTCATGAGCCGGGAGAGGATTTCCCCCGTGCGCCGCTTGGCGAAGAAGCTCACCGAAAGTTTCTGGAGATGGCCGAAGAGGTGCGTGCGGAAGTCCGCCATGATGTGCTGCGAGACCCACGCGACGAGGTAGCTGTGGCCCATGGACAGCAGGCCCTGGGCCGTCATCAGGCCGAGGAAGATCCAGACGAGGGCGGTCATGCCGTCCACGTCGCGCTGGATGGTGATGACGTCCCACAGGCGGCCGGCCAAGCGGAGCAGGACGAGATTCAGGGCCGCGGCGGTGGCGACGAGGCCGATGGCGGCCGCCATGCGCGGGAAGTAGGGTTTCAAAAACGGGAGAAAGCGGGAGTAGTAGGACATATGTGCCGTCGTCAGATGATCAGCGCGAGATGATTGCAGGGGGACGGCGGGAACAAAACGGCGGCGATGCGGTTACAACTGCTGGATGGATTCGATCAGGTTCTTGTTCAGCGAGACGAAATCCGCCTGCGTTTTGTCGTTGATCACCACGTCGGTCAGGCTGATGAACAGCCGCGCTTCCTCGTTGAGCACGTCCGAGACGCGGTTCCGCATGGGGGGAATGACGAAATCCCCCACGTAGGTGTGGTTCACGGTCGTGATGCGCACGCGCACTTTCTTCATCTCGGGCATGGGCGCCTCCGGCTGTCCGCGGGATTATCCCTGGGTTTTGCGACGCAGGAATTTCTGCTTCTTGCGCAGCTTTCTGAACTTGTGCTTGCGCATTTTCTTCCGACGTTTCTTGAGCACGCTCGACATATTTGTTCTCCTTCGCGAGGCGGAGTGTAGTGGGTTTTGCGTGTAAATGCAAGCAAACGCAGGCGATAGGCGCTGGGCAATGGGCGATAGGCCGGAAGTCTGTCCCATTGCCTATTGCCTCGTGCCCATAGCCTGCCGTCCGCGGCCTTGACGCCTTGGGTCGCTGCTTCCTATACTGCGCCATGCTTCGCTTTCTGAGGATGCCCGTCGTCGTGGTGGTCGCCGGCCTGTGGTGCGCCGCCGGCCTGACGGCCGGGTGTTCGTCGAAAGAGAACCGCTATCCCGAAGACCACGCGCGCTTCATGAAAATCGACAGGGCGGTGGAGGAATTGCGCAGTGCCTACACCCGGCGCGACCTCGGGGATATCCAGGGCATGATGCTGCCGCGCGAGGCGCTGGAGAAGGCGACGAACGACATCCAGCAGGATTTCCAGACCTACCAGGAGATCACCCTCGAATGGAACGTGGACCGGATCGTCATCGAAAGCGAGTCGGTCGAGGTCGTGGTGAACTGGGCGGGGCAGTGGCGCAAGACCCCCGCTGATGTGGGCACCCGCGAGCGCGGGCAGGGCATTCTCAAGCTGGCCGGTGAAAAGACGTTCCTGCTCAACGGCCTGGAGGGCGACCTGCCCTTCGGCATGGCCTCCCGTCGCGCGGGGGAACCGCAGCCTGCCACCCGCCCTCGCTAGTTCATGGCCGCTCTGACACGCGTGCCTTCCCCTCTGCATTCTCCCGAAGCAGACTTTCTGGTGATCGGCAGCGGTGTCGCAGGTCTCCGCGCCGCCATCGAATTGAGCCGGCACGGCCGCGTGCTGGTGCTCACCAAGGGCCATCCGCTTGAAAGCAGCTCGATCTATGCGCAGGGCGGCGTGGCGGTGGCGCTCAGCGAGGAAGACGACGTCTCCATCCATCTCCATGACACGCTCAAGGCGGGCCACGGCCTCTGCCGGCGAGACGCAGTGCGCGTGCTTGTGGAAGAGGGGCCGGGCCGCATCCGGGAGTTGATCACCTGGGGCGCCCGCTTCGACAAGATCGGCAGCAAATTTGCCTTCGCGCACGAAGCGGCGCACAGCCGCAGCCGCATCCTCCGCGCGCGCGGCGACGCGACCGGCAACGAAATGGTGCGGGCGCTGACGGCCCAGGCCCGCCGGCAGAAACGGATCCAGCGGCTGGGGCACCACTTCACGGTGGACCTGGCGGTGGCCGACGGCCGCTGCCGCGGCGCGCTGGTGCTGGATGAAGCGACCGGCGCGCGGTTCGTCGTTCCCGCCCGAGCGGTGATTCTCTCGACCGGAGGCGCGGGGCAGATCTACGCGCGCACGACCAACCCGCCCAACGCCACCGGCGACGGCATGGCCATGGCCTACCGGGCCGGCGCGGCGCTCGAGGACATGGAGTTCGTGCAGTTCCATCCGACGGCGCTCTACCTGCCGAACAGCCCGCCGTTTCTGCTTTCGGAGGCGATTCGCGGCGAGGGCGGGCGGTTGCGGAACATCAAGGGCGAGCTGTTCATGCACCGGTACCATCGGGACGCCGAGCTGGCGCCGCGCGATATCGTGGCGCGCGCGATCTGGTCCGAAATGGCGGCAACCCGCTCCCGGCACGTCTACCTGGACGCGACGCACCTGAGCGCCTCCTTCATCAAGCAGCGATTCCCGACGATCTATTCGACCTGCCTGCATTACGACATCGACATGACCGAGGAATTGATTCCCGTCTCGCCCAGCGCGCACTACATGATGGGCGGGGTGCGGACCGACGCGCACGGGGCGACGAGTCTGCCGGGGCTCTTTGCCGCGGGCGAGGTGGCCTGCAGCGGCGTGCACGGCGCCAACCGGCTGGCCAGCAACTCGCTGCTCGAAGGACTGGTCTTCGGCCGGCGCGCCGCGCTGGCGGCGGTGACCTATGCGAAGCGGCAGGGGCGCCTGCCCGGTCCCGTGCCGGCCGCGCGCGACGTGGACGGCGGCCCGCTGGCCAGGCTGGAGGATGCCGAAAAGCTGCGCAGTTCGCTGCGGCGGGTGATGTGGGGGAAGGTCGGTCTGGCGCGCACGGGCGATTCGCTGGCCAGCGCGCTGGGGCAATTGACGCGCTGGGAGCGGCTCGTGAGCCGTCCCTTCGCGTCGCGCCTGGATCTGGAAGTCAAAAACATGGTGCAGGTGGCGCGCTGCGTGGCCGAGGCGGCGCTGTGGCGGGTCAACAGCATCGGGGCGCACTACAGGGCCGATGCCCGAAAGACCGCGCGGCCGCCCGGGACGCAGCACAGCCTGGTGCAGTTGGGAAGCGGGAAGGCGGACGTGAAAAAAAGACGTCGGTTGGGTCAGGCGAGGAAGCGGTCCAGGCTGGCTTGAAACTGTTTGTGCAGGGCCAGGGTGGCCGGCCCCGGCTTGCCGGAGCCGACGAGGTGCCGGTCTACTTCACGCACGGGCATGATTTCCATCGTCGTATTGGTGAGAAAACATTCGTCCGCCTGCCGCAGCGCTTCCGGGGTGTAGGCGCTCTCTTCGGTCTTGAGCCCCTGTTCCTTCGCCAGCGTCAGGACCACTTCACGCGTGATGCCGTCGAGAATGCCGCAGGCCACCGACGGCGTGCAGAGCGCGCCGTGCTGGACGAAAAAGATGTTGCTGGTGGTGCATTCCGTCAGGCGGCCCTCGGCGTTGAGCATGATGCCGTCGAAGGCGCCGGCCTTCGTGGCTTCCTGCTTGGCCAGAATATTATTCAAAAAATTGAGCGACTTGATCTGCGGCGACAGGGCCGTGGCCAGGTTGCGGTGCACGGTGGCGGTGATCAGACTGACGCCCTGCGTGAAGAGATGCGGCGGATAGGCCTGGAACGGCTTGGCGATGATGACCACGGTCGGTTTCGGGCAGAGGGCGGGGTCGAGGCCGATCTCGCCCGTGCCGCGCGAGACGGTGATGCGGAGATAGGCGTCCTGCAGCTTATTGCGCACGATGGCGTCGCTCAGGAGGCCCGGCCAGTCTTTCTGAGGGATGGGAATCTCCAGGCCGATCAGTTTCGCCGAACGTTGCAGGCGGACCAAGTGCTGCGTGAGCATGAAGATGCGGCCGCCGTAGGCCCGCAGGGTCTCGTAGATGCCGTCGCCGTAGAGAAAGCCGTGGTCGAAGACGGAGACCGTCGCCTCGTCGCGCTCCACGAAGCGATCGTTGAGAAACACCAGCATTACGACTCTCCCAGCGCCTTGAAGAAGGCTTCGGCCTTGTAGAGCGTTTCTTCATACTCCTTGGCCGGATCGGAATCGGCCACGATGCCGGCCCCCACCTGGAGGTAACCGCGCCCGCCGACCAGCAGCATGGTGCGGATGATGATGTTGAGATCGAGATCGCCGCTCCAGCTGAGATAGCCCATCGCGCCGGTGTAGGGCCCGCGCCGGACTGGCTCCAACCCCTCCAGAATCTCCATGCAGCGGATCTTCGGCACGCCGGTGATGGTGCCGCCGGGGAAGACGGCCTTGATCAGGTCGAAGCCGTCCAGCCCGTCGCGCAACTCGCCGACGACGTTGGAGACGATGTGGGAGACGTGGGAGTAGCGCTCGACGACCATGAGCTCGTCCGCGCGCACCGAGCCGTATTTGCACACGCGGCCCAGGTCGTTCCGTTCCAGGTCCACCAGCATGAGATGTTCGGCCCGTTCCTTGGGATTGGTGATCAGGTCTTCCGCGAGGCGGCGGTCCTCGGCCGGCGTGTGGCCGCGCGGGCGCGTGCCGGCGATCGGTCGCGTGTCCACGCGGCGGCCCTCCAGCCGCACCAGCCGTTCGGGCGAGGAACTCACGAGCGTCATGCTGTCGAAGGCCAGGAGGCCCGAGAAGGGAGAGGGATTCACCTCGCGCACGCGGCTGTAGAGCGCCGGGCCGGCATGTTCACGGAAATGCTCCATCGGCCAGCCGGGGTCGCGGTCGATCGTCAGGCGGTGCGAGAGATTGGCCTGGTAGATGTCGCCGGAGCGGATGAAGTCCTGGCACTGCCTGGCGCGCTGGACATAATCGGAGCGCGACTGATCGGGCTTCACCGTCAGGTGGCCGATGCGGAGATCGCTGTCGTCCTTCTTGCGCCGCGCCAGCAGCTTCGCATGCAGCTCGGACAGGCGGTCGCAGCCTTCGCTGTAGAGTTTTTCCCGTGGCTGGCCCAAGGCCTGCTCGAGAGGCGGCGCATAGATCAGGTGCAGCATCCGCAGCTTGTGGTCCACGGCGGCGAAGCAATCCACGAAGGCGAAGAGCAGATCGGGCAGGCGCAGATCGTCCGTGGCCTGGTTGGGCAGCTTCTCGAATTGCCGGATCAAATCGTAGCTGAAAAATCCGACTGCGCCGCCGATGAACGGCGGGGCATCATCGGGCCGGGGAATCCGCGAGGCCCGGACCAGTTCGGCGAGGGCCTTGTAGGGGTCGCCTTTATGGACGGTGGACCCGTCGCGGGTGCGGAGTTCGTAGCGCGTGCCTTTGCCGGACAGTTCCAGATAGGGATCGCTGCCGAAGAAGGACCAGCGCGCAACGGCGCCTCCGCCCTTGCCGCTCTCGAGCAGGAACGAGGGACGGCCGGGCGCGGCGATGCGGCGGTAGAGCTCGAAGACATCGACTTCGGGCTGGGGCACCGAGAGAATCAACGGCTGCGGCTGCGCCGCCATCAGGAAGCGCGCCCTCGACGGACGGACCATTTTCAGCATGCGATAGTTCTACCACAAGACCGGCTTTCTTGCTTTTCTTAAGTGTCGGGCCTAGGATTTGCGCGTCGGCACTTTTCGCCACGAAAGGTCGCATGGGCAGATCTTCACATGTCATCCGGCTCCTGGCCGTTCTTCTGGCGTCGTCCTCCGGCTGGCTTGCGCCCGAAACCTTCGCGGCCGTGGAGGAATTCAAGCAATCCAATGCCTATGCCGTCGTTGTCGGCATCAGCCAGTACAGCGAAGAAGTCATTCCGAGGGTGTCCTATGCCGTCAAGGATGCCCAGGCGATCGCGGCCTTGCTGGAAACCCAGGCCGGCATTCCCAAAACCCATATCAAGCTGCTCACGGATTCCAAGGCCACGCTGAGCGGCCTGCGCAACCACCTGGGCGAATGGCTGCGGCTGCGCGTCAAGCCGGACTCCACGGTTTATGTCTACTTTGCGGGGCACGGCACGCCGAACTTGCAGACCCAGTCGGGGGCCATCGTGCCCTGGGATGGCCATCCCGATTTCCCCGCCGGGCTCTATCCGCTCAAGGAACTCGAAGACACGCTCAGCGCGCTACCGACCAAGGATGTCATCGTCTTTCTAGATTCGTGTTTCTCGGGCGGGGCAGGCCGCTCCGTGCTGCCGAAGGGCGCGCGTCCGATGGGATTGCAGTATCCTGTCCTGAGCACGGGGCAGGTGATGGTCCTGGCCGCGGCGACAGGGACCCAGATCAGCTCCGACTACGACAAGGCCCAACATGGCCTCTTCACGCATTTTTTGCTGGCCGGGCTGAAGGGAGAGGCCGATGCGGACAAGGACCAGATCGTCACGCTGCGCGAGCTGGTGCCGTTCGTCAAGGAACGCGTCGCCCACACGGCGGTGGAGGAACTCAACCGCGAGCAGACGCCGACGCTATTGCCGGGCGAGGAGGCCTTGATGGCCCGGAGCGGGATTCCGCTGGCCCGCGTCGTCCCGGGCGGCGAGGCGCGCCCAGTGCCTGTGCCGGCGCAGGCAATGGAGGTGGCCAGGGCGCCGGCATACGAAACACCTCCGGTCAACCTGCCCAAAGAGATGACGGGCAAGGACGGCGCGCCGATGGCGCTGGTCCCGGCAGGGGACTTCCTGATGGGCAGCGCGGCGGATGGTCCGGAGCACCGCGTGTACCTGGATTTGTTCTACATGGACAAGTTCGAAGTGACCGCGGCCCGCTACGCGAAGTTCATGGCGGCGACCGGACGCGCGCAGCCCTTCTTTTGGGAGGAGGTCAACCTGACGAGCGACGGCGAGCGGCCCGTCATCGGCGTGGATTGGAACGATGCCGATGCCTATTGCAAGTGGGCCGGCAAGCGGCTGCCGACCGAGGCGGAATGGGAAAAGGCGGCGCGCGGGATCGACAAGCGGACCTATCCCTGGGGGAACGACGACCCAACCAGCCAGCTGGCCAATTACAGCGTGGACGGGAAGCGGGCCTGGCAGGGCATGAGCACGCTCTCGCCCGTCGGCAGCTTCGAGGAGGGCAAGAGCCCCCACGGCATTTATGATCTGGCCGGGAACGTGTGGGAATGGGTCGCGGATTGGTACGATGCATCCTATTACCGGTTCAGCCCGGACCGGAATCCGCCCGGCCCATCCAAGGGTCCCATGAAATCCATTCGCGGCGGTGCCTGGCTGACCCCGGGCAACAACATGCGGATGAGCCGGCGCAACTTCGATCCGCCGGTGAACCGGTTTCTGTACGTCGGATTCCGCTGCGCCCAGTCGGTGGCCCCCTGAGAACACCCGCGGACGTCTCTTGACTTCACCGGATGCGAGGACGACAATACACGCGGTGTGTGAGCCCTGTCTCTTCGGCGTGCACTCCAAAGGAGGCCCCTCTATGATGACACCATCCACGTTGGCGCAATCCCGGTCCACGCTCTCGGATCTTTCGGCAAGCGTCTACGATTACATCTCGCAGCAGCGGCTGGCCGATCCGCGGGATCCTAACCGAGATCCCAGCCCCTTTCCTGGCAAGCCGGTGCCCACGTCTGATGGAGAAGCGTTCTGATCCGGCTTGAGGAACAGCAAGGAGGGCACCATGGTGACACCAGCCACGTTGGCGCAATCCAGATCCACACTCTCTGAACTTTCAACAGGCGTCTACGATCAAGTCTTGCAGCAGCGCATGGCTGACCCGCGGGTTCCCTGCCCAGGTCCCTTTCCGAAAGAACCGAAGACGAGCGACGGGGAAATCTGGTAACACGCACACTCACGCAGCTATCGAGATGAAAGGAGACCGACGATGCTGACACCTTCACTACTGGCTCATGCAACACGGACGCTCGGGGACTGCGTCATGGCCGGTTATGACCATCAGCGGCAGATGCGTCCGCTGAATGCCGGCCCGATCAAGCCGGTCGATCCGATGGACCCCCGGAATAAAACCGGAGACGGAGAAGCCTGGTAACAGGTCCTTGTGACGGGGGACCACGCGCCGCGTGGGCCCCCGGCATCCCTTCGACCTTCTTCCCTTCTTTCCATTGACCGCTTTCAACGTCGACAACGCAGCCGTCGTGCGATGACCGCCGGCGATCCCGTCACGTTTCTCTATACTAATTCCTACGACGGGTGGGCCGACCTTCTCGTGGACCGCCTCGGCGGCGATCGGGTCTTTCGCTTCAATCTGGATTTGTGGCGCGAGCATGCAATCTCAATCGATCCTGTCGGGTTTCGTTTTACAAATCGGGCGGGCCGGGCCGTGACGGCGGCACAGGTGGCGAAGTTCCTCTGGCGGCGCCCACGGACCAACCAGCAGTTGTTTCCTGAAAAGGATTTTCCTCGCGAGCAGGTCTACGAGGACGGGGAACTCGCCTACGCGATGCGCGAACTCTGGAACCGGATGTATTACGCTGGCAAGGCCGTCCTGATCGATCCTTGTTCGGACCAATTATCAGGCAAACTGATTCAGATACAGATCGCGAAACGATATTTCTCCGTGCCGGAGTGGAAGATGGTCTCCGGCATCCAGATGACTCCGGGTTCTTCGGCGATGGTCGTGAAGAGCCTGACCTCCCGGCGCGTGGAGGCGCGGACGACGCTCTACACCTCCCGCGTCGCCGAGGATGAACTGGCTCTCTCGTCGCCGTGGTTTATCCAGGAATGCATCGAAGCGGACCGGGACGTGACGGTCGTGTTCATCCGCGGGAGCCTGTTCGCGTTCGAGTTCCGGAGGGATTTTCTCCCTCAAGGCGTTGTTGATTGGCGCCTGGCCGTGGAGAGGGACCCGGCGCTGGCCGGGAAATGGACTGTGCACGCGCTCCCCAGTCCACTGGAACGGGGCATCAGGGACTTCATGCAGGACATGGCCCTGCACTACGGCCGGCTGGATTTTCTTCTGGCCGGCGACCGGTACTGGTTTCTCGAAGTGAATCCTAACGGGGAATGGGGCTGGCTGGACCCCCACGGCAAGGCAGGAATTCTAGACGCACTGGTGAAAGAACTTTCGCCGGACACGCCCTGCCATCCACTGCCCAATCCGCGGACCATCAAGGCCTAGCGGGGTCCCGTTGGGCGCCGGTGCGCCTCCAGACCGATGACGGGCCGCTCACCGGTCCGACCACACAAGTCGCGGGCAGGGATGAACCGGCGTCCGCGGGTCGATTTCGTGGAGGATCTTCTTCATGAGCCCGTGCGTATTGTCGGCATCCAGCCAGGCCCATTCACCCGTGAAGTTCGATTCCAGGAACATGAAGCGATCGCCCGCCTGCAGGAAATCGAGCCGGGCGTAGTGGGCGCCCACGTCGGCGAGGAACGCGAAAATCCCCTTGGTTAGTTCCTCCGGCAGGGTCGCCGGCTTCCAGTTCCGGTGCGCGTATTCGCTGGGCGCCAGCCGCCAGTCGATCGTGTCCCTGATGAAGGCCGACCGGTCGAGCGAGAAGGCGAACAGCTCGTCACGCACGACGGCCACGGTGACGTCGCGCTCGGCGTCCACGAACTCGGTCAGGAACCATGGGTACTTGGGGTCCAGTTCGGTTTCCTTGACCCGGCGCGAATAGAATCCGACGCCGAGGTCGAACTTGAACGAAAAGCTCTTGGCCACCGATTCATGGCCCGGCCGGAACGATTCCGGCGTGCCCACGAGGTAGCGATAGGAGGGCATCGAAAAGTACTTCTTCGCCAGGCGCAGCTGGTGCAGCTTGCCGAGCCGCAGCGTCGCCAGGGGTTGCGACAGGACGACCTTCTCTTGAAGCCAGAAGATGTTCATCAGGTCGTTCCACGCCTCCCACATCTCCTCCTCCGCGAAACGCTCGTCCTGCGTCATGGGGCGATCGGGAAACAGCGTGGAGGCGCGGGCGTTGGAACGGCGGAACACCTTGACGATGTTCGCATCCACGATTTTTCGGCCGGCCGGATTCTCGATGGCGATCGCGTCGGGGGTGATGCTGAGCTTGTAGTCCTGCCACAGGTCCGTGTTGTACCGGAACACCAGGTCCGTGCCCAGGCTTGAGACGATCATATCGGACACGTAATCGATGGAGTTTGTCAGCAGCAGCAGGATCTGAGGAGGCGGTGTCACCGGCTTGCGTGTCCGGGTGTCTGAGCGGGGGAGGGGAACGGTGCGCGACAGGGAGGGGAGGGGGCGGCCATCTCCGCCGCCCCCTCCCCTCGTCTTATTCGTCGCGTTCGCCGTCGAAGGCCGTGCTGCTCGTGGGTGCGCCAGTGGACATCAGGATGATGCGAACCTTTTCGCTCTCCTGCCAGTGGCGGACCTGTGCGGCATGGTCATAGCCGCAATGGGCGGCTTCCTGCTTGAAGACCGCCGTTTCCTTCGGTTTGGACGTGACGAGACTTGACGGTGCGATCATGGTGCCCTCCCTTGGTAAGGTGCGAATCACCCGCAGTTCGCGGTGGATCTAATGCCGGCACGTGTATAGCTCGGATCGCCTCCGGAGTCAACTGCCATGGTTCCCGCGAAGGGACGCTCCAAGAGGACTCCCGTCGAATTTCGCGGCTTGACTTTCCCCCGTCGAGTTTGCTTGAATGCGCGCCGGGTTAGATGCCGACATGCCTCCCTCGAACGATCCGTTTTATGCGGGCTTAGGGCAGGCGGTCCGGATCGGGACCGAGATGCTCGCAACCCTGATTGTCGGGGGTGGGCTCGGCTGGGCGGCTGACACGTATCTGTTTGCGTCAGCGCCCTGGGGCATGGTGGTTGGGCTGATCGTCGGTGCGGCGGCGGGGATTCGAAACGCCATGCGTGCCGCGCAAAACTGGCAGAAGTAGAAAGGCGTTTCGTGGAAGAAAGTCCGCTCCATCCCTTCGAACTGCATAACTATATTCCGATCAACCTGTTCGGCCTGGATATCTCCATCAACAAGGCCGTGATTATGATGTGGGTGGTGGTCGGGCTCGCGGCGTTTCTCCTGGTGAAAGCCGGCCAGTCGCGCCGGATGGTCCCGACCAAGCTGCAAAGCCTGGGCGAACTGCTCGTGGGATTCATCCGCGACATCATTCTCGATACGATGGGCAAGGACGGGCTGAGATTCTTTCCTTTTATTGCGACGCTCTTCGTCTTCATTCTCTTCTCCAATCTCCTCGGGTTGATTCCCGGCACCTATACCGTCACGAGCCAGATCATCGTGACCGCGGTGTTTGCCCTGACGGTCTACGCGATTAGCATCGTCATGGGCTTCGTCCTGCACGGCGTGAAGTTTCTCGGCATCCTGGTGCCGCCGGGCACGCCGGGCTGGCTGCTGCCGCTGATGATCCCGATCGAACTGGTGAGCCAGTTGGCGCGGCCGATTTCGCTGGCCGTGCGGCTGTTCGCGAACATGACGGCGGGCCATACGATCCTGGGCGTGCTGTTCGGGCTGGCGATCGGCGGGGGACTGTTGATCGGCTGGCTGCCCTTTGCCTTCACGATCGCGATGAACGGCCTGGAGGTCGGCATCGCGTTCATTCAAGCGTACATTTTCACGACCCTGACCTGCGTATACATCGGCGATGCGTTCCATCTGCACGGCGCCGAGGATCACGCGCATTGAGTTCACGTCTCTGATTATTTAAGGAAGGAGTCTACGACATGGATGCAGCAGCAGCAGCGTTGGTGGGCATGGGATTGGCGGCGGCGGGTTTTGCCGGAGCCGGCGTCGGGATCGGCTATATTTTCGGCAAGATGATCGAAGCGGTGGCGCGCCAGCCGGAAGCGGAAGGGCGGGTCGGCAAGTACATGTGGATCGGCTTCGCGCTGGTCGAGGCGATTGCGCTGTACGGGCTGGTCATTGCGTTCATCATCATGGGACTGCGCAAGTAAGAATGCTGAAAACGGATGCGCCGAAAGTGAGGCGTCGCTATGCCGCAATTTGACACGCACTTTTTCTCGTCGCTGATTTTCTGGGAGTTCATCTCCTTCGGTATTCTGTTCTGGGTGCTGTGGAAGTTCGCCTTCCCGCCGATTCTCCAGACCCTGGAGGAGCGCGAGCGCAAGATCAAGGAGAGCCTGGAACAGGCGGACCGGCATCGCGCCGAGGCCGAGCAGAAAATGCAGGAGTACGAGGCCAAGCTCAAGGCCGCCTCCAAGCAGGCCGAAGCGGTGCTCGAGGCGGCCAAAGAGCGCGCCCAGCGGATCATGGAGGAAAACGAGCAGCGCCTCAGGACTGAAACGCAACGGTCCAAGGAAGATGCGACGCGTGAAATTGAACAGGAGCGCCGGCGGGCGATTCAGGACATCCGCAACCAGACGACTGAGATGGCCTTGCTGGTGGCCGAAAAAGTCGTCGGCCGCAGCCTCACCGACGCCGATCACAAGCGGATGGCCGACGAGGCGCTGGCCTCGGTCTCCAAGCAGTTCGACAAGAACTGAGTCCGTTTTCAGAGACGATCAGGAAAAGCCCGGCAGCTGCCGGGCTTTTTTATTTGGCGGGCACGTTGCCGCCACCCTGGCGGTAGCCGGCCGGATCGAGGGTGACGGAGGCGAACCCAAGCTGTTGCAGATGGTTGGTGATCCTGGCTCCAAGGGCCGGCTCCAGGAGACGCGCCACCTCGGTTGACTCCACTTCCACCCGCGCGGCGCCGTTCGAGTCCCGCACGCGGACCTGCCGGAATCCCTGTCCCAGCAGGAAGGCCTCGGCCCGCTCCACGCGAGAAAGTTTTTCGACCGTGATGGGCGTGCCGCGTTGAATGCGGGAGGAGAGGCAGGCCGCCGCGGGCTTGTCCCAGTTGGACAGGTTCAGCTCGCGGGCCAGTTCGCGCACCTCGGCCTTGGAGAGTCCGGCTTCGACCAGCGGACTGCGCACGCCCCATTCGCGGGCGGCCGCATGGCCGGGCCGCTCGTCGCCCAGGTCGTCCAGGTTCGTCCCGTCCGCCACCGCGCGCATCTTCAATTCCTGTTGCAGGCCCTCCAATAATTGATAGAGGTCTGTCTTGCAGTGGAAACAGCGGCTGGCGTCGTTCTGCACGAAGGCGGGGACTTGCAGCTGGTCGGTCCGGACGATCCGGTGGCGCGCGCCGATCTCGGCGGCAAGCCTCGCGGTCCACTCGAGTTCAATTTCAGGAAAGGTCGGCGACACCGCCGTGACCGCGAGCGCCCTCTCGCCCAGCACGTCCTGCGCGACCTTCAACACAAGCGTGCTGTCGATCCCCCCGGAAAAGGCGACGAGGACGGACTCCATGTCCGTGATGATTTCTCGCAACCGGTGGAGTTTATTCATTGACGGCTGTCCGAATTTTGAGTGACGGGTGATGAGTGACGGGTGACGGGTGGGCGATCAAATTCTTACTCATGACTCATCACTGATCACGCCTCACGGCTGTTTGAGTTTCGCCTCGCCCATCTTGCCGACGGCGACGAGCGCGTAGCGGTCCGGGTGCAGGTATTGTTTGGCGACCCGCAGCACATCATCCGCAGAAATTTTCCCGATCCACGATGGATACTGCGTAAAGTAGTCGAGGCCCAATCCATAAAATTCGACCTGGCAGAGGACTTCGGCCAGCTTGTGCGTGGTGTCGAACCGCATGGGGAAGCTGCCCATGAGATAGGACTTGGCTTCGGAGAGTTCCTTGGCCGTGACCGGTGCCGCTTTCATGGCGTTGAGTTCCTTCAGGACGCCGGCGAGCGCCTGGTTGGCCGTCGCGTTGCGGGTCTGGAGGCTGACCAGAAATGGCCCGGACGTGGCGCGTGGCTCGAACTGGCTCATGACGCCGTAAGCCAGACCCTGCCTGTCACGGATCGAATCCATCAGCCGCGAGGAGAAGCCGCCGGCGCCCAGGATGTAGTTCATGACCGTGACGGCGTAAAAATCAGGATTCGTCCGGCTGATGCCGAGATGTCCGAGCACGAGCGTCGTCTGGGTCAGCTCCTTGTCGATCAATTCGACGACCGGCTTGTCGATGGACGCCGGGGCTGCCGCGGTCCGCGCCGGTTCGGGGCCCTTCTGCCACGATCCGAAATGCTTGTCGACCATTGCGCGGGTCTGCTCGACGGTGATGTCGCCCACGATGGAGAGGATCGTCCGGTTCGGCAGATACTCCCGCGCGTGGAAAGCCTGCACATCGGCTCGGCCGATGGAAGGCAGTGTCTCGTCCGTTCCATTGACCGGCCAGCTGTAGGGGTGGCCATTGAAGACGAGCCGGCTGAAGGCCTTGCCGGCCACGGCTCCCGGCTCGTCCTTCTGCGCGATGATTTCACCGAGGATGAGTTTCTTGACGCGCTGCAGCTCTGGTTCCGGAAACGAGGGGTGCAACAGGATGTCGGCCAGCAGCTCGAAGCCCAGGTCTGCGTCCTTGGCCAGGACCCGCGAGGAGGCGGTGGTGAAGTCGTGTGTCGTCTTGGTTTCCAGCGCGCCGCCGACGAATTCGATCTGCTCGGCCAGTTGCGTCGCGCTCCGGGTCGTCGTGCCTTCATCCAGCAGGCCGGCCGTCAGATTGGCCAGCCCGGCTTTTTCAGGCGGGTCCTGCACCGAGCCGGTTTTCACGAGCGCCTGGATCTGCACGATCGGCAGCGCATGCTGCTCGACCACGAGCACCGTCAGGCCGTTCGGTGTCGTGAAACGATGGGGCTTGATGTCCGCCGCATGGACCGGCGCGGCGAGGACAACGAAGCACAAAATTGCCGAGAGACGCGCGGGAAAGGCGGGAAAAGCGCGAATCGGGTTGCACAAGTCGCGCCCATCTCGCTCCTCGTGCCTGCGACGTTGCGTCGGCATCATTTCGCCTCCGCCGCCGTCTGGTTCGTCGGGGTGGGAATGAGGATGCCGACGGTCCGCCCGTCTTCAATGAGATATTTCTGCGCGACGCGTTTCACATCGTCGGCCTTCACATCGCGAAGTTTTTTCACGAACTCTTCCACCTGCTTCCAGCCGGCGCCCGTGGTTTCCGCCTGGCCCATCAGCATCGCCTGGCGGAAGTTGGAATCCTGCCCGAAGATGTGGGCCGCCTCCACCTGGTTCTTCGCCCGCTGCAGTTCCTCCCCGGACGGCGCCTCCTGCTGCAGTTTCTGAATCTCGGCGTAGACCGCGCGCTCGACCTGTTCGGTCGTTTGCCCGGGCGCCACCACTGCGAAGCAATAGAACAGGTCCGGATCGGTTTGCAGCAAACTGTATTCGGCGCCGACCGCCAGCGCCAGCTTCTGCTCGTAGACGAGGCTGCGGTAAAGCCGGGATGTTTTTCCGTGCGAGAGGATGGATTCCAGGATCGTCAGCGCGTAGGCGTCGTTGCTGGAGTAATTCGGCGTCCGGTAGCCGATCATGACGGTCGGCAGCTGCGCGTCGCGTTTGACGACGATGCGGCGCTCGCCCTTCTGCTCCGGCTCGGCCGTCACCTGTTGCGGCGGCAGCGGCCGTTTCGGGATCGGCTCGAAAAAGCGTTTGATGACCGGCAGCAGCTTCGCCGCCTTGAAATCGCCGACCACGATGAGCGTGGCGTTGTTCGGGACGTAGTAGGTGTCGTAATGCCGTTTCAGGTCCGCCCGTGTCATGGCGTTGAGATCGGGAAACCAGCCGATGATCGGCCAGTGATAGGGATGCATCTGGAAGGCCTGGGCGAAGAGGGCTTCGGCCAGATAGGATTGCGGATCGTCTTCGGAGCGCAGCCGCCGTTCCTCCTTCACCACTTCGCGCTCGAGCTGGAATTCCTTGTCATCCAGCAGCAGGCCGCGCAGCCGGTCCGCCTCCAGTTCGAGGGCCAGATCGACCTTGTCGGCCGCGAGGTTCTCGAAATAGGCCGTGAAGTCCTGGCTGGTGAAGGCGTTGTCGTTGCCGCCGTTCTTTTTGATGAGTCGCGAGAACTCGCCCTTGGCATGTTTCGGCGTGCCCTTGAACATCATGTGTTCGAGCATGTGAGACAGCCCGGCGCGCCCCATCACTTCGTTGCGCGAGCCGACCCTGTACCAGATCTGCACAGTGACGACCGGCGCCTTGGGGGATTCGACCAGCAGCACCTTCATGCCGTTGGCGAGCGGATGTTCCTGGACCTCCAGCGCGAACGCGGATGAACTGCCGCTGCCAATCCAGAGGACGGGCCCGAGAATGGGCCCGAGGATGGGGATGATGAATGCGATCAGGGAACGCAACAGGCAGGACGGCATGGCACACGCTAACAATCGGCTCACGCAGGTGTCAAGGTGGTGCGCCGCTCCGGCTGCACCAGTTCGCCCAACTGCCCGCAGGCGCCCAGGACGTCGCGGCCCTTGCTCTTGCGGATCAGCGCGTCGAAGCCGGCTTTCCGCAGGACGGATTGGAAGCGCAGCACGTCGCTATCGGCCGGACGGCGGTAGGGGCTGCCGGGGAAGGGATTGAACGGGATCAGATTGACCTTGCAGCGGATGCCGTTGAGCAGCCTGGCCAGTCGCCTGGCGTCCTGTTCCGAATCGTTCTCGCCGGCCAGCAGCACATATTCAAACGTGAGCTTGCGATGGGGTGGCAGCGGGTAGGCGCGGCAGGCGGCGAGCAGGCGGTTGAGCGGATGCAGCCGGTTGACGGCGGGCATGAGCCGGTTGCGCTGCGTGTCGGTCGTCGCGTTGAGCGAAACGGCCAGATTGATGCCGAGCTTTGAGACATCGCGCAGGCGGGAGGCGAGCCCCGCCGTGGACAGGGTGATGCGCCGCGCTGCGATGCCAAGTCCCCAGCCGGTGTTCGTGAAGCGCGTCACCGCATTGGTGACGGGCTCAAAATTTGCGAGCGGTTCGCCCATGCCCATCAGGACGATATTCGTCAGCCGCTCGCCCGGTCCCAGGCTGTCGAGTACCGCCAGGGCCTGTTCCATGATTTCGTGCGCGGTCAGGTTGCGTTTCAGGCCCATCTGCCCCGTGAGGCAGAACCCGCAGTCCAGCGTGCAGCCGACCTGGGTGGAGAGGCAGAGGGTCAGCCGGTCGGCGTCGGGGATCAGCACGCTCTCGATGACGAGGCCGTCTTCAAGCCTGAGCAGGAATTTTCTGGTGCCGTCGCTCGAGCGGCGGACTTCGCAATCGGTGATCCGGTCGATGGCGGCGACTGTCGAGAGATGAGCGCGTTCGGCCTTGGACAGGTCGGTCATGCGGTCGATGTCGTGGACGCGCTCCTGGTAGAGCCAGTGGAGAATCTGTTTGGCGCGGAACTTCGGCCAGCCCAGATCCTTCACGAATTGTTCGAGGGCCGGTTGATCGAGCGCGAGCAGATTGGTGCGCGTGGCGGCGGTGACGGCGAGGGAGCGATCCTGTCGAGCCATGCGCGGAGCCTAACACAGCGCTCGAGAAACGGACAAGGATACGGGAAGGCAGCGGAAAGGGGCGGGCCGCAGGCCTTTGGTATATAATTGAAGCCGTCGAGTCCATCACGTTCACACGAAGGGCCGATTCCATGCGCCTGGCACTCCTGCTGCTCCTGCTGCTGCCCGCTCCCACGATGGTTTCCGCGGAGGAGGCGGTGAAACCGTCCGCGTCCGCGGAGCCTGCCTGTGAAACGCCGGAACAGTGTTTCCGCAGCGCGCTGGCGCCGGATGCCGAGGCCCTGTCGTCCGATGAACGGCTCGCGCGCAAGCTGGAACGTCTCAAGCGGGTGACGGAGCGGCAGGCCGGCTCGCACTGGGCGCGCCGCGCGACGCTTGTGACGGGCGTGCTGCTCATCGAGCGCCAGCCGGCCGAGGCGCTGATCCATTTGCGGGCCTCGCAGCCTTATTTTCCTCTCCTGGATGATTACCTGCGTCTCTGGATCGGGGAGGCGCTGCTGAAATCCGGCGACATCTCGGCCGCCGCGTCGTTTTTGGACATCACCACCACCATTGTGCCGGATACGCTCCTGGGATCCCGGATCGCCTATCGCGCGGGCGAGGCCTGGTTCCGGGTGGGGCAATGCGCCTACGCGACGGAGCCCTTGACGAAGGCCGTGGCGCAGGATCCGCAAGATCCCGGTGCGGCGCGCGCGCTGCTGATGCTGGCCGAGTGCCAGGCGCAGGGGAACCGGTCGCCCGACAATTCCGTCACGCTCCGGCAGATCTGGATGCGGTACCCGAAGACGCCGGAAGCCGACGAGGCGGAGAAACAACTGTCGCGGCTGAACGACGGCCAGCCCTGGAAGCCGGCGGCGGACGAGCGCTATGTCCGGGCGTCAGTGCTGGCGGCGGCGGCGATGAACGAAGATGCGGCGGAGGATTTCAAGGCCTTCCTCGCCATGGCGCCAAACCATCCGAAGCGGGATGAGGCCAGGCTCCGGCTTGCGATCGCGCTGGTCCGGCTCAAGCGGTACGACCAGGCGAAACTGATCTTCCACGAGTTGGCGACCGGCGGGCCTTCGACCGAGGCGAACGAGGCCGCCGTCTGGCTGGCGCGCAGTTATCTGCGGCTGGGCGAGGGCGACCGCCTGACCGGTCTGCGCCAGGCCTATCCGAAAGTGACGTTGACGCCGGAGCAGCAGGCGCTGATCCTGATCGTGCAGGGCACCTGGTTCGACGATCAAAATCAATTCGACCAGGCGATCGCGCAGTATCGCCAGATCGTGCAACTCGGCGACCGCACGGAGCAGCGTGCCGAGGCCCTGTGGCGCATCGGATGGATCCAGTACCGGACGGGCCAGTATCGCGAGGCGGTCCAGACGCTGCAGGACCTCGTCGCCGGCAAGGAGGATCCCGCGAACAATCCGCAGGCGCTCTACTGGACGGCGCGGGCGCTGGAACGGCTGCAGGATGCGAAAGCGACCGAGGTCTACCAGTCGCTCTGCCGGAAATATGCCTGGACCTACTATTGCCAGTTGACGCGCAGCCGCCAGGAGATGCCGCCGCCGGATGTTGTCAATGGCGCGCCGGACTCCGAGGCGGGCGAAGCCGGCGGTTCCGGCATCGAGCAGGACGTGCATTACCGGCGGGCCGTGGAATTGCGCACGCTCGGCCTGGAACAGGAAGCGGGTCGCGAAGTCACGTGGCTGCTGGATCGCTATGTGCGGAATCGCGCGGCGCTGGTGGAGTTGATCACGCGCCTGAGCGAAGCCGGCGGCTACCATCAGGGTCTCCGGCTGGCGCGGCTGCATTTCCGTGACGGATTGGAACGCGGCCTGGAGCCGGTGCAGCCGTCGCTGTGGAACGTGGCCTATCCGACCGTGTACCTGCCGACGATCCGCGCGTTCGGCAGCGCCAGATTCGATCCCTACCTGGCCGCCGCGATCATTCGCGAGGAGAGCCAGTATGACGCGCGCGCGGTGTCGCGCGTGGGCGCGATCGGATTGATGCAGTTGATGCCCACGACGGCGCAGGCGGTGGCGCAGCGCAACGGCGCCGCCGTGACGCGCGACGACCTGTTCGACCACGAGACGAACATCCGGTACGGCGTACGCTACCTCGAACAATTATTGGGACAGTTCAACGGCAACCTCGTGCACGCCGTCGCGGCCTACAACGCCGGGCCGCCCATCGTCATGACCTGGATCCAGAAATTCGGCGACAAGGACCCGGACGAATTCGTGGAGATGATTCCCTATCAGGAAACGCGGCAGTATGTCCGGCGCGTGCTGCGCAGCTACCGCGAATACCGGCGCCTGGGTGGCGAGGCCTGCGCGGTCCGTTCCCTTGACAAGACCTGCTGAGGATTTTATAGTGCCTCAATATCTGGGCGTGCGAGAGTGCTGCACCGCAACAAATGGTGGTGATCGATGGCGGTCGACAGGCTGGCTTCGCTGGAAGCGCGCATTCGGGAGATGGTGGAGCTGATCCAGACGCTCAAGCGCGAGAACGCCGGATTGAAGAGCGATCTGCGCGCGGCCAGGGAACGGCTCGTCAAACAGCATGCGTCCGGCGATCAGTGGGTGACGGAGCGGGCGGATATCAAGGTGCGCATCGAAAAGGTCCTGGGCGAACTGGATGCCCTCGAGTTCGTCGAAAGTGCGCAAGATGGAGGTTGAGAGCGGGTTCACGCGAAACTTGGATCAGATGAGAAATGACTGAAGGGGTTAATCCGGCGGCGTCAATGACGATACAGCGATAAAGAGCCACCGGCTCAAGCGAAGCTCGGTACGATGGAGGCGCCGTGATGAAAACCATCGAGGTTGAAATTTACGGGCAGCGGTACGTGATCACCGGCGAGGCCGACGAAGAGTACGTCAAGCGGCTGGCCAATTATGTGGATACGCAGATCCGGGTGCTGGCGCAGGGCATGAAGACGGCGACCCGCGCCAAGCTGGCCGTGCTCGCCGCGCTCAACATCACGCATCAGCTCTTTCAAGCCGAGCAGAACCGTCAGGCGGGCGATGCCGAGATCGAGCGGCGGACGCTGAGCCTGATGGAATCCATCGAGGAACAGTTGGAGCCGGCGCGAAAGCGTTGAAGTCTGCTTGCAAAGGTTTCGCTTATTTGTTACGGTACGGACGACCATTGAGGGGAATGCAGTAGGGTAGAATATTGTGGCAGCGGGAAGCAGGGACGGGAAGGGTTGACGGTCTATCGACGCGGAATTTGTTGAACGTGCTGAAAACACTGGAATTCATCAAACGGTGGGTGCGGGTGTCCGGGGCCAGGCTGGGCGGGGCGGTTCGGGCAATCAGGGATACGATGGGAGCGCCTGTCCGGCTGGCGGTAGTCAAGGCGACGCGGGGCGTCGCACAACGACCACGACGAGATCAATCCCGGCCCGTATAACAGCTCACGTTCTGCAGTCTGTTTGACCGGCCTCTCCGCTCTGATCTGCCTCCGATCGATCCGGTTCCTTCACGCTGATCGGCGCCGTCCACGCCCGTTCCACCCTGCTACGCTCTGATGATCCAATCGAACCGTGCGCGTCCGATGGACGCAACACGGGTGAAGGGGGTACCCCGCTGTGATTGAAACGATTCTGACATATGTGGCAGCCGGAGTGTTGGGCACGGTGGCCGGTGTCGCCGGCTATCTGGTGATCCGTCGCAATGCCGTGGCGGAGCAACAGCACCGGGTCGAGGAACAGATCCGTCAGACGAAACAGAACGCCGCGCGCGAGGCCGAGACGCTGGTCAAGGAAGCCAGGGTCGAGGCGAAGGATCTGCTGTTGCAGGCCCGGACCGGCCTGGAGAAGGAGCAGAAGGACCGGCGGGCGGAGATGAGTGCCGAGGAGAAAAAGCTGCTCCAGCGCGAAGAGCAGTTGGAACGGAAGGCCGGATCGCTGGAGCGAGGCGAAGCGGAAGTGCAGAAGCGCGAGGCGGCCCTGGCCAAACGCGACGCGGTGCTGACCACGGCGGAAGCCGCCTGCGAGCGCGCGACCAGGGAGCACCGGCAGGCGCTGGAGCGCGTGGCGGGCCTGACTGCCGACGAAGCCAAGCGGCAATTGATCGGTTCGGTGGAAAGCGAGGCCCGGCTGGAGGCCGCCGGGGTGGCCAAGCGCATCGTGGATGAGGCGAAGGAAGCGGCCGAGCGGGAGGCGCGCGAAATCATCGCGCGCTCGATCCAGCGGGTGACGCGCGATTACGTGGCCGAGGCCACGCTCTCGGTCGTGCCGATCGCCAACGACGCGATGAAAGGCCGGATCATCGGGCGCGAGGGGCGCAACATCCGCGCGATCGAGGCGGCGACCGGCATCGACCTGATCGTCGACGAGACGCCGGAAGCCGTGGTCATCTCCGGTTTCGATCCGCTCCGGCGGGAAATCGCCAAGGTCTCGCTGGAACGACTGATGCACGACGGCCGCATCCATCCGACGCGAATCGAGGAAGTCGTCGAGAAGGTGAAGACGGACATCGACAAGCTCATGATCGAGGAAGCGGAGAAGATCATCTTCGAGCTGGGGCTGTCGGACTTCAATCCTGAAATTGTGAAGGTACTGGGGAAGCTCAAGTACCGGACCAGCTACGGACAGAACAATCTCTACCACGCCCGTGAAGCCGCGTATATCTGCGGGACGATGGCGGCCGAACTGGGCCTGGACGTGCGGCTGGCCAAGCGCGGCGCGCTGTTGCACGACATCGGCAAGTCGGTGAGCCACGAGGAGGAAGGCACGCACGCGATGCTGGGAGCCGACATTGCCAAGAAGTACGGCGAGTCGCCCAAAATCGTCAACGCGATCGCGGCTCACCATGAACAGGTGGAGCCGATCTGTCCGGAATCCGTGCTCGTCGCGGCGGCCGAAGCCCTGTCTGCGGCCCGGCCCGGCGCGCGGCGCGAAGCGCTGGAGTCCTATGTCAAGCGGCTGGAGAAGCTCGAGTCGCTGGCGACCGGATTCAAGGGCGTCCAGAAGGCCTACGCGATCCAGGCCGGGCGCGAGATCCGCGTGATCGTCCGGCAGGAGGAAGTGAGCGATACGGAATCGTCGCTCATGTCCCGCGATTTGGCGAAAAAGATCGAGCAGGAACTGACCTATCCCGGGCAGATCAAAGTAACCGTGATCCGGGAAAGCCGGTATACGGAGATCGCGAAGTGAAGGTTCTGGTCATCGGCGACATCATGGGGGAGCCGGGCCGGCGGGCCGTGGAGCGGCGGCTGCCCAAGCTTGTCGCCCAGCACAGTATCGACATCGTCATCGCCAACGGCGAGAACATCGCGGGCGGCTTCGGTATCACGCCGGATTTGGCGCAGGAACTCTTTGACTGGGGCGCGGCGGTCATCACCACCGGCAACCATGCGTGGGATAAAAAAGAGATCATGGATTATATCCGGCACGAGCCGCGCCTGCTCCGTCCGGCCAATTACCCTGACGGCGTCCCCGGCAAGGGTTCGATCGTGGTGGAAACGGCGGGCGGCGAGCGCCTGGCCGTGCTCCATCTGATGGGCCGCGCCTTCATGCCGACGCTGGACTGTCCATTCCAGACTGCGCGCCGCGAACTGGCGAAGCTCAAGCAGAAGACCGCCGCGATCGTCGTGGACATGCACGCGGAGGCGACGTCGGAGAAGATGGCCATGGGTTATTTTCTCGACGGTGAGGTGTCGGCGGTCATCGGCACCCACACGCACGTGCAGACGGCCGACGAGCAGATGCTCCCCAAGGGTACGGCCTATCTCACCGACATCGGCATGACCGGGCCGGTCCACTCCGTCATCGGCGTGAAAAAGGAACTGGTCATCGAAAAATTCCTGACGGGGATGCCGCGCCGTTTCGAAGTGGCCTCCGGCCCCGCCGTCTTCTGCGCGGCCCTGATCGAATTGGATGGCACGCTCGGCAAGGCGCTGAGCATTCAGCGACTCCGCATTCCCGATTAAGCATGGTGCTGTGAACCGGGATGCCACGCACTGTGGTTGACCGTCCGCAACGGATTCTCACCGTCTCCGCCCTGACTGCGCTCGTCCGCGAGCGGCTGGAAGAGGGTTTTTCAGACCTCTGGGTGGAAGGCGAAGTCTCCAACCTCCGTGCTCCCTCGTCCGGCCACATCTATTTCACGCTCAAAGACGAGACCAGCCAGATTCGAGCGGTACTGTTTCGGGCCGGCGCGCAACGCCTGCGCTTTGCCTTGAAGGAAGGGCTCCAGCTTGTTGTGCGCGGCCGTGTGACCGTGTATGAGCCTCGCGGAGAATACCAGATCGTCCTGGAGTACCTGGAACCGAAGGGACTCGGCGCGCTCCAACTCGCGCTGGAACAATTAAAAGAGCGACTGGCGAAAGAGGGGTTGTTCGACCCGGCTCGCAAACGGTCGCTGCCGTTTCTGCCGCGCCGCGTCGGGGTCGTCACGTCGCTCACGGGCGCGGCGCTCCGCGACATCCTGACCGTGCTGCGCCGCCGGTGCCCGATCGTGAGCATCGTGGTCGCGCCGGTGCCGGTGCAGGGCGAGGAGGCCGCCGCGCAGATTGCCGCGGCCATCCGTTCGCTGAGCGCGTCCAAGCTCGTGGATGTCATGATCGTGGGGCGGGGCGGCGGCTCGCTGGAGGACCTCTGGTCGTTCAACGAGGAAGCCGTCGTCCGGGCCATCGCGGCCTCGTCCGTGCCGGTCGTGTCGGCGGTGGGCCACGAGATCGACTACACGCTGGCGGATTTCGCGGCGGACTATCGCGCACCGACTCCGTCGGCCGCGGCGGAAGCGGTGGCGCCGGTGCTGAGCGAGCTGGCGGGGTCGCTGGAGGGCATCCGGGAACGGATGATCCAGGTCGTCAAGGATCGTCTGCTGGAACGGACCGCGCAACAGGTCGATGAGGCCACCGCGCGAATCGGCTACGTCGTTCGCGCCCTGCTCGCGACGCTCCATCGCCGGACAACCGAGTGCCGGCACAGGCTGCAGGCGGCGAGTCCCGTGGACCGCGTGCGCGCGGTCTCCACCCTGCTCCCGCAATTGTTGAAGCGGATTCGGCAGGGCATGGCGGCGCTGCTGGCCGTGAAACGGCAGACGGTCCGGACGGCCATGACGGCGCTGGACGGCCTCAGCCCGCTGGCCGTGCTTGCGCGCGGCTACAGCATTGTGCAGACGGTGCCGGACGGGACGGTGCTCAAACGCGCGCAAGATGTGTCCGTCGGTGATGATGTGCTGGCGAAACTGGCGGACGGCCGACTGCTGTGCTCGGTGCGCAAGATTCTTCCCGGTTCATAACACGGTTGCGCCTCCCCGGAGGCCCCCGTATAATGGGTTTGCGCGCGTCGGACGAGGAGACGATCCCATGGCTCCGGTGAAATTTGAACAGGCACTGGCCCGGCTCGAGACGATCGTCTCGGAGCTCGAAAAGGGCGACCTCTCGCTCGACGACTCTCTGAAAATCTTCGAAGAAGGCGTCAAGCTTTCCAAGACCTGCCTCAAGATGCTGGATGACGCCGAACGCAAGGTTGAGATTCTGATTCAAGACAAGGACGGGCGGAAACGGCTTCGCGCGCTCTCGCTGGAAGAGGACGAAGACGAACCCGCCCATTCCACCTGACGCGCTGCCGGTTGTTTCCCGCCCAGCTCTCCATGGCTCGGAAAAGCACAGTGGTTCGGGACCGGTTGGACCGCGTGCTGGTGGCCCGCGGGTTCGCGTCCAGCCGCGAGCAGGCCAGCCGGATGATTCTGGCCGGCGCCGTCCGGGTCGACGGAGTCCTGACCGACAAGCAGGCGGCGTTGGTGCCAGCCGAAGCCGCAATCGATGTCGCGTCCGGAACGTCGCCCTATGTCAGCCGCGGCGGCGGCAAACTGGTCGCGGCGCTTGACACCTGGTCGGTGGATCCGGCCGGGCTCGTCGCGATGGATGTCGGCGCCTCCACCGGCGGTTTCACCGACTGCCTGCTGCAGCGGGACGCCCGGCGGGTCTATGCGGTGGACGTGGGCTACGGACAGCTGGACTGGAAACTGCGCCAGGACCCCCGCGTGGTCGTGCTCGACCGGGAGAACATCCGTTATCTGGAGCGCGCGGCGGTGCCGGAGTCGGTCGATCTGGCCGTGATCGACGTCTCGTTCATTTCGCTGACGCTCGTGCTGCCCTGCGTGACGCCGTTTCTCGCGCGGCCGGCAAAGGTCATCGCGCTCGTCAAGCCGCAGTTCGAAGTCGGGAAGGGCCAGGTGGGGCGCGGAGGCATCGTGCGCGACGACGAACAGCGGCGCGCGGTGACCGAAAAAGTCCTGGCCTGCGCGGAATCGCTTGGATTTCAATCGTTCGGCGTGCTGGATTCGCCGGTGCCGGGGCAAAAGGGCAATCGCGAAATTCTGGTGGGCTTGAGGTGGCCCGTCATACCGGCCGCGAAGGGTTCGGCATGACGCAGCGGAGGTGCGCGTGAAAATTCTGGTGACCGGGGGAGCCGGGTTCATCGGGTCTCATCTCGTCGACCGTCTGGTGCAGGAGGGGCACGAGGTTGTCGTGGTGGACAATCTCTCGACCGGCAAACGCCGGAACCTGAACCGGGCGGCGGAATTCTACAAGCGGGACGTGCAGAGTTCGCGCATGGAGGGGGTGTTCCGCCGGGAGCGTCCCGTGGTGCTGATCCATCTGGCAGCGCAGATGAACGTCCGGCGGTCCGTCGAGGATCCGTTGTTCGACGCGCAGGTCAACATTCTCGGCACGCTGAACGTGCTCAGCCAGGCGGTCCGGCACGGCACGCGAAAGGTCATCTTTGCGTCGTCCGGCGGCGCCATCTACGGGGAACAGGATGTGTTCCCCGCGCCGGAGTCGCACGCCACCCGCCCCCTGTCGCCCTACGGCATCAGCAAGCTGACGGGCGAATATTATCTGGCCTATTACCAGCGGGTCAGCGGGATTCAGTACGTGAGCCTGCGCTTCAGCAACGTGTTCGGCCCGCGCCAGGATCCCTATGGGGAAGCCGGCGTAGTGGCCATTTTCACCCAGAAGATGCTGGCTGGCGAGCAGCCCGTCATCAACGGCAACGGCCGGCAGACGCGGGACTTCGTGTATGTGGACGACGTGGTGGAAGCGCACATGGCGGTGCTGGGCAAGGACGTCCAGGGCATCTACAATGTGGGGACGGCGCACGAGACGTCCGTCAACGAACTCTTCATGAAACTCGCGGATCTGACCAAGTCGGGCTGCAAGCAGCTCTATGGGCCGTCGAAAAAGGGCGAGCAGGCCCGCAGCGTGGTGGATGCCAGCAAGCTGCGGCAGGAGCTTGGCTGGGAGCCGCGTGTGTCGCTGGAGGAAGGGCTGGCGCGCACGGTGGAATATTTCCGCACGCAGTGAGCCGGAGTATCAGTAGCGCGGAACCTTCGGATCGACGTGCAGGGACCAGGCGTCGATGCCACCCACCAGGTTCTTGACGTTCTTGAACCCCTGCTGATGAAGGAACGCGGTGACGTCGGCGCTCCGCATGCCGTGGTGGCACTGGCAGACGATCTCGGCGTTCTTGTCGAGCTTGTCGAGAGACTGTGGAATGGTCGCGAGCGGGATCAGGACCGCGCCCTCGATCTTGGCAGTGGCAAATTCCCAGGGCTCGCGGACATCGACGAGGACGATCTTGTCGCCTTTGTCCATTCGCTGCTTGAGTTCCTGAACGGTGATGGTGAATCCCATGTGCGCGGCCTCCATTTCGGAACGGTTCCAACGGTTTTCCCGTGACAGGTCGTATCATAGGGGGCCGGTTGCGAGGCTGTCAATTGACGATGGGCTGACAGAGGGAAGTTTCAGGCAGCGGCGGAGGCGGCAGGCATGACACGAAGGGGGACAAGGGCCACGGGAGCGGGTCGGGGGCGGCGGGCTATTGCCGTGCTGGTCACGGCTGCCTCGCCACGGCAGGCCGGCCGGATCGGGCGGACACTGGTCAAGGCCGGACTCGCCGCCTGCGTCAATATCGTGCCCGGGATACGCTCGATCTTCCGCTGGGAAGGAAAGGTTTCCGAGGAACGGGAGGCCCTCTTGATCATGAAGTCGAGGGCCGATCTCTTCGGCCGGCTGGCTGCGGAGGTCAAGCGGCTTCATAGTTACCAGGTTCCGGAGGTGATCGCATTTCCGATTGTGCATGGAGCGGCTGATTATCTGGCTTGGATAGAGAAATCGACTCGCAAGTCATTGAAATAACAGCGTTCGTAAAAGGACAAAACCGTTGACCGGTGGGGGAAGTTTGGGTAGACTTACCACTTGCTTCACGGGTTCGAATGGCTCGAATGGGCCGCATGGATAAAGAAATGGATATGCCGGAAAAAAAGCAAGCGCACGATGCCTGTACGATTGTGATCTTCAGGGGTGCCAAGGCCGCCCCCCTGCGGTTCAGTTTCTCGGGTCCGACCATGAAGCGGCTCAAGATTCTCGGGCTGGGGCTTGTGCTGACGCAGGGCCTGTTTCTCACCCACTACGTCATCCAGTCCACGCAAATCTGGGAACTGAACGTCCTCCGTCAAGAAGCGGCCACGCTGCGCGAGCAAACCAGCTCCTTTTCATCTTCGTTGGACGATCTGAAGCGCCGCATGCTCTCCATGAAGGAGGTCAACCAGCGGTTGCGGATCATGCTGGGCATCCAGGACCAGCGGCCCGCCGATATGATGAGCGGCAAGGGTGGCAGTGAAGTTCCCATGGACGGGGGGCAGCCGATTGAGAGTGCTCCGCCCGTCGTGCAGCCGGCTGGTGTGCAGGACCCACCTCCGGCCGAGTCGGCCCCGAACGGGGGGAAGTCACTCGCCGAGAAGGTTCAACAGGACATTGCCTGGCTTCAACGCCACTCTGAGTCGGAAGAACGGATTTTAGACGAATTGATCGAAGCGGCCAAGGATAAATCGGCGCGCTGGGCTGCGACTCCCTCGATCTGGCCGGTTCGGGGCTGGGTGACGTCGGGATTCGGCGCCCGCATTTCCCCCTTTACCAATCAACTGGCCATGCATGACGGGCTGGATATCGGCGCGGCGCCCAATACGCCGATCCAGGCTCCGGCCAGCGGATATGTGACCTCGGCTGGTTTCGACGCCAAGATGGGCAACGTGGTCCTGATCGATCATGGCTACGGGATTCAGACGGAGTACGGACATCTGGCGAAAATTCTGGTCCGGCAGGGGCAGAAAGTGAAGCGCGGCGATGTGGTCGCCCTGGTCGGCAGCACCGGCCATTCCACGGGCCCGCACCTCCACTACATGGTCAAGCTTCAGGGCCAGGCCGTCAACCCGCACAACTACATTCTCGATTGAGATTCCCCCAGGTTTTCGTTTCTCATCCACCCGCTGATTCTCCGTTCGCAACTCCATCGATTGTCCTGAGGTCTTCCGGTTCCGTGCTATAGTGCCCGTACGCTCAGGACGCACGGTGCCTCCGATGCATGACGTGGGAAGACCCTGGTGACCCCCCGCCCGATTCGTGAAATCGGCGCACAGCTTGGCCTGCGCGAAGAAGAGCTGATCCCCTACGGCCTCGACAAGGCCAAAGTCTCGCTTGACGCGCTCGCGCGGCTTGCGGACCGTGCAACTGGAACATACGTGCTCGTCACGGCGGTCAATCCCACGCCGTTGGGGGAAGGCAAGACCACGACGGCGATCGGGTTGGTCATGGGGCTCTGCCGCCTGGGGCACCGGGCGGTTGTGAATCTCAGGCAGCCGTCGCTGGGCCCGGTGTTCGGCCTCAAGGGCGGCGGAGCCGGCGGCGGACTCGCCTGCATCGTCCCGATGGAGGAGATGAATCTCCATCTGACGGGAGATTCGCATGCGGTCCAGGCGGCGCACAATCTGCTCTCGGCCTTCGTCGACAATCATCTCTTCCACGGCAATGCGCTGGGGCTCGATCCCGATCAACTGACCTGGCCGCGGGCCGTGAGCGTGAACGATCGGGCGCTTCGGCGCGTGCATCTCGGGGTTCAGCATGGCGAGGCGCGCGAAGAGCGGTTCGTCCTGACGGAGGCGTCCGAGGTCATGGCGATTCTGGCCCTGGCAACGGGCCTCGCGGATTTGCGCGCCAGGCTGGGCCGTATTGTCGTCGGGGCGACACACGACGGCCGGCCGGTGACGGCGGATGATCTGCGCTGTGCCGGGGCCATGGCGGCATTGCTGAAGAACGCACTCTCCCCGAATTTACTGCAGACGCGCGAAGGGACGCCGGCCCTTGTACATGCCGGACCGTTCGGGAATATCGCGCACGGCAATTCGTCCGTGCTGGCCGACCTGCTGGCGCTACGCTGTGCCGACTATGTCGTGACGGAGTCCGGCTTCGCGACTGAACTGGGCGCCGAGAAATTCTTCAACATCAAATGCCGGGTGTCCGGGCTGACACCCGATGCCGCCGTCATCGTCGTGACCCTGCGCGCGCTCAAGTATTATGGAGGCGGCGGGGAAGTCAAATCCGGACAGCCGGTTCCCGCCGGTCTGACCGGACCGAATCGCAAGGCTCTGGCCGGGGGATTCGCCAATCTTGAACAGCATCTCGCCAACGTGCAGGCATACGGCATCCCCGCGGTCGTTGCGGTCAATGCGTTCGACCAGGATCAGGGCGATGAACTGCAATGGGTTTGTGAGCAGGCCAGGAAGGCAGGAGCGGCCGACGCGGTAGTCACCACTCACTTTCGTGATGGAGGAAAGGGGGCGGAAGCGCTCGCCCATGCCGTGATGAAGGCCTCCCGGGAGTCACACCACTTCACGCCACTGTATGACGTGGCATGGCCGATCAAGCGAAAAATCGAAACGATTGCGACGCGGATGTACGGCGCCGCCGGCGTCAGGTATGAGGCGCAGGTAGAACGGGACATCGAGCGGGCGACGCGATGGGGTTGTGACCGATGGCCGATCTGCATGGCCAAGACGCCGCTGTCCCTGTCCCATGATCCTTCGCTCAAGGGGCGGCCGTCAGGATTTACCGTTCCCATTACGGAACTCCGCATCCTGGCCGGCGCCGGATTTCTCACGGCGGTCTGTTCAGGGATAGAACTTCTCCCGGGCCTTCCCTCCCACCCATCCGGAGAGCATATTGATCTGGACCCGAAGACTGGAGAAATCACGGGGTTGACGTAAGGCGTGCAGCGTAGAGGATGGAGAGATCAGCGCTGCTTGAGATACTTCAGGAATTCGGAGTCGGGGGTCAGGACCATTGTCGAGTTGTGCGAGAAGGTTTTCTTGTAGGCTTCCATCGAGCGGGTAAAGTCGAAAAATTTTGGATCCTGGCGGTAGGCCGATGAGTAGGTTTTGAAGGCCTTGGCGTCTCCATCACCGCGGATCTGTTCAGCTTCCTTGTAGGCTCCGGCCAGAAGAATCTCACGGTCTTTTTCGGCTTCCGAGCGGATTTTCTGGGCCTCTTCGGAACCCTCGGCGCGATACTGCTTGGCCTGCTGTTCGCGTTCCGCCTGCATGCGGGCGAAAACCGCTTTCTCATTCTGTTCCGGCAGGTCGGCCCGCTTGATCCGCACGTCGTGGATTTCGAGCCCGTAGGCGGCTGCCTTTTCGTTGGCGCGCTGCGTGACGATCGCCATGATCTCCGAACGTGTCTTGGACACGATGTCGGGCAGGTTATGCCGGCCTAGTTCCACCCTCAGCTCGGAATAGATGATGTCGTCGAGCCGGCGGAGCGCCCCGCGCTGCGTCTGGAAGTTCTGAAAGACCTTCAGCGGATCGACGATGTGCCACTTGGCGAAGTTGTCGATCAGCAGCGTCTTCTTGTCCTGCGTGATGACCTCCTGCGGGGACGAGTCGTAGTCCAGCAGCCGCTTGTCGAAGTAGGTCACGTCCTGGATGAACGGCACCTTGAAGTAGAGGCCGGGCGACGTGATGTTCTGCTTCGGCTTGCCCAGTTCGACCACGATGGCGGTCTGCGTGATGTCCACGATGAAGACCGGCGACACGCCAAGCACGACCAGCAGCATGGCGACCGCCAGGAGGGCGAGGATGAGGCCCTGCTTGCTCATCGTTTCTTCTCCTCGCCGGCCGGCTGTGCTTTCAACCGGTCGAGCGGCAGGTAGGGCAGGAGCCGATCGGAGGCTTTTCCATCGAGGATGATTTTCTCGACTCCCCCCAGCACCTCTTCCATCGTTTCGATGTAGATGCGCTTGCTGATGATGTCCCTGGCCTGCTCGTACTCCTTAAGCGTCCTGACGAACCGGGTGGCTTCGCCTTCCGCCCGTGCGAGGCGCGCCTGGGCATAGCCCTTGGCCTGGTTCACCATCTGCGCCGCTTCGCCCTTGGCCTTGGGGATGATGTCGTTGCGGTAGCCCTGCGCCTGGTTGATGAGTTTCTCGCGGTCCTCCTTGGCGCTCTGGACATCCTTGAACGCGGCGGCCACCGCTTCCGGCGGGTTGACGTCCTTGAGCTGCACGGCGGCGATCTGCACGCCGGTCTGATACTGGTCCAGAATGTGCTGGAGCAGGATTTGCGTGCCTTCCTGAATCTGCGCCTTGCCGGTGGTCAGGGCGTCGTCGATCTTGCTCTTGCCGATGACTTCCCGCATGGCCGCTTCGCCGGCCTTTTCGATCGTGTCGTCGATTTCGTCGACCTTGAAGAGATAATCCTTCGCGTTTTTGATCTTGTATTGGACGATGAATTCCACCGCGATGATATTCAAATCGTCGGTGAGCATCTGCGCTTCCTGCGGGAGCACCTGCGCGCGGCCCTGCCGGTCTGTGCGAAAGCCGATTTCGATGCGGTGCAGCTTTTCCACCTTGGGATGGAGAACGGTCTCGATGAAAGGAAGCTTGAGATGGGGGCCCGGCCCCGCCGAGCGGACCACGTCGCCGAAGCGTTTGACGACGCCTTCCTCGTCCGGCGCCACGATGAACGTGCTCTGCCAGACAACGAGCACCAGGAGTCCCAGCAGGAAAATGGAGCTGATGCCCTTGAACGGCATCATCTGGCGCAACTGGTCCTGTGCCTGCCGCACGGCGTCATCGATCGAGTCGCTCCGTTTTCCCCAGGGGTCCTTCGGGTCCCAGACCATGTGCAGCCCTCGCGCGAGCGGTCACCATAGCAAACTTTGCCTGATGGGAGCAACAGGAGGATCAGCGTGCGCGGCGCGTGAAGCGGCGCGTCCGCTAGGCGGAGGAGGCGGCGAGCGCGGACGGCGCCGCGTTGCGGACTCGATCGGGAACGGGCTTCAGGTCCCAGATCAACCCCATCTGTTCCAGGAACAGGAGGCCGTAGTAGGTGAGGTCGATTTCCCACCAGAAAAATCCCTGCCGCACGGTGGTTGGGCAATAGTGATGGTTGTTGTGCCATCCTTCGCCCAGTGTAACGAGCGCCAGCCAGAAATTATTCCGGCTTTCGTCGTCCGTCTGATAGCGCTTCCATCCGAACATGTGGGTCAGGGAGTTGATGGAGAAGGTGGCATGGGCCAGCACGACGGTCGAGATGAAAAATCCCCAGATGAGCATCTGCGCGCCGCTCGTGCCCAGCTCGGGGGCCAGGCGGTTGAGCACGGTCCCGAATACGAACATGCCGGTGCCCAGTAAGGTCGGTACCAAGACGTCGAACCGGTCCAGGAACCGGAGCTCAGGAAATTTTGCCAGGTCGGGCACCGCCTTGAAATCCGTTCCAAAATTAGCCGGGTAGGTGATCCATCCCAGGTGGCTCCACCAGAATCCGTGCTGAACTGGAGAGTGAATATCCTTTTCGCTGTCTGAATGCACATGGTGCTGGCGGTGATTCGCCGCCCACCAGAGCGGACCACGCTGCATGGCCGAATTCCCGAGCAACGCCAGCACGAACTGGAACGGCCGGGATGTCTTGAATGTCTTGTGAGAGAAATAGCGGTGGTAGAAGCCGGTGATCGCGAACATTCGGATCAGGTACATCGAAACGGCTGCCGCGACAGCCACCCAGCTCCATCCGACCCAGATCACGGCCAGGCAGATGAGATGGACCGTGAGAAAGGGCAACCAGCGGGTCCAGGTGACCCACGTCGGAATGTGCCCATCCATGTAGCGGCCGGTGAGGGAGGTATCAAACCACTGGGCGATCGCGATCATCAGGTGCCGTTTGCGCGTGCTCTTGATGATGTCCTGCATCCTTCCCGCTCCTTCGGTTGTCCGGCCACGGTTTTGACTGCTGTGTATACCATTTTTAGCAGTGCGATGCTACGAAAAACAGGGGGTGGGCTCGGTGAACGCGTAGGGGATGGTCTCTATGTCACGGTTCCTCCGCACGAGGAGCCGGATCCGGCGGTGCAGCCATAACAATGGTTGCCGATCACGATGCGGCGGGCGTGCAGTTTGGCCGGATCGAAGTCACAGAGATGGCGGGGTGCCCCGTGGTTGACCGGAAGATCGAGCATCTGGTTGAAGTCGCAGTCATACAACGTGCCGTCCCAGCCGACGGAAAGCGTATAGCGGCACATGACACCGGCCGCGGCCGCCGGGTTGAACGCATTGGCCAGCCGTTCCATGTAGCCTTCGTAGTTCCCGCTGTCCACCAGGAACTCCAAAAAGCGGCTGATCGGCATGTTGGTGATCGTATAGAGATGATTGAACGTGATGCCATGCGCGCGCTGCAGCTCGCGTCGGAATTGCGTTTCGACCGCCTCCTGTTTGGGAGGCAAAAACGCGCCGACGGGGTTATAGACGAGGTTCAGTCGCAGCCCGCTGCCTTCGCGCCCATAGCCCAGCCGGTTGAGCGCCTGCAGCGCCTCGATGGATTTGGCGAAGACCCCGTCGCCCCGCTGGGCGTCGGTTTGGGACGCGCGAAAATAGGGGAGCGAGGCAATGATCTCGACGCGGTGGCGGGCCAGGAATTCTCCCAGATCGGCCTGCGAAGGCAGCAGCAGCACGCTCAGGTTGCAGCGGTCGATCACATGACGCGCCAACTGCGTCGCCTGCTCGACCAGCCAGCGGAAATTGGGATTGAGCTCGGGCGCGCCGCCTGTGATGTCCACGGTCGGGATGTCCGTCTTCGCCAACATCGTCATGCACAACTCTGCCGTTTCCCGGTTCATGCTTTCCTTGCGGTCCGGTCCGGCATCCACGTGGCAGTGCCGGCAGGTCTGGTTGCAGAGCTTGCCGACATTGATCTGAAAGACCGTGATGCCGGTGGCTTGCAGCGGGTCCAAGCCGGCTTGGCGCATGGGCGTTTGGAACGGAGGGCAGGATTGCGCCTGCGCGAGGATGCGAAGCTGTTCCGTCGCGGAAGCGAGTGGATTGCGGCGGCCCAATAGCGTCAATGCCATGCGGATATCCTCGTGCGAAGCCGGCTCAGCAGCACCCGCCCTCGGGTGCGCAGGAAACCGTTGTACCGGACACGAAATCAGACGCGCGATTGGTGACGGCGAAGTGTGCCTGGTAGTAATCGGTCGTGAGCACCTTCAGAGTCTTCGAGCAGATCTCGAGCGGCGTGCCACGGTGAAAGACATGACGGTCGTCGTCTTCGGCTTCCGTGAAGGGCCCGGTGAGAATCGCAAAGTCCCCTTTCCAGACGCAGGGTTTCTGCTCCGGGAGGACGACCAGCCATCTCGGGTCGGAAGCGGTCATGAGGATCGGCGATTCCGACAGCACAAACAGGCGCTGAAAGGGTGGCGCGCCAAGCATCTGCGACGTCCGGGCGTCGAGTTGCTGCGGGATGCCCCGCCGGTAACTCTGTCCCAGTTCATCCGTCACTCTGCTAAAGGGCCCCACCAGCGTTGCAAACCGCCCGTGGCCGTTCGTTTGGACCGGGGGAAGTTTATAGCCGGTCAGGGTGATGGAGAGAAACTGGATCCCGTCGATCTTTTGCCAGAGGATGGTCTTCACCTGGTGGATGGCCAGGAATCCCGCCTCGACCATGCCGCCGATGTAGCCGCTGACGGTCAGCGCGCCCGAGAGACAGTCGCCCCATTTCTCCGCGTCGTGGACCAGATACTGCGGGACTGTCTGGTCGGCCACGATATCGGAGATGGTGAACCGCCCGCCGGGCTTGAGGATGCGGAACATCTCGCGGAAGACCTTGCGCTTGTCGGGGGCCAGATTGATGACGCAGTTGGAAATAATCAAGTCGATCGTGCCGTCGTTCACCGGCATGGTATCCGCGATGCCCTTGCGGAATTCGACGTTGGAGGAAGGATGGCCGAGGTTCTTCGCCACGACCGGCGCGTTGCGCCGGGCGATCTCCAGCATCGTGTCGGTCATGTCGATGCCGATCACGCGGCCGGAGGGGCCGACGCGCCGGGAGGCTTCGAAACAATCGATGCCGCCTCCGGAACCGATGTCCAGCACGGTTTCTCCTATCCGCACCGTGTCGAGACCGGCCGGCGTGCCGCAGCCGTAGGAAATTTTGAGCACTTCTTCTGGAATGAACGTCTTGAGGTCGTTGAAGTCATAGCCAGTCGGGCAGCACAGCTGCTCGCCGGTGGCGGCGGCCCGCGCATAGCGCTCACTGACCTGCTGGGTGATTTCCTCGTTCAGCATACCGGCCTCGTGCTGGCAGGCATACAGGCATTTCCATGTATCAATTCCCGGTTCCTGCGTCAAGAGGGCTTGGCCAACGGACAAACCCTAGGCTCAGTCGACTGAAAGCCTCAAACTTTACAGACCTGAAACCTGTTGCGCCGCTTTGCAAATTCCCGCAATCCATCAGCGAACCAACGGCCACGGCAGCGTGAGTTGACGCGATTCATCGTGGGGAGTAACCTGTGTCCGTTTTTCGTGCGAGGAGGCACCCATCATGAAACCAGAGTCTGCGCGGGCGCTGATGTGGAGCGGCGCGATCCTGATCATCCTCGGAGCGGCGGTCGGCGCGCCTGCGGGCGGGCTCTTCTGCATGGGCTTGGCGGCGCTCTGCGCGCTGGCGCCGATCATCGTCGGGCCTGTGGGTCCCCGCATCGGTGGCGCCGTCATTCTTGCAATTGCGATCGCGCTCGCGATGCAGTTATATCCCCTCTATCAGAAGGAACAGGAACGCTACCGCGAACGCGCGACGAAGTCGCAGTCCGCTCCGCCATCTTCCCCCTGACCCGTTTGTCGGGCCCGCTAGACCGCTCGGCCCAAGCGACGAGTTGTTCGGTGTCTTCCACCACATCCACAGGAACTTCGTAGTAGGTTTTGAGCGTCTGCGTGCGATTGGGCTGGAACGGCTTCATCCCCTTCGAAAGGTAACGCTCCCGGGCGGCCTCATCCGTTTTGAAGTAGAGCCGGCTCTTATGGACGATTCCGAAGAAGACGTCGCCTCGATAGAGCCCGTAGCCGCCGAACATGGAACGGCAGGTGACGCCGCGCAGCCCGCTCAGCTGATCCAGTACGAAATCCTTGAAACTGTCGTTCTTGGGAGCCACGGGAACGCTTACACCAGTTTGCGCGCCGCGACCATCCGCACGGCGCTGGGAAAGACGATCCTGCCGCCCCGCCGATACTGCGTCGCGGCCTGAAGAATGCGTTGCTTCACGTCCTGTGTCTGATCGGCCGAGAGTGTGGCCATGAGATTCTGG
>Ga0187893_10000906_pt1 | contig 74550 bp, 72 predicted proteins | sample MA1701074metaG_FD_139574 | JGI IMG/M metagenome (GOLD analysis project Ga0187893, IMG submission 139574) | White microbial mat communities from a basaltic lava cave in the Kipuka Kanohina Cave System on the Island of Hawaii, USA - MA170107-4 metaG ...
GGTTGTTGGCCACGGCGATTTCGAGTGCCTTCTTCAAGTCGAGTTCTTCCGGTACTTCCCCGTTGTTCTGACCAAAACAAACGGACGGCCAGAGCAGCAGGAATGGCAAGAGCCATTTCATGATCTCCTCCTCAGTAGCGAGAGTGCAGTTATCTCGAAAACGCGAACCGGCCTCGGAGGAGTGCCCAGATGACGACAGCCGGAGTTGTCGCCTGCGCAGTCAATCCCTTCCAGCAGTTCGCTAAAGGACTAGGTTTGGAGACTAAGATCGGGGCGGGTGATAAGGCGGCTGCGGATCTATCGAAGAAACAACTTCGCCAGGCATTGGGCTAATCATGCAACCGTTCAAGATTGGTGCTGGCTGAAAAGAGCCCAAAGTCAGAAGATGGCGACAACAGCACAAGCAGTCGTGATCGTCGCCTCCAGAGTCTGGAAGCGGGGTGTCTTGCATGTCTTGCACTGGCGCAAGAGCTAAAGCGCGCGGCTGTGAGAAAGGGACAGACCGGTCTTCTCCACATGCGTCAGGCAACAGCAGGTCCTCAACACCCACGCAAAGACAAATCAGCGTAATCAGGAGAGAAACCACGAACCGCTTTGTGGAAGGGTCACTGAAGAAAGGCATACGCTGCCAGAATAGCAGCTCGACGCGGGAAAACCAAGGCTGCTGAGCTACACGAGAACCTCAGCTGGCAAACGCTCAGACTGGCGCGGAAAGAAAAAGTTGAGGGTTTTACGCGGAATCTTGTGTCTTTGATGCTTGCAGGAGGCCCGGCGCAGGGCACGAGAGCCGCGACAGACGGTGGCTGCCCCCATGCCCCTTCCAAGGCAGCCGTCCCAGTTCTGCAAGCAACCCACGATCAGAGCCCGCTGCAAGAAATCTGACATCGGGATGACTCCGACGCTGCGATCGGTGCGAACCAGTTTTCTTCCACAGCAAAACTGTCAATTCTGAAAAGTCACGATTAGAGTGTTTACTGGCCTCATGAAGTTCTGCCTCCTCTTTAAACGTCAGAAGGATGAGGCCCTAGATTGACGGCAAATGATGTGCCCCGTTTCCGTTTCCCGCGGCAGCCGTTGCTGCCCTTCCTTTAACTAGGAACTCGCCTAGTAGTTGGAAGATGCAGGCCTGAGAACAAAGTGTCATGTTTCCGTTGTTCGGGAAATGATGGTCCCAGGGTAACACCGTAAAGCTCTCTCTTTCCGTGCAAACCACGATCCACCATGCTTCGTTATTGACTCGTAGTTTGCCGCAATTGTCACATCGGAAAGTTCTAATTTCCATTGAGCCCTCCCACAAGCCCAGCTTGTGAAACCAAATATTCGGGGACGCTTTTCGAGAATCGATTTCCCACGTTGAGCTCGAGGGAACGGCCTCCGGGAGACAATAGCTCGACCGGAGATGTGGCCTCTCCTGACGCTGTTCCGTTGACTTCCCCAGCTTAACCCACATTTGCTAAGGTGGCTGGAACTGGGCCCGCAGCTGGCCCGATGACCTCTTCAATCTTCCTTCATGGTGAACTCGTAGCAACTTGGCTTCACGACGATACGTCCCAGCCCCAGCATCTGGAGCATCGTTGCGTTGTCAGAGCTTAGGGTGGTGGTCGAATACTGGATGGTCGAAGCCAGAGGACGATCACTAGGCGAGACTGCCGCGACAGTCGGGATGTACGCGATGAACTCATCGATCAATTTCTGATCTTCCTGGAGCCTGGCGTTGATGCGGTCTGCCATCTGATCTCCGATTTTCTTCCTTTTCTCGTATTCCTTGTCCTGATGTTCGCTCAGAGCAACTACCGCCTTCGTGCTTAGGGAATGGAGCTGGCGTTCGTAGACCGCCACCTTCGTTCTGGAAAGCTCGGCGGCGTAGGCCTTTTTCTTAGCCTCCTCAAAGACCTTATCTGTCAACGACGGATCATCCAATTGGTTCAGTACTTGACCGATGTTTTTCTCTTCCGTTGTGAGCTTCTCGGCCTGTTCTCTCAGTTTCTGGAGTTCTGCCCTTGTCTTCCGGATCTCACCCAGGAGCCTCTGAAATTCGGGGTCCTCGAAATCTGGCCCAAAAGCCTCCAATGACTCTGAGCTCCCGTTGAGTTCAGCCAGATTTATCATCTGTTTGCGAAATAGCTCGCTGGCTTGCTTCCGATCATCGGGGTCCGCAGCATCTGCGACCCAGTAATACAGTTCCCCCTTCGCTTTACATTTCTCCTTCCAGGAGTTGTCGAACCAACATTGAATCTCTCCTGGGTGTCGAGTCAGTGGGAACTCAAATTTCTCCATTTTGACTTCCTTCAAGCTGAGCTTCCGGGCAGTTGCTGCTCCCGTTGGCGCGCTGTGCCTGAAAATCATATATTTCTCCTCCATAGTGTGTGGGAAAACAAAATTGTTTCCGCGTGGCTTGCCCCGGACCTTCCTGATTGGCTTAGGGAGGAAATGTGCACGTTTGAAGCCAACTTGAATCAGAATGAAAAAAGAAACGCTCTGGTAAGAGCCGCTTTTTGTATGACTTGGAAATTCAAAAAAAATCGATTCTTTACTCAAATTGACCAACGGACTGCGGAACAGAAAAAATCTTCTGCTTTTCGGCACAAACAGCTGGCCCCAAAATCGCCTTAAATCCCGCGTCCTGTGCGGCATTCGAGACGAACGCCACCTGCCGTTGGCTTTACTCCCAACTGTGCGAACATTTTTCTCTTTTCTACTCCGATTGGTCACCACAAGCGACTAGCGGCACAGCCCTTTGAAGAAAGCTATCGGTTCTGCTGGATTCCCAATCATCCTTTCTTTGAAGAACAATCCCTCGCAAGCATGCGAACAGATCGCTTGACACTACTAGCTCGTCTTCATACGATCAAAATAGGTATGACCATGAGACGATGGCTTCTACTCACTCTTGGTGCGGGGTTCCTGGCGGGCTGTGGTGCTTCGCGAAAACTGAGCGAAGACACTGCCAAAGAGAAAATTCTGGAATTGGGGCTGCTCGACCTCAAGGACAAGCAGATCCAGGTGCAACGCATCCTTCACGCCGGAGAAGATCAGGCTGTCGCCGAAGCCAACGTACCAATGGCCTTCCGGCTTTCGAAGGCCAAAGGAAAGGACTGGCAAGTGAATGCTGTGCGCCTCGGCGATCGCGACTGGATTGACACCCAGGCCTTTCTGGGAGCGCTTAACGAGGTCCGTGTGAGGCAAACCCGCCATAGCCTTGAAAGGATTCAGGAAGGCATTCGCAAGTACCAGGCGAAGCAGGGTGCCTTGCCTGCCGTCTCAGACATCGTGAAATTGACCGATCTACTTTTCCCAGAATTCATGGCGGAAGTCGTTCGCTACGATGCCTGGAACAATGAACTCAAAGTAAATTCAGCAGGCGACACTTTCCAACTTAGTTCGGCCGGTCCCGACGGAATTACCGGCAACGCGGACGATATTCACCTCGACATCAGACCTATCTAAGGAGTTCTTGAGCCGCATGAATCGTTCAAATGACAAGAAGCCAAGTTCCTCTGGAAGAAAGCCCTCTGAGACGGCGAGCCGCTCTTTAGCCAAGCCCCTAACTGCCTTGGCAGCGCTCGTCGTCGGGGCCGTGGCTGTCGCGATGTTCTTGGTGAACCGGACCGGTTCGGAAAGCTCTCCATCTGCTGCGTCGCCTACTGCTTCTTCGAATGTGGCAACGCCTGACAAGCCAGTGATTACTACCGAGGGTTGGGCGAAGGGCAATCTGTCAGCCAAGACTGTGTTGGTCGAGTTTGGAGATTTCCAGTGCCCGTCATGCGCCCTCGCTCGGGTGAAAGTCGACAATCTCTTGAAGAAGTTCGAGAAGGACCTCAAAGTTGTGTTTAAGCAGTATCCCATGCCAAACATTCACCGGAACGCCATGGTGGCCGCCCAAGCCTCTGAGGCGGCAGGCAAGCAGCTCAAGTTTTGGGAGATGTACGAAGTGCTGTTTGCGCGACAAAATGAATGGGTAAATGTTCCAGACGCGCTGACGTTCTTCCTCAAGTATGCCGTTGAGCTTCACCTGGATGTGGAGAAGTTCCGCCAGGACATGATGGACGGTGAAATCCGTAACAAGATTTTCCGCGACCTGCTGGAGGGCCAGGTGGCGCAGGTTCGCTCTGTTCCATCGTTTTTCCTCAATGGCAGAATGATGCAAGCCGTCAAGAGTGACGCGGAGTTCGAAGAGTTAATTGCGCAGGCAATCCGGACTGCCCAATGAGGAAGGCCACCTGGATCAGCGTCAGCATTGCGGCGCTGGCGTTCGTGGGAATGGTGGACGCGGCTTACGTTGCACTTCATAGCAGCCGTGGCTTTCTCCTGCCCTGCGGAATCGCGGGCGGCTGCGATCAGGTTCTCAATAGCCCCTATTCTAAGGTTCTTGGAATCCCAGTGGCTTGGTTCGGACTCGCGTTTTATATGACCACTGCCGGATGCGCGCTCTTCGCATTTTTCGGATTTGAGCAGGCGCTCTGTCTGTCGTTTGTTTTGGTGAGTGCGGCCCTCGGGTTCACGATGTATTTGGTCTATCTGCAGGCAATTGTCATCCGGGCTTTCTGCGACTACTGCTTATTGTGTGCCCTTCTAGTAACCCTGATTTTTGTCGCTCATCTTTGGTCCAGAAACCAGTTTCGAGGTGAAGAGAAATTCGAACCATAAAGCAGTTCTTACAGGCATCGTCACTCTTGCTCTTCGTGGCTGGCTCCATTGCGGCCGGCACTGGTGCTGAATTTGCTATACCGGGAGCCTCAGCGCAGCAGCCGCAGATGGCTGCCTCAGCCGATGGAACGCTCTATCTCGTTTATGGGGCAGGGCACACCATCTATTGCGCTGCGTCCCGGGATGGTGGGAAATCGTTTGGGGTGCCAGCAGCGCTCGAGGCTGGCGGAATGCTCATGCTGGGCCGGCATCGCGGGCCCCGCGTCGCTGCAACGAAGGACGCAGTAACGATTACAGCGATTGCTGGAAAGCGAGGTGGCGGACAAGATGGCAACCTGGTGTCGTGGCGCTCGACGGACCATGGAATGACGTGGGGTCAGCCCGTCGTTCTCAACGATGCGACGGATGCCGCGAGAGAAGGGCTCCACGGTTTTGCAGCCGGACCGGGCAATGTGCTGTTCGCTGTCTGGCTCGATCTTCGCAAAGATGAATCCTCGGAGAGTGGCACAAAGCTCTATGGAACCGTCTCCCGAGATGGAGGCAGGACTTGGGGAACGAATCAGCGCGTCTATGCGTCTCCCGAGGGCACCATCTGTCAATGTTGTCACCCATCCGTCGCCATTGACGCCAAAGGCATTTTGTATGTGATGTGGCGGAACGCTCTGAACGGCTCGCGAGATCTCTATTACACTGCCTCGATGGATGGCGGGAAGACTTTTGCATCAGCTCAGAAATTGGGCCATGGGACCTGGACTCTTGATGCGTGCCCGATGGACGGTGGAGATATCACGATGGCCGCGAGCGGACAGATCCATTCAGTTTGGCGGCGCCAGGGAGAGATTTATGCTGCTGCTCCAGGCAAGGAGGAGGAACCTCTGGGCAAAGGCCGAAACCCGGTGATCGCCTTCGGAAGAGAAGGACGGTATGTCGCCTGGGACGATACCGAAGGCAAGCAGGCCGTGTTCCTCGGCCCGGGGATGTTAAAGCCGGGTTCACTGGGTATTCAAAGCCAGTTTGTCGACCTTGCTACCACTGCGGCAGGCAAGGTAGTTGCCGCATGGGAGGAAACTCGCGAGAAACAGAAGGTTGTCCGAGTGCAAGTCTTGAACTAGCGCAAGTGTCTCTCCCGGTCGGGTCTAACTCTTCAATTGAGCATTGCCATCATTCTTACAAGTCTTCCACCTGCGCTGTTCGATGCGGCTGATGGACTTCTTCGGCTGGGGTAACTACAGTCGACTAAGCCTCCCTCGGGATTTTGCCGGATCCCCAGCCCCACTGGCTGCTATGGCTCGCTCCCGAGATCAGGGGTCACACGTTCTATGATCGAAACAATCACCGTCCATGCCACCGGTCAGGGGTTGCATGAGTTCACCCAAGACGTTGAGAGAGTGGTTCGTGAGGCCAAAATGCAGGAAGGTTTGTGCACGCTGTTCATCCGACACACTTCTGCCAGTCTCGTGATCCAGGAGAATGCCGATCCCGACGTGCAGCGAGATCTGGAAGCCTGGCTGAATCGACTCGTGAGGGAGGACGATCCGCTGTACACGCACACCGTCGAAGGTCCGGACGACATGCCAGCTCACATCAAAGGCGTTCTAACGGCTACGTCTCTTTCAATCCCGATAGTAAATAGCCGCTTGGGGCTTGGCACTTGGCAAGGCATCTACCTCTGGGAACATCGCCGTCATCGCGGCCACCGGCAAGTGATTGTCCACATTGGTGGGTAGACGAGACCTGCAAATCATATGACCCTCTCTTTGTGTGAGCCCTTTCGCAAGGCAAGAGCGTGGCGCGGAGCGCCAGGTGAGAGAAGGAGAAAGCAGCAATGGTCACATTCTATTTTGTAGTCATTCCTGGATTCCAAAATTGTTCGGCAAGTTCACCATTGTCAGGTATCTCTTCCTTCAATGAATCTGCTTAACCTTTTTCACTCATCCCTCGCTGACCGGCGAGACAACGCCGCCCTCGAATGGCGCGAGACAGGCTCCAGGCTGAAAACCTGGACATTTGGGGAACTCGACATTCGCAGCAATCGGCTGGCGCATCTGCTCAAGCAGCGCGGTCTAGGCCAGGGCGACAGGTTGGCGGTTTATCTTGCAAACCGTGTCGAGTTCGTCGATCTCTATCTCGCTTGTCTAAAGGCTGGCCTCCTTTTCGTGCCCATCAATGTGCTGTACAGAGAGCGAGAGGTCGGGCACGTAGTGCGGGACGCGGAACCAAAAGCTGTCGTCACCGCAGGGGATTTTCCTCACGGATTTCAGACCTGGCACTGCGAAGAGCTGAGTCGCGCGTCCCTGAATTGTTCAGCCGAACCCCTCGATTGTGTTCTCGACGGCGATAGTCCTGCAGCGCTGGTCTACACGTCGGGAACCACAGGCACCTCCAAGGGCGCTGTCCTGACCCACAATAATTTTGCCAGTAACGCGCTCAATCTGCTGTCTGCCTGGCAGATCACGCAGCAAGACCGGCTGTTGCTCTCACTACCATTGTTTCATGTCCACGGCTTGGGAAACGGCCTTCACTGCTGGCTGGCCAGTGGCTGCCAGATGCGACTGCAGGAACGCTTTGAAAGTTCGAGGGCCGCGGAAATGTTTCTCGACTTCCGTCCCACGCTCTTCTTTGGTGTTCCAACGATTTATGTTCGACTCTTGGAAATGTCGGAGGAGGATGCCCAAACGATCGGGCAGTTTATGCGGTTGTTCGTTAGCGGATCGGCACCGCTTCCTGTGCACGTGCTCGACGCATTTCAGAAGCGATTCGGCCACACGATTCTCGAGCGCTATGGAATGACCGAGACACTGATGAACCTCAGCAACCCTTATGTCGGTGAGCGGCGGCCTGGTAGCGTGGGCCTGCCGCTGCCTGGTGTGCAGGTTCGAGTGTTAGACTCGGATGGGAAGCCGGTTCCCGTTGGGCAGAGCGGAGAACTCTACGTTCGGGGTCCGAACGTCTTTCGTGAATACTGGAGGAACCGTCAGGCCACAGATCAGGCATTTGCTGATGGATATTTCCGTACAGGTGACTTGGCTGTACGCTCCGATGATGAATATTACACGCTGCAAGGTCGCCGGTGCGATTTGATCATTTCAGGGGGCTTCAACATCTATCCGCGTGAAATTGAGGACTTCCTGACCGAACAACCCGAAGTGGCCGAGGCGGCGGTCATAGGCAGTCCCGATCGCCTGCGGGGCGAAGTGCCGGTGGCTTACCTGGTCGCTCGATCGGTGGTCGACCCCGAACAAATCGAGCAGCGTTGCCGCAAGGGCCTGGCATCTTTCAAAGTTCCCCGTGCGTTTTATGTAGTTGAAAACCTGCCGCGCAACGCCTTGGGCAAGGTTCAAAAACATCTTCTTCCCGGAATCAATCGTTAAGACTTGCGGAGCAGGAGATTGTTTTCATCGGGTCCCTTGGTTGCGGTCGAGCTCTGATCCCCAAAAGGAGGGTTCTTTATGCCAGACGAGATTGACCTTAGCCAAGCGCGAATCGGACAGATTTCTATCACCGTGCACGACCTGGACAGAGCAGTGGCGTTCTACAAGGAGAAGCTTGGTCTCAAGCATTTGTTCACAGTCCCAAAGCTGAGTTTCTTCGACTCCGGCGGAATCCGCTTGATGTTGGCGGTCCCCGAGAAACCCGAGTTTGACCACCCAAGCTCCGTGCTCTACTTCAGCGTCGTCGATATCCAGACAGTTTTCACCAGCCTGTCTGAGCGCGGAGTACGATTTGAAGGGCCACCACACTTGATCGCCAAGATGGAGACTTACGACCTGTGGATGGCCTTTTTCAGAGACTCTGAGAACAACCTGTTGAGTCTGATGTCCAACGTCGCCAAGTCACAGTAGTCAGAGGATCGGGTTCGATTCTGAGAGGAGTCATGCCATCATTCAAGGTAGAGCAAATCGACCACGTTGAGCTGTTCGTTCCGGATCGATACACCGCCGCCCGCTGGTATGAACAGGCCCTAGGATTGCTCATTCTTCCAGACTACGAGCACTGGGCCGGACCCGGCGGGCCGCTCATGATCTCAAGCGACGGCGGAGATACCAAGCTGGCCCTGTTCGAGGGGAAAGCGCGGGGCCGGCGGCCCACCGCTGGACATCATCGCGTCGCTTTCCGTGTAAGTGGAGCGGGGTTTCTTCAGTTCCTGGAGCACGTGCGGAAAACGGTTGTGTATAGCGAGTCCGGGGAGGCAGTCAGTCAACTGAGTCCCGTGGATCACGGGAAGGCCTTCTCGGTCTACTTCTGTGATCCCTACGGGAATCGTTTCGAGGTCACGAGCTACGAGTACAAGCATATCAAGAGGGGGCTGGCCGAGGCATAACTGGGATAGGGTGCCATTTCAAGCTGCATCCGATCCGTCAAGCAGCATCAGTCCACCCCAAATGAAGGGGAAGGGCCGCCAGGGATTCACTCGCTCTAGCGTGGCAACTCCCGCGCGAGTACTGTGAAGTCACTTCCCTTTGTATCAAGGAGACTCTGACAGAGCCCGCAGGATCCGGCTCGGCCTTGCCCGGCATAGCCGATTACGCTAAATTAACACGCTCTTGAGAGAGGACGAATTCACGATGTTATTCACCAATCCTGGTACTCAGCTCAAAGTGCTGATCGACGAGCGTCAGATTCAGCAGCGTGTCAAAGACCTCGGTGAACAAATCTCCCTCGACTATCAAGGGAAGCACCTTCACTTGATCTGCATTCTTAAAGGAGCTTGTGTTTTCCTGTCCGATCTCATCCGGCACCTGCCTTTGGACATCAGCATCGATTTCATGGCGGTCTCAAGCTATGCCAACAGCCTCCACACTTCCGGGGAGGTCAAGATTATCAAAGATCTCGACTCCATCATTCAAGGTCGCGAGGTGATGATTATCGAGGATATTCTGGATACGGGTTTGACGTTGGATTACTTGACGCGCAGCCTGCGCACTCGGGGTCCCAGCTCGCTAAACATTTGCGCTCTGCTGAGCAAACCCTCTCGCCGCATCAAGGAAGTGAACGCCGCCTACGTGGGGTTCGAGATTCCCGATGAATTTGTTGTGGGCTATGGCCTGGACTTCGCCGAGCGATATCGAAACTTGCCGACGATTTCAGTGATGAAAAAAGATGAATAAGCCGGTCCTCACTGAGGCCGAAGTCAAGCAGCTGGAAGTGGGCAGCCCCTGCTATGTCTTGAAGGGGACGCTGATCACAGCTTTGGCTCGAGAGCTGGCTGCGTCGCGCCAGAACGAGATCATCGAGTGCAGCGACAAGGAAGATCTGGTGGGTCTCAGTGCGATCAACCGACGGGTTGCATTGGGTGCAGATCATGGTGGATATGCCCTTAAAGAACACTTGAAAACCTTTCTTCATGCTGCGGGCTATCAAGTGCTGGATTGCGGCATCCATAGCCAGGAAGTTGTGGATTATCCAGACTTGGCCCTGAAGGTAGCGGTTGCCGTCAAGACGGGCCAGGCACCGCGAGGTATCATGGTCGATGGGGTGGGAACCGGTTCGTGCATGGTGGCGAACAAAGTACCAGGCATCCGGGCTGCCCATTGCTATGACCGGTTGACGGCGCGCAACAGCCGGGAGCATAACGACGCGAACGTGTTGACGTTGGGCGGACAGGTAGTATCGTCGGACCAGGCGATTCTCATCGTCAACACCTGGCTAAATGCTGTGTTCGCCGGCGGACGTCATCAGCGGCGTGTTGCGAAGATCGAACAGGCCGAGCAACAGTTTGTCAAGGACAGCGTGGCTGCAGAGGACGGCGACTGCAGTTGTGCGCTGTAACTTCAAGCAATGAGCAAAGACCCGCTGGAACACTTGGTGCGTGTCGTCAGCGAAGAAATTCGTCGCGGCCTGAATCAAGCTGCACAGACTCGCGGCGGAGCAACCTGTCCGTGGTGTGCCCAGGCCTGTGGCGGGCATTGCAACACCGAAGTGAATCGGCTGCTGGAGATGGGCGCCAGCCGCGTTTCTGCGCTGGCGCCCGATGCTTCGATCGATCAATCCATTGCTTCGCTCATTGACCATACGCTTCTCAAGCCTGATGCCGTGTACGAAGACATCCGAAAGATTTGTGATGAAGCGAAGCGCTACGAATTTGCCTCGGTCTGCATCAATCCGTCCATGGTTACACTCGCGAGTCGCATCCTGGCAAGTTCACCGGTGAAGGTCTGCACCGTCGTCGGCTTTCCGCTCGGAGCGACGCTCGCACAAGCGAAAGCCTTTGAAGCCGAGGCTTGCATAGTGAATGGTGCTCACGAAATTGACATGGTCCTAAACATTGGGGCGTTGAAGTCCAAGGATCTGGCTACCGTGGGCCAGGACATTCAGTTGGTGTCCCAGACCTGCCATGCCCGGGAAGCCATCTGCAAAGTGATCATCGAGACCGCGTACCTCACGGACGAGGAAAAGATCTCGGCTTGTAGCATAGCCAAAGCCAGTGGTGCAGATTTTGTGAAGACTTCGACCGGATTTGGCCCAGGTGGAGCCTCTGCCAAAGATGTGGCCTTAATGCGCAGCGTGGTTGGAGACGACGTAGGTGTGAAGGCTTCGGGGGGCATTCGCGACTGGAAGATGTTGCAGGACATGGTTCAATCCGGCGCCACACGCATTGGTGCGAGCGCCAGCGTCAAGATTCTTCAGGAAGCGAGAAGCCAGAAAACAGCCTCGAGCTTGCCAGTACCCGTCGGTGAAGGACGCACGGGGAATGACTACTACTGAGGCCTCCTGGGAATTTGGCATGGTAGCCTGGTCCGCGGGGATTCCTGAGGTCTGTCCCGGTGCGTCATTCTAGCGAAAACGGGAATCCAGCCTGGATTCCGGCTCGCGCTGCGCTTGGCCGGAATGACGCAGGTTACCTACCGAGCCTTATCCCCCAACCGCCGGCTTGTTTGTCTTTTGAAGAAGGAGCCAGCCGCAAAGAGTCTTCATGAACTTGAATCCCGCCAAAGCTGAACTGATCGAGAACTATAGCCAGGAACAGATTCTGGCGCTCATGGCGGAGATCAGCCGCGAAATCAACGGCATTCATTCTTTGGATGAATTGCTCGAAAAGATCGCGGAACTCTGCCGACAGTTTATCGACTACCAGATCTTTGCCATCCTACTTGTAGACGACTCCAAACAGGATTTGTATTGGCGGTTCACAATTGGCTATCCCGAGGTGATTCAGGGAAAGCACATCCAGTTTGGCGAAGGGCTTGTGGGTACGGCGGCTCAACGGCGGGAACCAGTGCTGGTGCCCGACGTCACCAAAGACACCCGCTACATCGATCTCGTGGCGGGTGTGCGTTCGGAACTGGCCATTCCTCTCATCTCACGCAATCGCTTGGTCGGAGTGCTGGACATCGAAAGCCCGAAGGCAAATTATTTTCAGGCGTCTCATCAGAAAGTTCTGATGCTTTTGGCTTCACAACTCGCGGTCGCAATTGACAATGCGAATCTCTACGAGAACCTCGTTGCCAAGAGTGAGATGCTGGAGACGTTGAACGAAATTGGACGCGAGGTGTCGTCCATTCTGGATCTGGAGCAACTATTGAAGAAAGTGGCGGAACTGCTGCAGCGGGTTTTCCGCTACCACGTCTTCGCAATCATGCTGGTGGACGAGGAGGAGCAGGTGCTGCGTTCTCGGTTGGCTGTCAAGTTCAACCGGGATGCGGTCGAGAAATCGAAGATCCCCTTGGGGAAGGGATTGGTGGGTTCGGCCGTCACAAAGAAGAAGTCACTGCGAATCAATGACGTTTCAAAAGATCCGCGCTACATCGGCGTTCTTCCAGAAACCCGCTCGGAACTGGTGGTGCCGCTCATCTATAAGGACAAGGCCATTGGAGTGTTTGATCTTCAGAGTCCGTTCCTCAACTACTTCACTCAGGCGCATGAGGAGACACTGTCGGCGCTCGCCAGTCATGTGGCCGTTGCGATCGAGAACGCGCGTCTCTATGAACGCGTCGTGGCGGCGGAAGCACGGCTCGATCGTGAACTAAAGTTTGCCAGGGAGATCCAGTCGTCGTTGATCCCAGACCGATTTCCAGATGTTCCAGGTACGTCTTTCTGGGCGGAGTTCCGGCCGGCGCGTACGCTGGGTGGTGACCTTTATGATTTCTTCCCGTACGACGACAAAGTGGCGATCGCCATTGGAGACGTCTCGGGGAAAGGAGCGCCTGCGGCGCTTTATGCCGCGCTGGCCAGCGGCATTTTACGCACGCGTGCCGGACGGAGGTACCCACCCGCGGAAATGCTCAGGCTTGTAAACGTCTCACTCCGGCAGCGCACGATCGAAGGGCGTTTCATGAGTCTGTGTTTCGCAGTCTACGATGCAGGTACGCGGGTGCTGCGGTTCGCCAATTCTGGGGCTCCGCCTCCGATTGTTTGCAAGAACGGGAAAACAGAAGTTCTCTCTATCGCCGGCTTTCCGCTGGGAATGTTCGATAAAGCTGAGTATCAGGAACTGGAACTGCAGTTGGGGCCGGGCGATTTGGTGGTTTTCTACACCGATGGGCTGTCAGAAGCCCGGGATCTGCGAGGTGAGGAGTTTGGGATGGAGCGACTTCAAGAAGTGATCGAAAGGAACTGCAACTTGCCAGTAAAAAAACTAATCGAGAAAACGTTCAGTCAAATTGAAAAATTCACCCTGGATACCCGAAGATACGACGATCAAACTGCCGTGGCTCTGAGAGTGACCACGGATTGACCCAACTCCCTGCTTTCCTACTCCTTATCGCCCCGCTTCATGGCGCCCTTGAAATTCTTGATGCCCTCGCCAATGCCCTTTCCAATTTCAGGCAAGCGCTTGGCGCCAAAAAGAAAGAACACGATCGCCAGAAGGATCAATAGCTCCGGAAGTCCAATCTTGCCACCCAACATACAACCTCCCAAATCCTAAAATGCCGCGTCCAGTCTTGCTTGCGAGTGCCTGTAAAGTGTATTGAATTCCCAAGGGAAGGGCAACGAATTAATCTCGGCAACGGCTCCTGGGAGCACGTTCCTTACGCACTGCACGCCGCACGCAGCTTCAGCGGAAGGAACGTGCTCCCAGCTCTTGCCTGTGCTAGCGCGGCTGTTTGACGCAAAACTCGTCAAAGGCCTGAGTCAGTGACTTCGCGATGTCCGTGGCGTCCCGATTTTCTATCTGGTGGCGATGCAGCATGAACACGGGCTTGCCGTCGCGAAACAGCGCAACGGATGGAGATGACGGAGGGTAGTCTTTCAAGTACTCCCGTACCCTGGCGGTTGCCTCGATGTCTCCACCAGCAAAAACTGTGGCTACCTTATCTGGCAAGACGGAATGCTTGAGCGACTGTGCGATTCCGGGGCGCGCTCGTCCAGCGGCACAACCACACATGGAGTTCACTACCATCATCACCGTGCCACTCTCCGGACCCAAAGTAGCGTCCACGTCCTGGGGTGTGCGTGTCTCCTTAACTCCCAAGCGAGTCAACTCTTGACGCATGGGTCCTATGAATTCCTCTGGGTATCTCATCGACAAACGATTCCTCCTTATTGGTGATGCAAGTACCGAGTCTTGATGCTCGTGGGCATTCTAACAGCCGGGGCCAGATTTGCCAAACTCCGGTTTGCCAAAGTATGCGCCTGCCTTGCTCCGCCTTTTTGGCTCGGCAGGGCCCCCGTGCGGGCCGTGCTATACTCGCCGCGCTCTGTGACGATGGAGACTGGAAGAATCTGATGAAGATCTCGAAACCTCGCCGCCGTTTTCTCCGACAGTCATTGACAGGCACGGCTTTGGCTGGGACGGCCGGCGCGTCGTTGTTTGGTGTCGAGCCGCCTCAAGAATCCAAGAAGAAGCCTCGGTTTGAAATTTCCCTGGCGGAATGGTCGCTGCACAAGGCAATTCAGGGGAATCTCATCAAAACACTCGACTTTCCGCGCATCGGGCGCCGAACGTTCGGGATCAGCGCGATCGAATTGGTTAATACCCTGCTTGAAGTCCCCACCGCCGAATACCTCGCCCGTCTGAAAAACAACGCCAAGGACGAAGGAGTTCGCATTCTGCTGATCATGTGCGATGCCGAGGGAGCGCTGGCCCACAAGGACAAAGCACAGCGGGTGAGGTCCGTGCAGAACCATACGAAATGGATCGATATTGCGGCTGAGTTAGGATGCCATTCCATTCGTGTGAACATGCGGGGAGAGGAAAAGGGGAGCGTCGGCGACAAGGCTGCGATTGACGATTTTGTTTCCCGCTCCGTGGATGCCTTTTCGGCACTGGGCGAGATTGCTGCAAAGAGTCAGGTTAACGTCATCATCGAAAATCACGGCGGTCTGTCATCCAATGCGGACGTGCTGGCGCGCTTGATGAAATTGGTCAATCTCCCCAACCTAGGCACGCTTCCCGATTTCGGCAACTTTGATCGCGGCATGGATCGCTACGAGAGCGTTCGCAAGCTGATGCCCTTTGCCAAGGGGGTCAGCGCCAAGTCTCATGCCTTTGATGCCCAAGGCAATGAGACCGAGATCGACTATGGCCGAATGATGAAGATTGTTTTGGACGAGGCGCGCTTTAGCGGTCACGTCGGCATAGAGTTCGAAGGCGACAAACTCGGCGAATATGAGGGGATCTGGGCAACCAAGCGGCTCTTGGAGAGATTTCAGTAGCGGCATACTTTCGAACCGGGACATCGCGCACAGAACCTGACGGACTTCAAACCCCAACAAACACACCCATGACGAAGCTGGAACAACTGAAGGAGCGTTTGGCTGTCGTTAGCGACTTGAACGGTGCTGCCTCGTTGCTGGGTTGGGACCAGCAAACCTATATGCCACCGGGCGGAGCCGCGGCCCGCGCTGAGCAGCTGGCAACGCTGGGCAGACTCGCGCACGAAGCCCTCATCTCGGACGAGATTGGCGAGCTGTTGGAAGGTGCTTCGGCGGAGTCGACAGGCAGCTCTGGTGATTCTGACGAGAGTTGTCTGGTCCGCGTATTGCGGCGTGATTACGAGAAAGCTCGCAAAGTTCCGGCGGCACTGGTTGCGGAGATTGCGCGGGCCACATCCTTGGGTATGGAGGTCTGGGTTCAGGCCAGGAAGGAGTCTAACTTTGCATTCTTTCAGCCTGCGTTGCAGAGGATCCTGGATTTGGAGCGGGATCTGGCGCAGTGCCTTGGATATGAAGAGAGCCTGTACGACGCACTGCTCGACCAGTATGAACCGGGTATGAAGAAGTCTGAGCTGGTTCGGATTTTTTCCGAACTGAAGGTTGGACTTGTTCCCTTGGTCCAGTCGATTTCGGAGCAACTAGACCGCGTGGGCGATGCCGTGTTGCGCAAAACCTATCCCGAGGCAGCCCAATGGGAATTCAGTCTTGAGGCGGCGCGGCGTCTCGGCTATGACTTCCAGCGTGGGAGGCAGGACAAGTCCGTGCATCCCTTCACTACGTCGTTTTCAGTCAACGATGTCCGCATCACCACGCGCGTGGATGAACGGTTTCTGCCGACAGCTTTGTTCGGAACGTTGCATGAGTGTGGCCACGCCCTCTACGAACAAGGTATCAGCCAGAGCTTGGAACGATCGCCTTTGGCTGGCGGCGCGTCTCTGGGTATTCACGAGTCTCAGTCTCGACTCTGGGAGAACCTGGTTGGCAGAAGCCGTGGCTTCTGGAAGTTCTTCTTTGCTCATCTGCGGCAGGTGTTTCCACAGAATCTTCGGGACGTGTCTCCGGAATGCTTTTATCGCTCGATCAACCGAGTGGAACCGTCTCTCATTCGAGTTGAGGCCGATGAGGTCACCTACAATCTACATATTCTGTTGCGATTCGAACTCGAAACCGACCTTGTCGAAGGCCGGCTTGTCTTGGCCGACCTGCCAGAAGCTTGGAACGCTGGGATGAAGGCGTCTCTCGGTGTCGTTCCCTCAGACGATGCACAAGGAGTGCTGCAAGACGTGCATTGGTCCAACGGCTTGATTGGCTACTTTCCAACCTACTCGCTCGGAAACCTGCTCTCGGTCCAGCTCTTTGAGAAAGCACAGTCGGACATCCCGTCCCTGGCGGCTCAAATCGAAAGCGGCAACTTCCAGGCTCTGCTCAACTGGCTAAGGGAGAACATCCATCAGCACGGACGCAAGTTTCTTCCGTCACAATTGATTGACCGCGCCACGGGCACATCCCTGCAAGCCTCGCCCTACCTTCGTTACCTGCGCCAGAAGTATTCAGAGATCTATTCCTGAGGCTCTCCTTCCCTGCACTGGGAGCCCAGCAAGGGGCTGGAAGCCGCTTCTACGTTCGATGGCTGGTCTTGGCACAGGTCACAATTTGTCAAAGACCGGCCGATTTCAGCTGGCTCTCTTTCTGCCCCAAAAGCATTTGTCATTTAAAACCTCTGTGGCTATACTTACGCGCTGTCGCAGCCTTCGCCCTGACATACCCGCTCAATGCCGCCGGTGCGGACTGTCGTGCCGGATTCTGTTCAGGAAACTGGAACGCTCATGAACATCAAGGAAATCAAAGAGCTCATTGAAGTTGTGTCGCAGCATGGGATTACCGATCTTGAAGTGGAGCGCTCCGGGGTAAAAGTCAGAATCAGGAAGGAAGGGCAACAACCGATGGTTGTCAGCTCAGGGCCAGCCCATTCGACCTATGCTTTCCCAACGGGGTATCCGCCACCTGCAGCAGCGGCTACGGCGGGCACCAGTGCAGGAGTTCCCGCAGTACCTGTATCCTCGAACGAAGATGAAGGTTTGCTGCACGTGAGATCTCCAATCGTCGGGACTTTCTACCGCTCGCCAAATCCGGACGCTGAGCCCTTTGTCAAGGCCGGTGACACGGTTGAGCCCGGCCGCGTTCTGTGCATCATTGAAGCAATGAAGTTGATGAACGAAATCGAGGCTGAGGTCAGCGGCGAGGTTGTCAAGATTTACGTAGAGAACGGAGAACCCGTCGAGTTTGGCCAGGCATTGTTTGGCATTCGGCTTTCCAAGAAAGCCTGAGCCCGGGAGATTCCCGGGTTCCGGTTCCTCATGCCAGATAGCTCTTCACAGGGTTAACCTCCACTCATGTTCAAAAAGATTCTCGTAGCCAATCGCGGCGAGATTGCCCTCCGCGTTATCTGCGCCTGCAAAGAGCTTGGCATCAAGACAGTCGCCGTCTTTTCGGAAGCAGATCGCAATTCATTGCACGTCCGCTTTGCTGACGAAGCCGTCTGCATCGGCTCGGCCAAGAGCGCTGAAAGCTACTTAAGGGTCCCCAGCGTCATCAGTGCGGCTGAGATCACTAATGCCGACGCCATTCACCCGGGTTACGGGTTTCTTTCCGAGAATGCGTATTTTGCCGAGGTTTGTGAAGCTTGCCACATCAAGTTCATTGGGCCGCCACCGAACGTCATTCGCTTGATGGGTGACAAGGCTCGTGCGCTGGCTGCCATGTCGAAGGCGGGCCTTCCTGTGCTTCCCGGGAGCAACGGCATTGTGCCTTCGATTGACGCGGCTTACGACATTGCTCAAGGCATTGGCTATCCGGTAATCATCAAAGCCTCGGCTGGCGGTGGAGGACGCGGCATGCGGATTGTCCGCAGCCGCGAGGAACTCGCGACGGCTTTCGGCACAGCACAGCACGAGGCCGGGTTGGCTTTCAGTGTGCCGGATGTTTACATCGAGCGCTATGTCGAACGCCCCCGCCATATTGAGTTTCAGGTGATGGGTGATAATTTCGGAAGGGTGATTCACTTCGGAGAACGTGAGTGCAGTATTCAACGGCGCCATCAGAAACTGCTGGAAGAATCCCCTTCGACCGCCCTCACCAGCGCTATCAGGAACCAGATGGGCGCCAAAGTAGAATCCGCCCTGTCGAGCATTGGCTATTCCAACGCAGGGACTGTTGAGTTTCTGATGGATGAGGGAATGAATTTCTATTTTATGGAAATGAACACCCGCATCCAAGTGGAGCATCCGGTAACAGAGATGGTGACGGGAGTTGACCTGGTGAAACTCCAAATCCTCATTGCGGGTGGTTCCAAGCTTCACTTCGGAGACCACCTTAAGCCCCGCGGCCATGCCATCGAATGCCGCATCAATGCGGAAGATCCTTTCACACACGTCCCATCACCCGGAAAGATCACCTCGTTCAATGTGCCTGGCGGCATCGGCGTTCGGGTGGACACCGCAGCCCATACCGAATGCACCATTTCGCCGCACTATGATTCTTTGATTGCCAAGTTGATCGTTCACGCAAACTCACGGTCAGAAGCCATACGCAAGATGGAGCGCTCGCTCGAGATGTTCGTCATTGAAGGCATCAAGACCACCATTCCTCTTCACCAGCGCATCATGCGTGACACAGATTTTGCCGCGGGCCGTTTCGACACTAAGTTCATGGAGCGGTATTCGGAGTAGATCGCCGTCCGTTGTACCAACCGCAACAGACGGTGAGCAACCGCCCATGCAGATTCCTCGTCTTTATCCCATCATCGACCTTGAGATTAGCCGGCATCCCTTGGAGTATCTGCTCGAGGCATTTGCTGCTGCAGGGTTGCCATGGATCCAGTTGCGCGACAAGAAATCAAACTCCAGGCAACTGTTTGCCAACGCCCAGCGCGTGGTCGAACTTGGGCAGCGACAAGGGTTGACCGTGATCGTGAACGACCGCGCGGATATTGCATTGATGAGCGGCGCTGATGGAGTCCATATCGGTCAAGAAGATCTTCCCGTAGAACACGCCCGAAGGATTGTGGGTCCCGGGAAAATCGTCGGGTACTCGACACACAATCTGGCGCAGGCCTTGGAAGCAGAACAGAGCAACGCCGACTACGTTGCCATCGGACCTGTGTTCACAACGACCAGCAAGGCGAATCCTGATCCTGTCGTTTCGTGGCAAGATCTTCGGGAGATTCGAAGCCGAGTCAAGAAGCCGATGGTTGCGATCGGCGGCATTACATACCAGAATGCAGCCGAGTTGTTTGACATCGGCTTGGATTCTGTTGCTGTCATTCGTGATCTCGTCACTGCATCGGATATTGGCGCGAAGATCAGTCAGTTTCTCAAAGCTACGGAAGGCTAGCCAGAGGCTATAGGAGAGCGGTTATGGGCGAAAAGAACGCGAGTTACTCAACAAAATTCTTGAGCCAGCCGAGATCGGTGCGGATCTGGTCCATGGCTTTGGTTCTGGCGATGACAATCGTAACGCTGCTTCAAGTGACGCCGCTTGCAGCCCAAGCGCAGGCAACCGATGGCAAACTCCGCATCATCGCTTTCGGCGCGCACCCGGATGACTGCGAACTTCAGGCGTCCGGAACCGGCGCTTTGTGGGCTGCTAAGGGTCATCACGTTAAGTTCGTTTCAGTGACCAATGGTGACATCGGCCACTGGCGTGAGGCGGGTGGACCGCTCGCCCTACGTCGCAAACAGGAAGTGGAAAAAGCCAATGGGATGCTTGGAATTACCGTCGAAATCCTGGACATTCACGACGGCGAACTGTTGCCGACCCTGGAAGCCCGACAAAAGTTGATTCGTCTGATTCGCCAGTGGAATGCCGAACTGGTGATCGGTCCGCGGCCAAACGATTACCACCCCGATCATCGTTACACCGGCATCCTCGTCCAGGACGCAGCCTACATGGTAACGGTGCCTTTCATCTGTCCCGATGTGCCTCCGCTCCAGAAGAATCCGGTGTTCATGTACTACACCGACCGGTTTCAGAAACCCAATCCATCTCAACCGGACATTGCCATCTCAATTGACTCGGTTGTGGAGAAAAAGCTCGATGCGCTGGCATTGATGGAATCACAGTTCCTGGAAGGCGGTGCCAACGGCCATGCCGGTCTCATTCCGAAAACTTCGGCCGAGCGAGTGAGGCGAGTGAAGGAAGTACGGGATCAGCAGGCTGCGCGATTCCGAGGATTGGCGGATCGCTACCGCGCGCTGTTGAAGGATTGGTATGGGCCGGAGCAAGGGCTGAAGGTGCGCCATGCCGAGGCCTTCGAAATCTGTGAATATGGCCAGCAACCCGACAAAGCTGAGCTGAAAAGGCTCTTCCCGTTCTTTGGGTACTGACTTGGTCCTCGATACTCCCGGCGGGGCGGCAGCAGGCCGCCGAATCTCTTCCATCGGGAAACCCCTGACTAGTGATGCTCCTTGAAATCCCCTCCGTCGGAGGGGTGGCGCGAAGCGCCGGGGTGGGTTCCCCGATCGACAACTCACACCAGGTGTGAGTTATGCCCCAAAACCCCGCTGAAGTCCCCCCTTGTCCAAGGGGGGACGCTCTTTTCATCGAACGTGGCGCCGCGCAGGCGGCGTGAAAAACTCCTCTGCAGGTTGGTTGCGTGTCAGCGATGCAACTTCGAGAACCAGCCAATTCAGCCTCCATTTTCAAGAGAGCTCCTCGTATTGTCTTCCTGCCACAAGCGAGGTTTCTTTGCCAGGCACTAGTGGTCTTCTTTTTCCTGGGTACCACTGCGCTTTGGATTTCGCGCGACCGCTCCCCCGGGTACTGGGATGACGCCTGGTATCTGACGAACAGCCTCGTCCTCTACGACACTCTGATAGACCACGGACCCATTGCCTACTGGAAGAAGTTCTTGGGCGCACTGGAGTTCAAAGCGCCGCTGATCGCCGTCCTCCCAACGCCACTTTATGGACTGTTTGGCCGACACGCGTTCGTTGCCTACGGAGTGAATCTCGTCTTCATGGCACTGTTATTTGGCGCCGTCTACCACTTAGCAAGACGTTACAGCAGTCCTCGATCCGGACTTGTCGCTGTGTATGTCACTGCCACGATGCCGCTGCTTTACGGGCTCTCGCGACAGTATCTGGTGGAGTATGGATTGACAGCGTTGGTAGCTGCTACGGTCTGTTGTCTGGTTGAATCGCGCTGGCTGCGAGATACCCACAAGGCCTGCTGCCTGGGTGTCCTCTTTGGCCTCGGCCTCATGATGAAGGTCACATTCCCGCTCTATGTTTTCCTACCATTCTGTTTTGTCGCCATCCGGATCTTCGCACCCGAACCTATCGGTATGTCGCCTTCCAATGCTCATCCACGACCGGCGCGGTCCTCTTTGCTCATGTGGTTCCTTGCTTTCGTTGCGCCGCTGGCTCTCATTGCCCTGCCGTGGTACGGGCGGAACTGGCGCAAGACCCTTGATCATGCCTTCAGGAGCGGCTTCTCGCCGATGGCGGATCAGTACGGAATGGGAGATCCCTTTTCTTTAAGCGTAGTCTGGGGTTATCTCACCCACTGGGTAAACGACGGGATTTCTGGAGCCTACTTTCTGCTGCTAATGGTACTGGCCGGAATAGCGCTCTGGTACAAGATTCGAATGGGGCGGCCAGGATTGCCCTCAGAAGGCAGAACCCTGGTTCTTCTGTGGTTTCTTCCGTTCCTCATGTTTTTGTTTGGGCGCAACAAGGATATTCGTTTCACCGCGCCGTTGTTGCCGGCGGTCGCCATCTTGATTGCCTGGATCGCGGACTCATTCCTGAGTTCCATGACGAGATGGGGACGACTCGCCTTCAGTTTTCTCTTTGCGTTTCCATTGCTGGCTTACCTGCACACGTCGTTTGGACTTCTGGGTAACACACGACTGGTGTGGGGCGACCTTGTCCTACTGGCACCGCGCTTGAGCCATGCGCGCCCGCCCGATCGTCAGGTTTGGCCGCACCAGGAGATTCTGGACGTCTTGCGAGACTACAGTCCGTTTCCAGAGGAAAGAGCGGTGATGCTCGGGAGTGACACAGCCCATTTCAATGCCAATAACTTTGAACTGGCCGTCGTGGAAGGTTTGGATTCATTTCGGATCACGACGTCAGCGTATGAAGAGGATCTTGCGTCGTTGTTGAATGCCGTGAACTCTATACCGACTTTTGTCTACAAGGAAGGCGGGGAACCGGGCCCACGGTTCACCAACCGGCTCTTCAAGCCGCTTTTAGAGGATGTTCAGAACGGCGGGAAATTTGTTCATCTGTCGATCTATCCACTCCTGCCCGGGCTTCCGTCTCTTCCCGATGGGAGCAAAGTGGTTGTCTATCAGAACCGCTATCCAAACTCGGCCGTTCTCGAACGATACAATTTCGATGCTGGTGTCACTTCCCACTATTGCGAGATCGAGAAGCCAACTTGCACGGTCAGTTTTAGCAATCTGATGAAATTGACCGGATTGTCATTCGTCATTGAAAGACAGTGGTTGAGAGTCAGTTATACGTGGTCTTCCACCAAAAAAGTGGATCCAGACCTTTTTTGTTTCACGCACATTCTTGACGACCAGGGACGAGTACTGGGTTATCTGGATCACTCCATCCCTGAAGAGCCTGTGATGGGGTGGAATGAAGCTTGGGGCGCCCGTGAGATCCTTCGTTATCGGCTACCTGACAATGCAAACCAGGTGCAACTGAGGCTAGGGTTGTTTCGAAAATCTTCAGGAGAGCGCTTCAGAATTCAAGAAGCACAGAGTTTACGGGGGGCAAAGCTGTCTCTCACAGATGAAGGGACCGCAATCTTAGCCACTGGCATGACTGCATTACCTCCGATGCGGCCCCCTGGAGACGGATAGAACAAGTAATCGCTTCAGCTTTCTACGGAAGCAACGAAACACTCGCAAAAGCTCGGGAACCTGTATTCAAGCTGTGCACGACCTTCCCTGAAGCGTCTATCTCAAGCAGGCGCCTTCCGGTGTAGTCCGCCAGCAGCAAGCCCCCATTCGGCAACGGCTGAGTTCCGCTAACCCAACCTAGTCGAAGGTCCATCTTGTTTCCGCCGATGGATCGCACAATTGAGCCAGCCTTGTCGACTTCCACGACCTCGCCTGGATTGGCCAGACTTACCAAGGTATTGCCGTTGGGCAAGCGATGCGCCTGATAGGGATACCGGTGTTCGGCATCCGGGGCCATGTAACTCCAGACGATCTGCCCTTTTGAATCGACTTCGATAATCTTGCCGGCAGCTTCGACTGCAATCAACGTTGTTCCCGCCGGGGTACGTCGGCAATTGCGCATTCGCATGTTGGCGAGATCGGCATGCTCGTAGCTCCAAACAACACGGCGAGTGCGATCGACTTCAATGACCTTGCCGAGTCTGGCATCGCCAATCAGCGTATTCCCATTCTCCAGGCGCTGGGCCGCAATGGGGACTGCTAATCCTTCGCCTGTTCCGTAGGACCACACAACCTTCTGGTCCTGATCGATCTCAACCACTCGACGGACCGCATCGAGGGTAAAGAGCACATGTCCATTGGGCAAGCCCTGAACGTCATGACCGCGATTGTTCGGCACGCTCCACAAGACGCGACCCGAAGGCCACGAAAGGGCCAACATCTCGCCAGCAGGGCTGAGGTCGGCGACCAGAATGCGGCGTTCTTCCTTGGCTGGCGACAGATGCTTATCGAAAAACTCAAACAGCCGTTGCTCGGCACGCTCGGCGTCGGCACCTTTGAATCCATGGCCCGCACCTTCCAGAGTTAGAAGCTCGGTGTCCACACCTGCGGCTTTGAGTCGCTCCGTCAGCCAGACTGCTTGCTCATAGGCAACATACTTGTCCTCTGTGCCATGAATGGTGAGGGTTGGGGCAGCATTCGGGCTGACCCAATTCAGGGGACTCGCTTTGATATGCGCCAGTCGTTGATGGTCCAAATCCCCACCCAAGAACAAGGGCAGCACCTCGGCAGCATCCACACTCTTTCCGTAAGACTTGGTAAAGTCCGTTGGACCATAGTAATTCACGACACAGGAAACCCGGCTCGACTGGTTCGGAAACGGCCCGGATCCTTCAAATTCCGGGATTCCTCCGGTCAACCCGAGGAACAGAGCCAGATGGCCTCCTGCCGAACCGCCTGTGACGCCAATGCGTTCCGGATCTATCCCGAATTGCGTTGCGTTGGCTCGAAGCCAGCGAACTGCTGCTTTCGCATCGTGCACGGGCGCGGGAAACTGGCTTGTTGGAGACAACCGGTAACTGATGGTTGCTGCCACATATCCGCGCTGGGCCAACTTGATGCACAAGGGCAGATAGCTATCTCGACTTCCTCGTCGAAATCCACCGCCATGAATGCAAACAACCAACGGGTAGGTGCCCCCGGCACCTCGTGGTCGAACGATGTCCATCTTCAAGCTCTCAGACTTCGCCCCGCCCGGAGCATACTCGATGCCGGGTTCCCAGATGACGTTGTCGGGGATCGATGGCTTGGTGGACTGCTGCCCAAAGAGCACTCCCGATCCGAAAACCAGCGCTACGAACAAACAGGCAGATCGCATCATGAAGGTTGTCCTTTCAAACGGCAGGGGGTTGAAGACTTGGTTGGGCAGTCGGAGTAGGGCGCGTCGCGACTTTCGACGCACCGTCCGCTTGACGAGGTCAATGGTGCGTTGAAGAAGCGCAACGCACCCTACGGTTCATAATTCTTAGCTTCGTGATCCCAACCCTCAAGGCAAATGTCAACTGAAGGCAATTGATCTCATTCGCAGTCAGGCACAAACCGGTAGCCGAGTCCGCGAACAGTGAGAAAGTGGCGTGGATGCCTAGAGTCTTCTTCCAATTTTTGACGCAACAATGCGACGTGCACATCCACTGTGCGGGTCTGAATTCCAGACGCGTAACCCCAAACTTCCCTCAGCAGTTCGTCACGCGAGAGCGTGGCACCTCGTTGCCGGATGAAGTGACAAAGCAGTTCATACTCGCGTGCAGACAACTCAACCCGTCGCTCGGCGCGGCTCACTTGTGTAGTGCGGAAGTCGACGAGGACATTGCCAAATCGGAAGGCAGAACCAGGCCGGATGGAAGGCCCGACCGATCGACGCAGTAGGGAATGCACGCGCGCCAGTAGCTCGAGAGGCTCAAACGGTTTGGTTAGATAATCGTCGGCGCCAAGCTTGAAGCCCAGAACCTTGTCAACAATCTGGCCTCTAGCTGTCAGCATCAAGATAGGAGTGTGAATGCCGCTTTGGCGCAGATCGCGGCAGACATCGAAGCCACTTCTGCCGGGGAGCATGACATCCAGGATGATCAGGGAAAAACTTCCCCGTTCAGCCATTTGCAGACCCAGTAATCCATCACTCGCGGTTTCCACCTGATAGCCATCTGCACTCAATAAATCTGAGAGAGTCAGAACCAAGCCAGGCTCATCTTCCACTAGCAGCAGGGAGTGTTCCACCGGTATCGCGCTGATCCAGAATGGTTAATCGCAGAACGAACAGAGAAGCCCTTTCTGAAAAGCGCGTTCGTCACTTCTGCACTCCAGGCTCTCTCCCCTCAGCGGTCAGTTGTCAAATGAGCATGCTCTGCTGGTGTCTTGAGCTCAGGCAGATGCAGCGTGAAAGCCGCTCCTTTGGTAACAAGGTTCCTCACAGAAACCCGTCCCCCGTGGGCCTTCACGTGGCGTTCCAGCAAGCTTAGACCCAAGCCCGCTCCAGGTATGGCGGAGGCCAGCACCTGTTGTCCCCGATAGAAGGGGTCGAACAAATGAGGCAGGTCCCTGGGATCGATGCCAGGGCCTCGGTCTTCGACGCACACTTGGACTTCTCTTTTGCCCTGTTTGCTGACGCAAGCAGTCGTAACTCGCAGCCACTTTCCCGGGTCCGCGTATTTTAGAGCGTTCTCCAGCAGGTTCTTCACAGCGCTCTGCAATGCCAGGCGGTCACCCAGCACAGGCGGTAGAGCGCTTTCAATGTGTCGCTCCACTTCCCAGCCCGCTTCGGCAAATGCATGCGCACTCTCCCCCAAGGCGCGCTTGACAATGTCTTCTGCCTGCAATTGCTCGAACTGATAAGCTTGGCTGCCCGACTGCATGCCGGCATAGCTGAGAATCTGCTCTACCATGCTTGACAGCCGGCGACTTTCCGTCTGAATGGTAGCTGCATATTGCCCGATGCGTTCCGGCGAAAGTGCGCCTCTGCCCAGGTTGAACCCTGCGGTCTGAAGAACCGACAGCGGGGTTCGCAGTTCATGTGACACGCCAGCCACAAACGCGATTTGCCGTCGGGCCAAGCTCTGTGCCCGCTCGGTGCTCACAACCAAGGCAATGATGCTCACTCCCAGCATTAAAAGCACCGTGAACCCTGCGATCAGATTGCGTCGACGGGTTTTATAGGTAACTTCCGCAATGGAACCGAACTGATGGCGTGCCAACAGACGCCATTCCGGGCCACGCCCGTCGCTTCCTCCGCGAAAGCCCCTCTCGTCATTTGGCCGGACGATGCCCTCAGGTCTACCTGATGCCGACACCGGCAAGCCATTGCGAAACCGTGGCACTGGCCAGAAACGGCGAGGAAACGGCAGCAGTACCGCTGCGTCAACCGTGGAAAAGGCTTCAGCACCAAACGAGGGCGCAGACTGGTAAAGGACGCGCCAGGGATCTCCTGCCACGGCCAGCAGCCGATAATTCGCCAGGCTCCCAACGAAATGCCGCTGAACCAGCGCAGGTAGCAGCTCATTCCTCAGAAGGCTAACGTCCACTTCTACAAAACACATGCCAAAAGGTGGACGCGAGGCCCGTCTTACCGCACCTTCACGACCCCAGCCGAATGTCAGGTGCCTAGCACGGTAAAACGAGAGTTCCCGTTCGACGGAGGGAAGACCTGGGATGGTGCTCGGTGGCAAGGATTGCTCAAAGGGCTGTCCCACGCGAGGCGCAGCCCCGTCGGCGCGCGCACCGACAATCACGGGCACCACCAGCACAAGTTGGTCTGGTGCAGGAGTCGGCTCGGATTGGGAAAATGGAGCCTCACCCTGGCCGCTGCCAAGCTGCTTCAGCAAGTGATAGTAGCCCTTCAGCGCATCCGGCCAGCCCTCGGTTTTGAATCCCTGTTCCTCGGGAACAAATCTCCGAAACGCAGGCTCGTCCTCGATGACAAACCCAAGACTTAGCATTCGAATGAGCTGCGCCTGCGAAGCGGTGTTTTTCCACTCCGAATGAAGATTGGCCAAGTAACCTTCAACCTCGGCTTGACTGCGCGGGCCAGGCAAAGGCTGGAAAATCGTTGGTATCTGATCCACAGCGGCAGAGAAATCTGCTTGCACGCTGCGCATCGCCTTCTCCAGCATATCGCGCTCCTGAAGCCGGTCTGCATCGCTGGCCCGGTCAATCCATCGATACAGAAAAACACTGCCACCGAGAACAAGCAGGAGTGTACCTCCGGAAAGGACGGCCAGCCAGGACCGCGATGAGCGTATGAATAACATGGCCGCATTATACAGCCTTGGCCGGTGTATGAGGAATCCCATCCGCGACTTTACATGGATCTTACACAGTACTTGGATGTCGAGAGACGCAGCCTGGCCACGACTCGGCAATTTTTCCAAAGCCCAGCCTACGCTGTTTCGCAGCCAGTCGTGTGTGTCGGGCCGAGGTTGGAAGAGTTTACCTACGCTTTACATCCGGTTTCCCAACTCTGTGTTTACATAGGCACTACTGAATCATCGCCGCGGCTCACAGATTAAGGAGCCGCTGGCGATGCCGGAGCGACTGACAACGTGAGAGGAAATCACTATGAAAATCGTCACTCCCTTACTAGGAAGGACTAGGCCGGAGGATAGATCCGCGAATAAGCACAGTAAAGGATAAGGGATCAGACTGAGTCGACTTCTATTGGTAGATGATGACCTTGAGTTGTGCTCCCAGGTTACGCAATACTTGGGAGACGAGGGCTTTAAGGTCGATGCTGTTTACGATGGCGAGCAAGGTGTGGAGTGTGCGCGCTCAGGCATCTATGAGTTGGTGGTGTTAGACGTAATGCTGCCTCGGTTGAGCGGATTTGATGTCTTAAGACGTATTTCTGGGGAACCCCACCGGGCAGTCCTGATGCTTTCAGCTCGAGGAGAAGACATCGACAAGATCGTGGGTTTGCAGATTGGTGCCGATGATTACCTTCCAAAACCGTTCAACCCTCACGAACTCGTTGCCAGGATCCGCGCCATTCTTCGTCGGACCTGTCAAAGATCACTGAAGTCCGGTATTCTTGCGCATGACGTCATCGTGATTGGCGACGTCGAAATGGACAAAGATGCATGGAAGGTCCGCCGCTCTGGCATCATCGTTGAACTTACTGCATTTGAATTGAATCTTCTCGAACTGTTGATGAGAGCTGCTGGCAGAGTCCTGACTCGTGAAAAGCTGGCCAGACTAATCCTTCAATGTCAATTCGATCCGTATGATCGAAGCATCGACACCCATGTTAGTAATCTGCGAAAGAAGCTGGGACGGCAACCTGATGGTTCGGAGAGGATCAAGTCGGTTCGAGGGGTAGGCTACGTGTACGCGAGGCCCAGAGAATCCGATTCTTGAGATGCGAATTCGCACACGTTTCTTCAAGACCTTTGTTTGGTTCTGGCAAGCGATGGCTGCCCGCCGTCCGCTCCTGCCAGTAACAGGTTAAGCCCTCTTTTTACCGGGGCCTTGCATGAGAGCCGATACGCAGCACTGAAGGTTCGCGACCTAACCTTGTTCTGAACCTGGGAGTCCGCAGTAATCCAAATTTGGGCGGCCCTTGCAGCCACTACCTTTCAATTCAGTTACAGAGTGACTGCTCTTCAGCACCTCCAAGGGCTATTCGGCGGGAAGGACATGATGATCTCGCCAACTCATCTGTGGCAGAGTCATTCCAGGTGCAGGGCACGCTCACAGTTGATCTTCAGCCTACAAATCTTCACGCCCTGCGGAAGGACTCTTCTTCGACCCAAAAGGCCTATGACAGTGATCCTAGGCAACCGCCGAGGGGAGAGATCCAACTGGGCCTCCCTCAAATTCCCTTTCAAGAGCTTGCGAACAGGGACAAAGAAGTCGGATTGGTCGCCAATCGCGAGTTCTGAACCGGGTCGGTAGGAAGCGTCGGAGTGGATTGTTAATCCCTATTCGCAACAGAGCAGATCCGAAAACTTCGATGGTACGACCATCAGAAGCCGCGAAGAATGGATGAGGGTCCAGCGTTGCCGAGAATGCGATTAGCCGGTACGGAAAAGGGAAGTCTATGAGGAGAATTCAATGATCCAGTGCAAACGAAGTCCGCTGGTCTGTCTGCTGGCGATGCTCATGTTCTCTGCTCACCTGCCTGCTGGTGCACAGGACCCCCAGCCAGCAGACGCCTCAAAACCCGGCGACACAGGCCGTCGCCCCGGCGGGCAGAAAGACTCGGACGCCCCGCCCTGGGGACCCGGATCGGGACCGAACTTCATGCGGCAGGATCGAAAGCTTGTCAAGGAGTTTGACAAAGATGGAGACAAAGTCCTCAACCGCCAAGAGCGAGAGGCCGCGCGGGAGGCCCTGAAGAAGGAACGAGAGGAAGAGGGTAAACGTCGGGCTGTCGGCGGCTTTGGTCCCGGTGGTTTCGGTCCACCCCGTATTGGTCCGGGCGGTTTCGGTCCTCGAGCAGGCTTTGGGCGTGCGAACCAAGCCCCGGCAAAGCCTGGTGTCAGCGTGACTCCCGCAGAGGTGAAGTCCTATCCGCGTGCCAATCTCTATGATCCAAATGTGGTCCGTACACTCTTCCTGGATTTTGAGAGCCAGGATTGGGAGGCGGAGCTGCAGGACTTCCACGGCACGGATGTAGAAGTGCCTGCAACCCTTATGGTAGACGGCAGGAAGTACCCAGGCGTCGGCGTCCACTTTCGCGGGATGTCTTCCTACATGATGGTCCCGACGGGCTACAAGCGGTCGCTCAACGTCTCGCTCGACTTCGTCGATTCCAAGCAGCGGCTGTGCGGATACAAGACTCTCAATTTGCTGAACGGGCACGAAGATCCATCCTTCCTCGGAACGGTGCTTTTCTCCTCGATCGCGCGGCGGCATATCCCGGCTCCGAAGGCCAATCTGGTTAAGGTGGTCGTCAATGGGGAGAACTGGGGCATTTATGCGAACGTGCAACAATTCGACAAGATCTTCCTGGCCGAGAACTTTAAGACCACCAAAGGTGCCCGGTGGAAAGTGAGAGGTATCCCATTTGGCGGCGGCGGCTTGGACTACGTCGGCGACGACATCGCCGAATATAAGCGAAGGTACGAAATAAAGTCTGGCGATGATGAAAAGAACTGGAAGTCGTTAATCCACCTTGCGAAGACTCTCAGTACGACGCCGACCGATCGACTGGAAAAGACGTTAAAGCCGTTGATCGACATTGACAGTCTGCTCTGGTTTCTGGCCCTCGACGTGAGTCTGATCAATTGCGACGGATATTGGATACGCGCGTCCGACTACAGTCTTCACCTGGATGAAAAGGGCGTCTTCCATGTTATCCCGCACGACATGAACGAGGCATTCCGGCAGCCGAGCGGGCCAGGATTTGGTCCGCCCCCCGGATTTGAGTTCCCTCCAGCTTTTGGTGGTCTTCCGCCCGTTGGGTTTGGGGGGCCCGGAGGGCCTGGGTTCTGGCCTCCCCCCGAAGGCTTCAGGCCTCCAGGGGGTGGACCGTCCGCGACTGACGGACCAGGCCAAGCGGGGGGACCAGAGCGGGTGGACAGCTCAGGGAGTTCTGCACGGGAGCAGGCGGGCAGCGGCAGGTTTGGCAGGCGAGGTGACTTTGGAATGAGAATGCAGGTGAAAGGCGTCGAACTGGACCCGCTGGTCGGTCTGGATGATGCTCGAAAGCCGTTGCGCAGCAAGGTTCTTTCCGTTCCGACGTTGCAGGCGCGTTACCTGCAATACGTGCGTGCTGTCGCGGACCAGCTTGATTGGAGCAAGCTCGGGCCGGTGGTCGCAAGGTATCGCACCATGATGGACCACGAGGTCAAGATCGACACTCGCAAGCTGGAGACCTACGAAGCGTTCCTGAAAGCCACTGCGAGCACAGCGGAGTCGAACCCGGCGGCTCCAGAACAGGGGTGGCGCGCGGCGCCCATGCCCCTGCGCGCGTTTGCCGATCAACGCCGGACTTATCTGCTCAACTACTCGCCGAAGAAAGCTGTAGAGAACCCTGCCAAGAAGAGTTCTGCCTCCACGCACTCTCGGAAGGCAGGTCCCAAGTGAGCGGCTGCATACGCGGCCAGAGCATCCACAACTTAAGCTGCGAAGAGGGGCGCCAAGGCTCCTCGGCAAGCCTTCAGGCCCAAGAAGCCGGGCTTACGACGCCTTCCCTCTACGAAACCGGACGACCCCGCAGGAAGGCGTACGAGATGAAATTCCTTATCTCACAGGAACTGTCCGAGGAAGTGCAGATGTGGGCAAAACAGCACATGGCGCTCGATCCCTATGCCGAGCCTGCATTGAATGGCGTCTACCGGATCCGCAGCGTCTATTTCGATACGGAACGGCTTGATGTCTACCATCGGACACCTAAGTTCCGGCGCCGGAAGTTTCGTCTCCGCCGGTACCGCGACGACGACCAGGTGTTTCTTGAATGCAAATCAAAGACCGCTGACCGGGTGAGCAAGCGGCGGACGGCTGTTCACGAGCGCGAAATTCCCTGCCTACAGTTTCCGTTGGGCGAGAGCTCCTGGGCAGGGCAATGGTTTCACCAGAGATTAACCTTGCAGCGGCTGACGCCCCGGATGCTGATCAGCTACCACCGTACGGCGTACGTAAGCGCCAGCAACTTCGGACCTCTTCGGCTAACGCTCGACCGAAATATCAAGTGTGCTCCAACCACGCGTTATTGTTTTGAGCCCGGCGGCAACCGGCTGCCGCTCCTTGCGGGTGAAACTATCCTGGAGCTGAAGTTCTGTGCCGTAGTGCCCACAATCTTCAAACACTTGATGCAGGAGATTAGGTTGAATCCAACGGCAGTCTCAAAATACAGAAGAGCTGTTGACGTCTGGGGCTGTGCGGAAATACGCCGGGGGACACGTTGATGCCAGAATGGTTGTCAGATTTCTTCACTAATGGCCAGGAAATCTCCTTTGCCACAATGATCGGAAGGCTTTTCCTCGCGTTCCTCATTGGGAGTGCCGTCGCGGGTCTGTACGCGTGGACGCATCGGCGCCACGAGACGCTGGCATGGGGCTTCGTGTCGACGCTAGTCCTACTGGCCATCCTCCTTGCGATGGTGACCCAGGTGATCGGAAACAACGTGGCACGCGCCTTCAGCCTGGTCGGCGCACTCTCGATTGTCCGCTTCCGCACTGTCGTGGAGGATACCCGCGACACTGCATTCGTCATCTTCTCGGTGGTCACGGGGATGGCTGTCGGCGTCGGGCGCCTCGAAGTTGCTCTGGGCGGGTTGGTTGTCGTTGGACTTGCTTCCGCGGTCTTGAGCGCTCGGTCATTTAGCCATAAAGGCGGCGCGACGCCCGACAGCGTCAACGAATCAACGCCGCACTGGAACCTCAGTGTCAGGATTGGCGTAGGTCACGCTCCAGACGAATTACTTGCACCGCTGTTCGGCAGGCACTTTCAAGCGGTGCTCCTTTTGGCTGCCGAAACGGGAAGACAAGGTGCGGCGCTCGACCTCACCTACCAGGTCAAACCCTTGCCGGCAAGCTCACCCGCCACAATCGTGAAGGAGCTCAACCTACTGGAAGGAATGCAAAGCGTAGAACTGCGGCGGGTGTGAGGTTCGGTTTAAGCAGTCCGTGATCCAGCAGAAAGGACCGATGTCCCAGAAGCCTTGCCAACACCCAAGTGTCGGGCAAGTGTTCGTCTCAATGAACTTGTGGATTGACCTTACGGGGGGAAACACCCATGAAACAAATCCTAATCGTCATTGCTGGAGCTGCTGTAGTGGCGTTTGCCGGCGACCCTTGGACAGCAAAAAAGGCGTCGGACTGGACGGAGAAAGAGACCGAGCGAATTCTAACTAATTCTCCCTGGGCCATTAAGGTCACTCTGGAATCAAATGTCCCAAGCGCAGGTGCCCCTCGCGTCGGAATGGGAGGTCCCGGTGGCGGAATGAGTGGACCAGGCGAGGGAATGGGAGGTCCGGGCGGCGGGATGGGAGGTCCCGGTGGCGGAATGGGTGGACCAGGCGGAGGCATGGGTGGTCCCAGTGGGGGAATCGGCCCTCCAGGCGGCATGGAACTACCAAAGGTCACTGTTCGATGGGAAAGCGCTGAACCTGTTCGCGAAGCATCGAGCAGAGCAGAGAGCCCGACACGAAACCAGTTTTCGGAATGGGTGAAGGAGTACTACGTCCTTTCCATTTCCGGGATGCCGGCGATGCGGCTAGGGGGCCAAGCTCCGGACGGCCCAGGTCGAGGCTCCCGAGGTCCGGGTGCAGGGGATTCAGGTTCTCAGGGAGGCGGCCCTCAACCGGATTCCGAGAGGATGCAACAAATGCAGCGGTTGATGCAGGCGGCCTCGACGTTAAAGCCCAAGCGAAAAGAAGCGATTCTTCCCGCTCGCGTTGAAACGGTAGTGGTCGCCGGCACCATGCTCACCGTATTCCTGTTCCCGCGCACGCAGGCGATTTCACTGGAGGACAAGGAAGTGACTTTCCAAACGGCACTCGGGCCGATGCGAGTCAAGTCGAAGTTCAAGCTGAAAGACATGCAGTATCTAGGGAAGCTGGCTTTGTAGCGCCCCTGCGCTGCCGGGTGACACAGGGAAATCTGATTGACGTTGAGCCGTAGTTTCCAAATTGCCTCAAGGCCATTAGCAAGACAGGAAAGAGAGGATGACAACAAATAGAGCATGTCTGGCGAAGCAGCAGACGGTTCTTCGCCAGCTCGGAAATGAAACGATGCCTGCGATCTGGCGGTTTCTGCGAATACTTACCCTTGTTCTGCTACTGCCCCATTTGATTCTGATGGCCTGCTGTTACTTGTATCTTGCACAAAGACCATGAAGGTCATCAGCTATCTCGGCATGTTGGACCGTGTCTTCGGTGTGCCGGTGACCACACGCAATTGGAATGCCCTCTCCCAAATCGCGAAGGTGCTTGATAACGGGGAAAACCTACCTAGACGTTCTCACCGACAAGACGGCTCCCGGCATCGTCGAGAGTGCCTGAAGCCGAATGAGCCGTTGCAGCTGAGGGGAAGATTGCGGAGGCACGCTGAGCGCGCGATGCTCCGGAGCTGTCCGGAGAGCGGCATGGCGATGCACGATGGGAGCAAAGAGGGACCCAAGCTTCGATCGCCAGCCAGAATCCGCAGCGCTCTACATTGAGGAAACCGCTTCAGGTCCGCGAGTTTTGAAATCCGGAAGATGGGAGAAGCTGAAAGCAGTAGAATGAAAGCAAGCAGGGAAAGGTAAGATGCCAGGCGGCGCCAGTTCAGCGCGGACAGCCACTCAGGATTAGAGATTTCCTTTCTTCAGTTGCTCTACGGCGTAGTCCGCAGCCCGAGCTGTGAAGGCCATGTACGTGATCGAAGGGTTCTGACAACCTGAAGAAGTCATAAATGATCCGTCGGTGATAAACAAATTTTTGATGTCGTGCGACTGATTCCATTTGTTGAGCACCGAGGTCTTTGGGTCGTTTCCCATGCGTGCTGTGCCCATCTCATGGATGCCTTTTCCTGGCGGCGCTGGTTTAGACTCGCCGAAGGTTCGTACATTCTTGCAACCCGATACTTCCAGCATCTCGGCCGCAACGTCTCGGATCTCGTCATACATGGTCTGGTCGTTCTCATACCAGTCTGCGGTGATATGTAACGCTGGGATACCCCACTTGTCGGTCAAGTTCTTGTTAATCTCGACCTTGTTCCGTATATCCGGTATGCATTCGCCAAAGCCAGAAAGCGACATGGACCAGCCTCCGGGTTCTTTCATCGCTTCTTTCAGACTGGCGCCAAATCCAGCCGGCAGCGAGCTCCCCAGGCTGGGCAGTTGGAATCCACCCAGATAGCCAGCGCGGTGGCTACCTCCCTGAAAGCCATAGCCGCGCAGATACTTTGCGTCTTTGCCTTTCAAGTTCTGGAAGCGTGGAATGTAGATGCCGTTGGGACGACGCCCCAAGTCTGGATACTCTTCCAGTCCAGGATACTCAGCCGAGGCGCCCGAACCGTAGAGGTGATCCATCAAGTAATGTCCCAGCACGCCGCTGGAGTTGGCCAATCCGTTCGCGTAACGCGGATTTGCCGAGTTCAGCAGTATCCGCGTGGATTCCAGCGTGGAGGCACAGAGGAAAACAATCTTTCCTTTTACTTCCAATTCCTGCTTGCTGACGCCATCCACCACATAGGCCCCGGTCACTCGGTTGCTGTCCTTGTCATAAATCAAACCGCGCACCACGCTGTGCGGTCTCAGAGTCAAGCGGCCTGTAGCTTGAGCGGCAGGCAGCGTCGAATTCAACGTGCTGAAATACGAACGTGTGATACAGCCCTGTTCACAGGGCCCGCAATAGTGACAGGCAGCCCGGCCCTTGTGATCTTCCGTGAGAATGGCTGTTCGTCCAATCGTGACCACTCGCTGGCCACGCCATTTTTCTCCAATCTTCTGACGCATGATCCGCTCACCGCAACTCATGGCCATCGGTTTGAGGAACCTGCCGTCGGGCAGTTGGGGCAACCCCTCTTTCATTCCACTGATGCCTACAAAGGTTTCCACGTAGTCATACCAAGGCTCGATGTCTTTGTAGGTGACGGGCCAGGGAATTGCGACGCCGTCTTTTTCATTGGCAAGAAAGTCCAGGTCGCTCCAGCGATAGACTTGACGACCCCACATGATTGAACGGCCACCGACGTGACGTCCGCGAAGAAATAGATAGGGTTTGTCGGCTGGCGTGGTGTAAGGGTTTTCCTTGTCGTTTACAAAGAGGTGATGGTTATATTCCCGACAGGCGTAGCATTGGCGCTGGATGGGATAGTTTTCCTCCATGAACTTTACGTCTGTCAGTCCCCGATACTTCACGTCGTACGGCATCTGGTGCTCGGAATAGTCTTTGTTGGGATCAATGTTCTTCCCAGCCTCCAGCAGCAATACATCGAGGCCTTTTTCGGTGAGCTCCTTGGCTGCCCAGCCGCCGGTAATTCCAGACCCGATCACAATTGCATCGTAAGTTTTGGTCGCCATGTTTCTCCTGACTCTAATCTCTCATCCGGAAGTCCCAACGAGAGGTTGCAACCTCTAGCTCTGGTGCTCCGAATGCGTACATCCTTTGTACTCAACCCATCCATTAAATTTGAGTTCCTCTTCGATGCCGACTTTCGAAGTGTAGTAGCCAAACACCGTCAAACCCTTGATGAGCTTGAAGAAGTTCTGTCCGCTGGTTGTTTCAGTCGAATTGGGTACGCTGAGTCGCGTGAGTAACTCGGTTTGCTGTTCGGCGGTCGCTCTTACAAATGGGGCACGAAAGAGCTGATTGCTTCTTATGTCGATCCATTGCAACCCTTCCAGAAATTCCTGTCGCTTTGAGGCATTCACCGAACTCAAGAAAATGTCGATAAACGCATTGACCTTGGCCGCTTTGGCGCCAGGCGTCATGGTTTGAGGAATGATAAGCTCGCTGAGCACAATGACGGTTTGGTTTTGATGAGGGGTGAAGACCTTCAAAGCGCTCGGGTTAGGCTCTCCCTTGGCAGACACGTGCTGGTGGATGCTCTGGCCTTGGGCGAAGAGAGCTTCTGCGGAGAGACCTGATAACGCCGGGATAGAGGAAGCAGAACCCAGAACCATCGTCATGTTCCTAATTGCCTTGCGGCGATTCATGGTTTCAGGCGCAGATGGATCTGCCATAAGACAAACCTCCGATGATGTGCATACTCACTCTGTCAGCGAGCCATAGCAATGGGCGCACGCGGGATTGACAGAAGCTTAGACAGGTGAGAAGCAAAGCTTGGTGCCGAATGAGAGTTGTGGGGGAAAATCAGGCATTCGGAACTTGTTCATGACTCGCAAGAAAGAGTAGCAGATGTGCGTTGAAATACAAAAACTTTTCGAGTGGAGACGCGGGTTTCGGCGCTCGGAAGCTGCCAACTCCGGGGTGGGTTCGCGCCGCTTCCCGCGGTTGACAAGAAACGGAATCCTACGGGATACTCCGAACCTGATGATGATGTGCCTGTCCAGCTTACCGAAGTCTTCCACCTGCCTTCAGCAGTCGCCTTTCCCGCGATGGCTTTGTTGTTGGGGTCTCCTTGTGCTTACCGGAATGGGTTCAACTTTGGCATTTGCCGCCGGACAGGCCAAATCATTCCAGGGGCAGCACGCTCCCGCAAAGACTGAAGAAAAGGTTGTGGAAGGCAAGTCCTCAGAAGTGCCGCCACCTGGTGAAGACAGCAGCTCGACGCAGAAGGAATTAGAGAAGGCCTTGCAGGAATTCCGAGTGCAGGCAGAAAGAGTGTCTTCCACGGCAACGGGCGCGGGCAATGGCAACGGTTCTCGTCCCAAAACCCGCGACTACCGTGGTAATGCTTACGAGTACCTTCGCAACGATGCTCTGGACGCGCTTCCCCACCAGGTAAGACAAGCCAGCGGCTCGAAGTCCGTGCTGCGGCGCAACCAGTTTGGATTCAATCTTACCGGACCGGTGCGCATTCCGTGGCTTTATGACAATCGAGACAATACCTTCTTTTCACTAACGTATGAGGGAACGAGGGAAAAGATTGCACGCCCCTATTTGGCAAACGTACCGACCGTCCAACAGCGAGCCGGCGACTTCTCAGACTTGGTAGACAATGCCGGAGAGCCCATTGCCATTCACGACCCGTTGACCACGCGACCAAATCCGGATTTCAATCCGGCACAACCCGTATCCACTTCGAATCTCCAGTATCTTCGCGACGCGTTCCCAGGAAATCGAATCCCACTGGAACGCATGGATCTGGTTGCCCTCCGCACAATTGGTTACTACCCGAATCCGAACACCAGTGTGGGACCCTTTCTGCGCAACAATTTCTTTGTCAACGCCGCTGAGACCAACACGCCGAATGGGAGCGTCTGGAAACTGGATCACAACTTTGGCTCGAGGCACAAGCTGACTTTCAATGGGCGTCTTTCGAGCGGATTGGACGGTGCGGCGCCGGTTTTCGAGAATGCCGCCAATCCAGGTGCGCCTCGACGTGAGGTACGCTCACGTAGCGGCAGTTTCAGCGAAACGTTCAACATTTCACCAACTCTGGTCAATCAATTCAGCCTCTCGGCCAGCTACAGCGCACTGGCTCCGGATTCCTCCGTCATCAACTCCAACACCGACTTTGCCGGAGACCTGGGTCTCACTGGTTTGCAGCCTGGGGCGTTTCCCCGTTTTGATCTGGGACATTACGTTGACATCGGCAGTGCGCCCGGCTCCCTGGTGCGCTACCAGGTTGCCAGCTATGCGCTTTCAGACGGACTCAGTGTGCGTCTGCGCAAAAACAACGTGAAGTTCAACTTTTATGCCAGTCGGGGCCAGGTGAACAGCTTCCGCCCGCGCAATCCTTCCGGGCGTTTCGCATTCAACGGCAAGCTGACTAGCTTGCCAGGGATCAACAACACCGGAGATCCGTTTGCACAGTTCTTGTTGGGGCTTTCCAATCGTGCCGAGCAGTCCATCGTCGTTCACCCGTCTTACTTCCGCTCCGAACAGTATCAGTTGACCGCCAGCGACGAGTATCAGATGACCCCGAATTTCAACGCGACGGTCAGCCTTGGCCTTCAAATCGATACACCTCGAAGGGATAAATATGACCGGCAGTCCTCTCTGGACTTGAATCTGATCAACCCCGCCAACAACCGCCCTGGAGCACTGGTGTTCGCTGGAGACGGGCGCCCCAGAACGTTTTCGCCTTCGCAGGTGAATTGGGAACCTTCCATTGGCTGGGCTTGGAACCCTTGGGGAAGCCGGCGCATGGTGATTCGTGGTGGATTCTCCTTGTCGTACTCCACATTTCCCCTTTACCCGACAGAATTCGGCACTCTGGGATTCAACGCTTCTCCGTTGCTAGTGTCGGAAAACGATCAATTGGTTCCAGTAGTGACCTTGCAGAGTGGGTTCCCGGCGAGCTTTGTTCCTCCACCTGATCTCCGCCCAACAGCGGCCAACGACTTGCGAGCTGAATACTTCGAACCGGAAGGTATTCTGCCCTACGATCAGAATTGGCGGCTGGAAATTGAACGGGATCTGCCAGCGGATTTCGTTGTGCGCGTCTCGTACCTGGGTGAAAAAGGAGTCCATCAATACACCGGTGAAGGAGTCGACCTCAATCCCCTGAACCCGTCTGCGCTTGCTTTTCGAGACCGACTGAACGACCTATCCTTCAATCAATCCCTGCGTCCCTACCCGCAGTTTCGTTCGATCACTCCGGGCTATGGCTATCCCATTGGATCCAATTCACTGCATCGTGGCCAGCTCCGCGTGGAAAAGAAGCTCTCTTACGGTCTGAACTTTACCGGGTCCTACTTCTTTTCCAAGCAGGTGGACGATGTGCTCGGAGGAAACAACCCTCAAAACAACCTGGATTTGAAATCCGAGAAGTCGATTTCTCCGAATGATGTCACTCACCAGTTTTCCATCAACTATCTTTATGAGTTGCCTTTTGGAGAAGGTCGTGCGTTCTTGAATCAGAGCAGTTGGCTGGAGCGAATGATCGGAGGCTGGAGCCTGAGCGGCGTGACCAGCCTGCGAACTGGTACGCCGATCATGCTGCGAGCCTTGTTCAACAACACCGGCGGTCTTACCCAGGACTTGCGCGTGAACCTTGTGCCTGGTGTTAACCCTCACCTTGAAAACCCGACGGCTTCTCAGTGGTTCAACGCGGCTGCCTTCGTCCAGCCTGACGATTTTACTCTGGGCGACGGGCCGCGTACCCATCCCAGCCTGCGCAATCCCGGTTTCCAGAACTTCGACATGTCACTCACAAAGCGGGTGCCGGTGACGGATGAGTGGACCCTGGAATTAATTATGGAAGCCTTCAACGCCCTCAACTATGGCAACCTCAATCTCCCGGACCGGATGATTGGTTCATTAGCCGATCCGAACCTCAACGCTGGGCGGATTGTAGGAACAAGCGGTGGCCGCGTGGTGCAGTTGGGGCTGCGGTTCAGCTTCTGAAGCAATTGCAACGACCTCTGAGAATTCCCGTTGCCAACGAAGGAAGCGAAGCTAGCAACGTTCGACGAACCCTGTTTTCTCTTTCCCAATTGACCAGCAAAGACACCCCGAGAAAATTGAGATTCAGCTCCCAGGCAGGGCACAAATGCCGAGGCGCGAGACCACAACTTAGACGGGCAGCGCTGCGTGCCGTTCTCCGCGGGGCGAGCCTTCAGGAACTCTGGGTGGTCTCGACACGCTGCTTCAGAACTTTCGCTGAGCTTCTCATAGCAATCCTGTTCCTGGGGTCTTTCCAGCCGGCGGTTTGCGGTAAGGCCAAGCCGGCGAAACCCAAAACGGTGCAGTTCAAGCTGCCTATCTGGCTGGGGGGACCGAGCGAGGGAACCGAAGCAAGTCTGACTGTGTCGGATCTGAGAATCACGGTCGGCAAGTTACCTGTCACGGTCTCGGCTTTGAAAGGACCCGAGAGCGCTGCTCTCTTGTTTGTGGCTTTGGATGCCGTGGGCGATATTGCGAATATTAACGAGGCACGCAAGACCATCGTCGACGAACTCAAGGCTCTGGCTCCGCAGTTTTGGGTGGGCGTAATCTCGGCTCAAGAGCAAATGCAAGTACTGCAGGAGCCGACGGCGGATCGGTCTCTGCTGCAGCAGAAAATTGAAGAGCTCACGCAGATCGGCAAAGCGGGACTCCTCGAATCCATCCAGCCCATTGCGGATCTTGCCACGGGCGTCCTTCTGAAGAGTGAAGTGCGAGTGGCAGTCATCTTCGTCACCGACAGTGACATTGGGAACTATCGGGCCGACTACCTCAATCCCCCAGTCAATGCCAGTGACAGCCGCGACCTAAGCCGCCGCTTCGCAGGCCGCGCTCTCCAGGAGAAGATTTCGCGCATGGCCGGATTGATGGCGCCCACCCAAGTCCCGGTGTTCATCGTCCACATCGACCCGGGACTTGATCCGCTGAACAGGTCTTATCACAACGGTCTGAAACAGCTCGCCGAAGGCACCGGAGGACAGTGCTTCCTGTCGAGAACCTCTGGAGACATTCCTCTGAACATCCATGAAGCATTTCAGTGGGCCAAGACCTTCTATCTTGTTGAGTTCAGCATGGAGAGCGCGAAGAGCGGCTACCTGCGCATCCAGACTGCACCCTTGGTTGCTGAGGCGGGAAATGGTCTGGTTCCCCGTTTGATTCATCCTGCCAGACTCTTCATTCCATAGCAGCCGGTGGGTGCAATTTCCTTGGAGGCTTTATCCATTCTGGCTTTTGGCTTAGACTCTCCTTGAACGTGATCATATTCGGTGAGTGAGAATGAACTGGTTGATACACGGCATCCGGCAGCTACGGATAAATTCTTTGGGACAGTGCTTTAAGGGAATTACGAGTCCCCCCAGAGCGACTCGGCTTCCTTCGCGGGAGAGGGGAACCGAATTCTTATTACTTTCACCGTTTCAGGAGATCGTAACGAGGAGGCGAAATACCTGGCTGACACTCGCTTGCTCCCTCTCTCTGCTGGCTGGATCAACCCCAGCGCTTCAGGCTGTTGAGCAAAAACTGCCTCCCGTTGTTAAGTCAAAAATCGATTTTGTACGCGATGTCGAACCGATCCTGCACACGAAGTGTTACGAGTGTCATGGGTCTGGTATGCAGATGAATGGGCTTCGCTTTGACCAGAAAGAACCAGCGCTCAAGGGTGGTTATTCTGGCCCGGCAATCGTTGTTGGGAGTAGTGACAAGAGTCAGCTGATCCAGCGTGTCGCCAGCGCTAAGGATGGCTACAAGATGCCGCCGGCAGGCCCGGCCTTGACGGCTCGGGAAATCGGAGTGTTGCGTGCCTGGATCGATCAGGGTGCGCTGTGGCCTGATGTTCCTCAAGCTACGACTGGCCAGAAGTTGTCCCAGACCGAAAGGCGTTCCCATTGGTCCTTCCAACCTGTCCAGCATCCCGACGAGCCCGCTGTTCGCCAGCGCTCCTGGGGCCGCAACTCGATTGACAGTTTCGTTCTAGCCAGGCTGGAGTCGGAAGGTGTTGCGCCCTCTCTCGAGGCCGACAAAGCCACGGTGCTGAGACGCCTTAGTCTGGACCTCACTGGACTTCCTCCGACGCCGCGCGACGTAGCTGCCTTCCAGATGGACAACAGCCCTGACGCTTACGAGCAGCAAGTGGATCGGTTGTTGGCTTCACCCCATTATGGTGAAAAGTGGGCGAGGCAGTGGCTCGACCTGGCGCGTTATGCCGACAGCGACGGTTATGAGAAGGATCTTCCTCGCCGCTACGCCTGGCGATGGCGTCAATGGGTAATTGAAGCGGTAAATGCCGACATGCCGTTCGACCAGTTCACGTTGGAGCAAGTGGCTGGAGACCTCCTGCCTGGGGCCACTTTCAACCAGAAGGCAGCGACCGGCTTTCATCGCAACGGGTTGAAAAACCGGGAAGCCGGCGTGAAGCGTGAAGAGGCTCGATTCGAAGAGTTGGTAGACCGGACGAGCACGCTCGGAACGGCTTGGCTTGGGCTCACCGTCGGTTGCGCCCAATGTCATGACCATAAGTATGATCCCACCAGCCAAAGGGACTTCTACCAGCTGATGGCTTTCTTCAACAACACCGAAGACACGCTGATCGATGCGCCTCTTCCGGGTGAACTTGGCCTGCACCTGCAGTCCCAGCCTGGCTACTATGCCAAGCGAAACGAATTTCTGAAGAAGTATCGCGTCCCAGAGCTTGAGCCGCAGTGGGAGGCGCACATGCGCCAGGCCATGGATGCTCCCGGAAAGAATTTGGACTGGGATTTTCAAGTCACCGCGATTCGAGCCATGCTGGACAGCGCTGAGAAGTTGCTCCGCAGGGATGAGAAAATCCGCACCCGACGGGAACAAGACGTGGTCGTCAATTACTTCGTTCGTAACCCGGGTCCGGAGATCGCCAAAGACAAAGACACTGTGGAGAAATTCAAGGAACTCGTCAAACAGCTGCAGGAGCTGGACAAGTCGTTCCCGTCGGTGAGCCAATCTTATGTGCTCATGGAGAGCCCTGAACCGGTGAAAACTCATGTTGCGGTGCGCGGCGACTACCGGCGACCGGGTGTTGAGGTGCCTGCAGCCGCCCCCCAATTCCTGCCACCGTTGCCCGAAGGCCCAAAGCCCGCCAGAGTGCGGCTGGCCGAGTGGCTGGTTAGCCGACAAAACCCGCTCACGGCCCGAGTGACGGTCAACCGGATGTGGCAAGAGTTTTTCGGAAGAGGGTTGGTCCGCACCTCAGAGGACTTCGGGATCCAGGGTGAAAAGCCCACTCATCCCCATCTACTCGATTGGCTGGCTGCCGGGTTCATGGAAGGTGGCTGGCGCGTGAAGCGGATGCACAAACTCATCGTGATGTCCGCAACCTACCGGCAATCATCAAGTGTGCGGCCTGACCTCAAGGAGCGCGATCCGGTGAACACGTTGCTTGCCCGGCAGAATCGTCTGCGGCTTAGCGCCGAGCTGGTGCGCGATGCTGCTTTGCAGGCCAGCGGATTACTCTACCCGGCTATCGGCGGTGAAAGCATCCGTCCGCCGCAACCGGAGAGTGTTTCCAAACTCACCTATGGAAGCTCGAAGTGGGAAGAAAATCAGGGGCGCGAGCGGTATCGGCGCGGACTCTACATCCACTATCAGCGGACCTCACCATACCCGCAGATGGTTAACTTCGATGCCCCTGAAGGCAATGTCTCCACTGCTCAGCGACGCCGCTCGAATACTCCATTGCAGGCGCTGAACTTGCTGAACGACCCGGTGTTCTTCGAGGCTGCCCAAACTCTGGCGGTGCGGGTACTCCAGGAATCTGCGCCCGGTTGGAACGAGCGTTTAGACACTGCCTTCCAACTTTGCTTGAGCCGTAAGCCAAGCCAGTCGGAAAGAGATCGGCTCGCCAATTACTATGAAGAGCAAAAGAAGTTAAATGAAAAAGACACCGAGGTATTGAAGCAGTTGGCGCCCAATCCTTTGCCTGGTGTTCAAGCAGCGGAAGTGGCGGCTTGGACAGGACTGAGCCGCGTGCTGATGAACCTGGATGAGTTCATCACAAGAGAGTGATGAGTATTGAGTACTGAGTGATGAGAAATGTTTCTCCCCCTTGCGAAGCGCATAAGGGGGAGATGAAGAGGGGTCGTAAGATCCTCTTGCACCCAAAATCCCTGGATTCCGGCTTTCGCCGGCATGACGGCCATGTAACCTCCAACCTGTAACCTAAACCAATGAACTGGCAACAATTCAAACTGATTCAAGACCGTCGTGACTTTTTGCGTCGTTGTGCGGCAGGGGTTGGCATGGCCGCGCTCGGAGATCTGCTTACTGCGGACGGACTGACGGCGGCGAGCAGTGTGCCCCTGGTGAATCCCCTCGCTCCGAAGATGCCTCATTTCGCACCCAAGGCGAAGCACGTCATCTTCATGTTCATGGAAGGCGGTCCCAGCCAGTACGAACTGTTCGACCCCAAGCCGGCCCTCGAAAAGTATCACGGCTCAGCGCTGCCGCCGTCGTTGACGAAGGACTTGAAGCTTGCTTTCATCAAACCCACCGCTGCGATCATGGCCAGCAAGTTCAAGTTTCAGCGTCACGGGCAGAGTGGCATGGAGCTGTCGGAGATCTTGCCCCATCTCGGTTCTTGTGCCGACGACCTCTGCCTGGTGCGTTCCATGCACACCGACGCGTTTAATCATCATCCGGGGCAACTTCAATTGTTTACCGGCACCTCTCAGTTCGGGCGGCCTACGATGGGAGCGTGGACGGTTTACGGGCTTGGTAGTGAATCTCAGAATCTTCCGGGATTTGTGGTGTTGACTTCGGGAGTTGGCACGAGTGGAGGCGCGAGCAATTTTTCCAGCGGCTTCCTCCCGTCCCATTATCAAGGAACGGTTTTCCGTAACAGCGGAGACCCGATTCTTTACCTCTCGAATCCGCCCGGTATTGGCCGCGAGTCGCAAAAGGCCACGCTGAATGCCATCCGTGACTTGAACGAGGAACACTACGCAAGCACTGGCGATCTCGAAATTGCCTCGCGCATTTCTTCCTATGAACTCGCGTTTCGGATGCAGGCCGACGGGCCCGACCTGCTCAGTTTCAAAGACGAGCCGCAAAGCATTCTGGAAATGTACGGCGTCAACAGTGACGAAGAGGATTTGAAGCAATACGCCACCAATTGTCTCCTGGCCCGCCGAATGATTGAGCGCGGCGTCCGGTTTATCCTGATGATGGACGCCAGTTGGGACGACCACACGGAGCTGAATAAGAAACTGCCCAAGCGCTGCCGCAAGATCGATCAGCCAACGGCAGCTCTCATCAAGGACCTTAAGCAACGTGGCCTGCTCGATGAAACCCTGCTCGTCTGGGGCGGCGAGTTTGGACGCACGCCCATGGTGGAGATTCGCAAGCCAGAAGAAGCTGATAATGCGGGCCGCGACCACCATCCCAATGCCTACAGCATGTGGATGGCCGGTGGCGGATTGAAGGGTGGCCAGGTGGTGGGAACGACCGATGATCTCTGCCTCAACATTGTGGAAGATCCGGTCCACGTTAACGACCTGCAAGCCACGATATTGCAGTGCCTCGGCTTTGACCACACACGCCTCACCTACAAGCATATGGGCCGCGAGTTTCGGCTAACGGACGTCGCTGGCAATGTTGTGAAGAAGATGCTGGCATAGGTCGTCCTTGAGAATCGTCCTAGTGTTCGTCCTCGACAAGCCGAGTACGACGATGAGAACGAGTACGAAGGATGTTGGGCAACTGGCACGCAGCCGTCATTCCGGCGCAAGCCGGAATCCAGCTTTCCGAGAACCCGTGGATTCCGGCTTTCGCCGGAATGACGATTCTGTAGATATGCTGTAACGGTTGAACCCCGCCGGTAATCATTTTTCCCGCCAACTCCGTGCAAGCTGCTACAATGCCGCCCATTCAAAAAGATAGTGGGATCGGGTTCTGATCTGTTGCGCCTCAGAAGTTGCGTCAATTAGCAGCTTCCAGCAAGCGATCCACGCGCTTCTCGTAATCCAACTCAATTCAGGAGATACCTGGCTATGCCTTGGTCGCAAATCTACACCCCGTTGGGAAACCTGTTGCTTTCAGCGCTGGTGGCATCACTTCCAGTAGTGGTGCTCCTCGGACTGCTCGCTTTCTGGCACGTGCGTGCCCACCTGGCGGCTCTGGCCGGGTTGGCTTCGGCTCTGTTGGTGGCGATTGTCGTCTACGGCATGCCGGTTCCGTTAGCCTTGGCGGCGGCGGGCAATGGATTGGCCTACGGGCTGTTTCCGATTGGTTGGATTGTGCTGAGCGCCATCTTCATGTACGACATTACCGTAATGACGGGGAAGTTTGAGGTCATCAAGCAAACGATTGCCGGATTGGCCAGCGACCGCCGTGTTCAAGCTTTGCTCATCGGATTCAGCTTTGGCGCCTTCATTGAGGGGGCCGCCGGATTCGGCACTCCCGTTGCCATTTGTGCAGCCATGCTTATCGGTTTGGGTTTCAAACCGTTGCCGGCTGCTGGCCTCTCGCTTATTGGCAACACGGCGCCCGTGGCCTTCGGGGCGTTGGGCACGCCGATCATTGCACTGGCAGGCGTGACGGGCCTTCCCTTGATGGACCTGAGCGCCATGGTCGGCCGGCAACTTCCGATCTTTTCCGTCATTGTCCCGTTCTGGCTGGTGGGGGCCATGGCGGGGCGCAAGGGTATGTTGGAAGTGTGGCCGGCCTGTCTGGTGTCAGGGCTCGCGTTTGCGATTCCGCAGTTTGTTGTGAGCAACTTCTATGGGCCTTCGCTGGTGGACATTGCTTCTGCCATTTCCTCCATCTTCTTTCTCGTGCTCTTTCTCCGTTTCTGGCAGCCCCGCCACACCTGGCGCTTTAGCCATGATTTGAGCAATGGTCCTGTCGGGTCGGAAGGAACAGCTACCGGCTCGGCTCGAATCCCGCCACGCGGCCCGCACACCTCTGTGGCAGAAACGCCTCTTCCATCGCGCAAGGAGGCCTGGATTGCCTGGATGCCGTGGATTATTCTTTCTATTCTGCTTTTTTTCTGGGGCGTGCCGCAGTTCAAGAACTATTTGAACAGTATTTCGCTCGTGAAGGTTTCCGTGCCCTATCTCGACAAAGCAGTTCTCCGTACGCCACCCGTTGTTTTGGTTCCGAAAGCTGAAGATGCTGTGTTCACTTTCAACTGGCTCTCAGCCTCAGGCACGGGGCTTTTGCTCTCCGCTATTCTTTCCGGTTTGCTGTTGGGTATTAGGCCACTGCTGCTCGTTCAGACCTTTATCAAGACCCTGATGCGGGTTCGCACCTCCTTGTTAACGATTGCCGCCATGATGGCGCTTGGTTTCACAACCCGCTATGGCGGGCTGGACGCCAGCATGGGACTCGCTTTCGCCAGCACAGGCTTCCTTTTCCCGTTCTTCTCGCCCATGCTTGGTTGGCTGGGTGTGGCGTTGACGGGTAGCGACACTTCATCCAATGTTCTCTTCGGTAACCTGCAACAGATTTCCGCACAACAACTGGGGATCTCGCCGCTGCTCGCAGCGGCCTCCAACAGTTCAGGCGGCGTCATGGGTAAGATGATCGATGCGCAGAGCATCGTCGTCGCGGGCGTCGCGACCGGTCAGGAAGGCGGCGAGGGGGAGATACTACGATATGTCTTCTTCCACAGCATCGTTTTGGCGGCGTTGGTCGGTGTATTGGTGATGCTGCAGGCCTACGTGTTTCCCTGGATGGTGCCGGGGTCGTGAGAAGTGGCGAGTGACAAGTGACAAGTGGCGAGCTTTTCTCCCCCTTGCGAAGCGCATAACGGGGGAGATAAAGAGGGGGTCGAGGAGGTTATGCACCGACGTGAATTCATCAAGATCGGGCTGGCTGGGACTGCGGCCTTACTTTCTGAGCAGTTTTCACCCCAAGCGCTGAAGGCTGCCACAGACTTCCGTAACTTGAAGATCACTGCGGTCGAGGTTTTCCCGCTGAAGACGGGCTCGATCTTTGTACTGGTTCGCACCAATGAAGGCATCACGGGTCTCGGCGAGTGCAGCCCGATGAATGCTCGCGTTATAGTCTCGATGCTGAGGGATGCCCTGGTGCCGATGGTTCTTGGCAAGAATCCGCTCGACATCGATCGGCTCTGGGACGAGATGTTTCACCGCACCTACAAGCTGGGAGTGATGGGCGCTCAGCCGGAAGCCATGTCTGGAATCGACATCGCGCTGTGGGATATCTTGGGGAAAGTCACCGGGCTTCCCCTCTGGCAACTGTTTGGTGGCAAACGCAAGGATCGCATTCGCATGTACTCCAGCATCGGCGGCGGCGCGCAGGCAACCGTGGCCGAGCAGGTCCGGAAGGCAGTAGGCAGTGTGAGTCAGGGTTTCACGGCTTTGAAAATGCGGATGGATTGGAGTTCGCGGTCGGTGGATGTGAATCCCGGGAAGGATTGGGAGATCGTCAGCACGGTACGCAAGGAAGTGGGCGACAAGATCGATCTGCAATACGACGCCAACAACGGCTTGTCGGTCAGCACAGCCATCCGGCTGGGGCGCCGTTTCCAGGACGAGCTAAACGTCATTCACTACGAGGAACCGATCGCGCAGCACGACTACGCGGGCTATGCAGAGGTTTGCGCAGCGTTGGATATGCCTGTTGCCGCAGGCGAGCATGAATACACCCGCTGGCAGTTCCGCGATCTCATCGAGAAGGCCAAGGTCGATATTCTTCAGCCGGACCTAGTGAAATGCGCCGGCCTTTCCGAAGGTATCCGCATCGCACACCTGGCCCAAACCCACGGCAAGTTTTTGGTCCCGCACCAGACTCAGCCTACAATTGGCGGCGCGGCCAATCTCCATTTTCTGGCCTGCTTCGACAATTCCTCCCGAGCCCAGGAGTACAACTACTCACCGCAGAATGCCGAACAGTTGTGGGGATTATTCAAGACCAATCTTGCACCCAAGGGTGGTTACTGCACCGTTCCTGGCGGCCCTGGACTTGGGTTGGAATTGGACGAAAAAGCGATGCGGGCGCTGAGTGTTTCCTAGGGCCGTGACCAGTTCGGCACAGGATAATTCATGACCAAGGATAGAAGAAAAGATTTGACTTACGCGGTTGGAGGGCACGGCTAAGAAACGCGGCAGCTCAACCAAAGCCGCAAGGCAGGGTCAGCTTGAAACGGATTGTCTTATTGGCATGGCGAAAGCCTACATGCCGTTTACGGACTCGGCCCTTAGCCGGCAGACTGGGAAGGTCAGAGTCACTTTCGAAGAGAATTCCGGGCTGGCGGTGGTGGTCCCGGTCGAATCAATCTTGAGTGCAATCGCCGAGCACCTTAGGACCAAATGAGCTTTCACTTTGCAAACTTCTGTACCCGCCAGTTCTTGATCTCTACCACGTAAATCGACCCTTCACTGTCCACGGCGATGTTGTGGGCGAAATCAAACTTGCCCTGAATGCGCCCCTGACTTCCCAGCACACCCTGAACCTGCCCGTCGAGCCCTAGTTTGATGACTCGGTTGTTCAACCCATCGCACATGTAGATCACGTTTTCCTTGGTTGAGTAAATGAGTCCCCAAGGAGCTCCAATTCCTGTCCATTTGCCCAGGAACTTGCCGCTGGCATCGAAAATCTGAACCCGTTGATTGGTTCGGTCGGCCACATAGATTTTGCCGGCCGAGTCAATCGTCACATCGTGGACCAGGTTGAACTGGCCATCGCCTTCACCCTTGCCGCCCCAATGAGAGATGTAATCTCCCTCTTTGCTAAATTTGATAACGCGGGAGTTAACGTAGCCGTCCGAAATGAACAGATCGCCGTTTGAGGCAAATGCGATCCCGGTCGGTTCGTTGAACGCATCTTTGCTGTCGTTGTTTCCCGGGCTGCGTCCGATCACCATCTGCACTTTTCCCGCCGGGCTGAACTTCAAAACAAGGTGGCCCTTCACGTCGATCGCCCACACGTTTCCATCGGCGTCGATCCGAATGCCATGAGACGACTTGAACAACCCGTCTCCCCAGGATTGAAGTAGGTTGCCGTTCTTGTCGAACTGGATCACCGGATGGCTGCCGCGATTAAATACCCACACATTGTCCTGTTTGTCGACGGCCACCCCGGAGCTCTCCCCAAAGTTCCAGCCCTTAGGAAGCTTGGCCCAGTCTTTTACCAGCTTATGCGGCAGCGGCGGGCCAGATTTCAGACCGTTGCTGAAAGCATTGATAGAGAACAGGGCCAGCAACGCGGCCAGTGCCCACACGATCGGGTGTTTGGCTTTCATGGGTATTCTCCTTTCCTGATTCGTAGAAAGCTTTGAGGTTACGACCTTATGCCAACCCCCTCTTCATCTCCCCCTTATGCGCTCCGTAAGGGAGAGAAACATCGCTCATCACTCAGTACTCATCACTTCTTCCCCTTGTCGAGGCGTTCCTCCAGCGCACTGACGAGCGTCTGCAGCGTCTTGATTCTTCCCCAATACTTGTCCTCGGCTTCAACAATCGTCCACGGACTGTAGCTGGTGGAGGTGCGCTCGATCATCTCAACAACGGCCTCGCGATAGGCCTCCCAGCGCGCACGGTTGCGCCAGTCGTCAGCGGTGATCTTGTGGCGTTTGTGTGGCACTCTCTCACGTTCTTCGAACCGGCGCAACTGCTCTTCGGGGCTGATGTGCATCCAGAATTTCACCAACACGGACCCTGATTCAGTCTGGTGGCGCTCAAACTCGTTGATCTCCTGGTAAGCGCGGCGCCATTCGGGTTCGGCAGCAAAGCCTTCGACTCGCTCGACCAGGACACGGCCGTACCAACTGCGATCGAAAATGGCAATGTGCCCGGCCTTGGGAAGCTGCCTCCAAAAACGCCAGAGGTAATGACGCGCCTTTTCAGTAGCGTCAGGCGCCGCGATGGGAATCACTTCGTAACCGCGAGGATCAAGCTCCTGCGTAAGCCGCTTGATGTTTCCTCCCTTACCGGCTGCGTCCCAACCCTCATAGACCACCACTACCGGAAGGCGATGGTGGTAACACTCGAGCTCCAACTCCTGGAGCCGCCGTTGCAACGGGTCCAACTGTTTTTCATACTCCGTTCGATCAAGCCGCCGGGTAAGGTCCACTCGATCCAGAAGGGTCGGGCGGGCAGGAGGAAGAATTTGAACGCGTGCCGTGTCGGGCAGGCGAGCAGGCTCAGCAACCGTCGCCTCGTCATCGGGGGGAACAGGAAGGGGGAGGTTGCGCGCAACCAGCGCGTGACGCAGCGCTGCAACGACTTTGTGGAGAATATCGACGCGACGAAAATAGCGGCTCTCCGCCGCGATAAGCGTCCACGGCGCGTTGGCTGTGCTGGTGAGAGCCAGCATCTCTTCGGCTACTTCCACCGAGCGCCGGTAGCTCAGTTGCTTTCCCCGCCCGGGCTGCTGCAGGCGCCAACGTTCGTAGCGGTCGTTGGCGATGTCTTCCAGGCGCCGCTTCTGCTCCTTCTTGGACGTTTGCAGCCAGAATTTCATGAGCACGGTCCCATCGTCCGTCAACTGGCGCTCAAACTCCCGGATCTCGCCTGCGTCAACCTTTAGACCTTGTCGGTCGAGCTCGCCATCGATCCGGCTTTCCAGCATGCGGCGGTGCCACCCTCGGTCGAAGAAAGTAAAGTTTCCACGCGAGGGCATGCGGGTCCAGAAGCGATAAAGATACGGGCGAAAGCGATCGTCCTCGGTCGGTGCATGCGTGGTGCAGACTTTGAATCCGCGAGGATCGAGAGGGTAGACCAAGGTGCCAATCGCGTCGCCCTTGCCAGCTGCATCCCAACCTTCGAGCAGCACGACGACTGGGATCCCGGCAGCCAGAATCGCCTGCTGAAGATCGCGCAGTTCTGCCCTCAACGCCGGCATCACGGTCGCATATTCGGATTTCTGCAGCGTTTGGGTCAGATCCAGTAGTTCGAGCATGGATGATTGGGTGTCCTCATTCCACAGGTTTCCCGGCATTTGGGTTGTGTTCGCTATAGTCGATGCCCAGAAACCGGCACAGCGTCGCTGCGATCTGGTTCTGATAAACCGTTGCCGCGTTCGATTGCTCTCCCCGCTTTGCCGAGTCGGGGCTGACAATTCCCATCCAGATGTACTGTGCCCCTTCCACATCCTTTCCGTGGTCTTTCCAGTCGGCCGGACCGTTGCCCCTTCCATGATCCGTGCTGATCACAATGGAAGTCTTGCCGCGATACTGGCCGTCGGCTTCTAGAAATTCCCACAGCTGGCGAAAGCGCTCGTCGGTTTGGTGCAGCGCTTCTAGCACCCGCTCGTATTCGCCGTCGTGTGCCCAGTCGTCGGTCTCTCCCAATGAAAGGTAGAGTACGCGCGGCTTATGTTTTTTCAAATGGGCCATAGCGAAGCGAAAGGTGTAGATGTCGTGCCGAACGCTACCCCAAGGGGTCATGGTTCCAAACTGCAGTTGGCTCAGTGCTCGGATAACGGCATCCGGGTGCGCATAAGCCTCAAAGCCGGCATTGATGGGGATGCTGCCGTCTTTGTGTTCCGCAATCCAGTTCATCGTTTCCCAGGAAGAAAATGCTGCAACCCGTTCGGATGGCAAGCCCAGTTTGACCTTCAGAAACTCCAGGACCGACGGGTAGGGATTGCGTTTGTTGTCGTTACTGTTAATCACATCGTCGTGGGCCTCACCGGTGAGAATCTCGGAATAGCCAGGATAGGAAAAGCGATGTTTGTTGGTGATCGTCGCGGTGCTGCCCAGCCAGCGGTTTCCATAGACGTGGCCGTACTTCTTCATCCAGGTGCCCCAAAAAAACGGCATCAGCTTCTCACGGCGCTCTTGAGCTGTGGCTGCCCAGTAGCTGCCGTAAACGGGGCGATCTTCCGCTCTGCCTCGCTTCACAACACTTTTGAGTATGTCAAGATCCAGGCCTCCAAAAATCTCCTGAGTGCGGGCACCATCAAGAGTGATCAAAATGACATTCCGCGTGTTACGCCCGGCAGCACCAAGGCTGCCGGCAAGAATCAATCCGAGGAACAGCACGATAACGGAACGGAGTTTGTTCAAAAGAGTCCTCCAGGTTTCGGGTCGCGGTCCAGCATATTGGAGCGGCGCTCGAGCACGTCTTGAAGAACCAGCCGCAACGAAGCAAACCCTTCCGAGAGCTTGGTTGGATAAAGTAAGAGGGCAACACCTTGAGCTTCTTGGAGCAGACGGGATAATACGCGGGGAATGGTTCAGGATCAAGCGAACGCTCGTGATCGATGCCCGGGCCTCTCGCCCCTTTCGGCTGGAGGCCTAAGTCCGCCGCCAAACCGTTGAAATCGACCTATTCAAAAGCTCGATTCTAATACGCTTGAAGTCGAGATGAGAAAATGAGTATCCTTTCGGCGCTCGGTCAAGTCATTCTGGCGTGAACGCTAAAGCTCGTTGTGGGCTGCTGGAAAACGCTGCCCACCTCTTCATGGATGGAGGCGATATGACCCCCGCACGTTTCTGGCTACTGTCCAGTCTCCTGTGTTTTCTCTTTCTTCCCGCGCCTCTGGCGGCGGAAGAAGCCCTCATGTTGGACGGCGAAGCGCTGAGCCGCGTAATGCCTGGAAGCTTTTACTTCGAGGGACGAAGCGGTCCGACCCAGATGCGCAACTCTGCAGCCGTGCGGTTCGGGGAAAAGCGCCATGTGATCGCAGCCCTGGTTGATACTGCCGGATACTCGTCAGATATTCGGGCCAAGTACGAGGGCTTCTTTATCACCGATTCACGGGTTGCATTTGGCGACAAAGAATTGGCTGCTGGTGCGTACGGTTTCGGTGTGACCAAAGAAAGCAAGTTCAATATTTTTGACGTTGGAGGCAACTTGGTTCTGTCCGTCGATGGCGCCAAGGACTCGGCGACTCGCACGCCAAGACCCCTCGCGCTGCTGAAGGAAAACGGCGGAGTACGATTTTATCGCGGCCGGAGCTTTGTGGTTGTGACCGCGAAATGATTTCTTGACGCGCTCTACCAACCCCTTTCTCCTCCGGGGGAGACTGTCTGTCAGTTCACCTAGGGGGAAAGGACAGCCCCGCCCCTTGGCGAACTCTGCCCCGTCGCTTCGGTTCTCGATCATTCTTCCTTCACTCTTACACAAGTATTACAAACCCCACGAGCCCCAATTGTTATGATCCCGCCTGCAAATCCGATAGGTGTGGAGTAACGGGTTGCCGGCTTCTGACGAGCTTTGTGATTTCGGTGGCGTCTTTTCGCGTCCGGTAGCGTCACCGCGGTGGATGAGAGCATTCCCGCTTTGGCTATAGATTCCTAGAGGAGACCTCATGTCTCAAGACGACAAGCAGCAAGATCAGCCAATCAATTGGCTGGTGGTCGTAGTTTTTGGCGCCTTTCACATCGGTGCGGTGGCTTCCTTCTTTATGTTCAGCTGGCAGGCCCTCTGCTTGGCTGTGATTCTTTACTGGGTCGCAGGCAGTTTGGGGATCGGCATGGGATACCACCGGCTCCTCACGCATCGCGGCTACACGACGCCCAAACCCGTGGAATACTTTTTGTCCCTCTGCGGCACACTCGCGGTAGAGGGGGGTCCTGCCAACTGGGTGGTTACTCACCGCATCCACCATCGCTTTTCTGACCAGGACGGAGATCCACACAGTCCGCGTGATGGAGGCTGGTGGGCCCACATGGGTTGGATCCTGGTGGGACGGGCACAGGAGCATCCTCCCGCCGTCTTGCGTCGCTATGCGCCCGATTTGATGCGCGACCCGATTCAGTGCTGGCTCAACCGTCTTTACATATGGCCCGTCATTGTTCTGGGTCTGGGACTCTATGCACTCGGTGGATGGCCGTTCGTGACTTGGGGGCTCTGCCTGCGAGTGGTTCTCGGCCTTCACGCCACCTGGCTAGTGAATTCCGCGACTCACATGTGGGGAAGCCGCCGTTTCGCCACCCGTGACGATTCCCGTAACAATTGGTGGGTCGCCTGTCTGACCTTTGGCGAGGGCTGGCACAACAACCATCACGCACATCCGACGTCAGCTCGACACGGACTGGCGTGGTATGAAATCGACCTGAATTGGTGGGGCATTCGCACGCTAAAATGGCTTGGTTTGGCGAAAAGCATCCGCCAGGTTCGCCTCAAGGATCCCATTCCCTCGGCGGCTCTGCCCGTCGAAGCCCACGATAACCTTTTCGCTGAAGCACCGTAGCCAAAGTCCCCCTTAGCAGAGGGGATAAGCCGCAGGCCTCGGGGGTTGTCTGGCAGGCTCCTCCTCGAGTTTCCATATCCCCCTGCAGTTCTTGCGAAACTGCCTCAGGCTTCTCATGCCCGGCTACTTCCCGCTCCACGACTCTGGCATCCTGCCCCTGCTTTCCCTACAATAGCAGCCATGCGCGTTTCCACCCGCAACACCAAGGTGGTTTTCTTTGTCACACTCGGGGCCTGCCTGGTGGCCGTGGCGGTGGCGCTCAACGTTGGATGGATCATCCTCAACTGGCGCGAGGTGGCTGTCCTGGTGCTGGGGATCGTCTTCTTTCTGGCCATCATTGCTGGCTTGATCTTGAACACCATTTTTCTCGTGCGCGAGATCCGGCGGAATGAGCAGCACGACAGCTTCATCAATGCTGTAACCCACGAGTTGAAGACCCCGATCGCATCCATTCGCCTTTACCTCGAAACACTCAAGGCGCGTGAGGTGCCACCCGAACGGCGGCGAGAATTCTACGACATCATGCTGGCCGACAACGATCAACTGCTGCACACCGTTGAGCAGGTGCTGCGGGCCGGAAGCCTGGACCACCGTCGAGGTTTCTTGCACAAGGACCGCATCGACCTGGCTGACCTCATTCGGCAATCCACTCAACTTGCCCGCTCGCGGTATCATCTCGACGAGCACTCGCTTCGCTATCAGGAGAACCTCAATGGCGAGCGCCCGATGGTCTTGGGAGATGCTGAAGAACTGCGGGCCGTGATGGCAAATCTGCTGGACAACGCCATCAAGTATTCTTTTCAGGAGGTCAGGGTGCAGGTGGAAGTTTCAGCAACCGATGACCGGGAGGTGTTGGTTAAGGTTCGCGACTCCGGTCTGGGCATTCCGGGCGACCAGTTGAAGCGGGTCTTTAAGAGATTTTACCGCGTTCCGGGGCGCGACCTCGTGCGTGTCAAAGGGACAGGGCTTGGCCTGTTCATTGTTCGGTCTGTCATCAAGAAACATGGAGGCCGCGTGCGAGCCGAGAGTTCCGGCGAAGGGCAGGGGAGCGCCTTCATCATCCAGCTTCCCACAACCTGAGTACGATGAGCTCTGTTCTGATTGTTGAGGACGAACAGCACCTGGCCGATGGACTGCGCTTCAATCTTGAAGCGGAAGGCTATGACGCCGAAGTCGTGGGCGATGGTGAGACGGCACTGCAGCACCTCACGACCCATCCAACCCGCTATGACGCGGTGGTGTTGGATGTCATGCTTCCCGGAATCGACGGATTTACCGTTGCTGCAGAACTTCGCAAAGCAGGGCAATTCGTTCCCGTACTGATGCTCACCGCCATGGGACGCGCCGAGGATGTTCTGCGCGGATTCGAGGCGGGTGCCGATGACTACCTGCCCAAGCCGTTCGAACTGGCCATTCTGCTGGCGCGCCTGAGTGGCCTGCTACGGAGAAAACAATGGCTGCTCAATGACCGGAGAAACCACCTGGCGCCAGCAGCGGAAGGCTTTTCGGGGAAAGGCGCACGTGACACCCGCCGACGGGAAGAGGATGTGTTTCGCTTTGATGGCAAGAGCATTGACTTTGCAGCTCTGCAGATCTGCGTGGCAGATCGGACAGTGCCGCTGACGCTCATGGAAACTAATCTTCTTCGCCATCTGGTAAAGCACAACGGCAAGAACGTTTCGCGCAAGTCGCTACTGGAAGAAGTCTGGGACTTGCACGAAGACACAGACACGCGCGCCATCGATAATTTCATCGTGCGGCTGCGCCGGTATATTGAGGATGAACCCTCACAGCCAAGACATCTCCTGACGGTGCGCGGAATCGGTTACCGTTTCGTGGCTGAGCCGGAAGGACAGATTGAAGATTGAAGATGGTTCTCCCCCTTTTGGAGCGATTAAGGGGGAGTCAGAGGGGGTCCTCTGCCACACAGCCTCCTCCAAAACCCGTCAGCTACAGCAACCCTCATCGCTACCAAATCGTGCCCCAGTTCTCGGAGAAAGCATGACCTATTCCTCCAAATCAAGTTCCGACGCCCATAGACCTCGGCAGCGCTGGTTGACCATCACAGCCGTAACCGGTGTGCTTCTGCTGCTTGGGTTCTTCCTGTGGAGAGCCGTGGGCCCTAAAACACAGGGGCAGGATAGCTCGACTGAGGGCATGATCTGGATTCCGGGCGGCACTTTTTGGATGGGTTCGGAGGACGGCCAGACCGACGAGAGGCCGGTGCATCGGGTCAGTGTCGAGGGTTTCTGGATGGACAAGACCGAGGTTACCAACGAGCAGTTTCGGCGCTTTGTGCAGGAGACTGGTTACACAACAACGGCGGAGCTGAGACCTGACCCCAACGATTTCCCGGGAGTCCCCCTCGAAAACCTCGTGGCCGGGGCCATTGTTTTTGCGCCTCCGCCAGGCGACGTGCCTTTGGACAATCACTTTGCCTGGTGGCGGTATCAGTCGGGTGCAAGCTGGCGCCAACCCGAGGGTCCAGGCTCAACTCTGGAGGGAAGAGAGAAGCATCCGGTTGTTCAAGTCAGTTGGGATGACGCGATGGCCTATGCTCGCTGGGCTGACAAACGCCTGCCCACGGAAGCTGAATGGGAGTTTGCGGCTCGCGGCGGAATGGATCGCCAGCCCTATGTTTGGGGCAAAGATCAGGTGCCGGATGGCAAGTGGCAGACAAATATCTGGCAGGGAAAATTTCCCAGTCAAAACGCACTCTCGGACGGGTTTCGCGGAACGGCTCCCGTGGCTTCATTTCGACCCAACGGCTACGGGCTTCATGACATGTCCGGCAACGTGTGGGAGTGGTGCGCGGACTGGTACCTGCCAGATTACTATGCGACGAGTCCGCAACGGAACCCGCCGGGTCCCGATCACAGCTTCGATCCGAACGAACCGGGCGCTAAAAAGCGCGTGCAGCGAGGAGGATCCTATCTTTGCAATGACTCGTATTGCAGCGGCTACCGCCCGAGTGCGAGGATGAAGTCCACGCCGGATACCGGCCTCAATCACACTGGCTTCCGCTGCGTGAAACAGGCTGCGGGAACTGCCGCCGCTACGCAATAGACCAGTCACTTTTTAGGAGAACAGGACTCTGCCCCTTGTATCGACGGAGCCGTGAAGATGTGGTAGGGACGTGCTGCTACGCGTCCGCGACGGTAAACCCAACACCGACGCTAGGGGCACCGCGTCCTACCGGATCATGCCGGTACGCCCAACATAATTTCACAGCCCCAACGCGTAAAAGCGCCGTCAATTCTCATTCCTGCCCGGTGGAATGAAGCTGCCGTCGTTGGTCTGATTGTCCACCACTATCGCGAAGCAGTTGGGCGAAAAGCCAGACTGGAGTCGCCAAATGAGATAGCCGCCAGAGACGTCTTGGAGGATTCCATTCTGCGCCCAACCGCTGGCCGGAACGGTCAGGAAGTGGGTCGTTAACAGCCCGCCTGAGCTGCTATACACATCCACATTCACAATGGCCTGGGTTGTTGCGGTATTCAAACATCCCACATTGGTTCTCGCGGACCCATCCACAAAGATTCCAGGAGAAATCGATGGATCCGTCAACGAGAGGCCGTCTGAGGGATCTGAAATGTTCACGACAGTTTTGTAGATTCCATTGGCGCCGTCGTTGATCACCTCGGCGAACACCGCAAACTTGTTCAGGTCGCTGCCTCCGGGCGGGGCAACAACGGCATCCAACTCAACGCCCGCCGCCCCACTATAGCTGAACACCTCTTGCAGAAAGTTGTCGTAGTTCCTCGCCTGCCGCGACCCCATGGCAATCTGTCGGACGATCGTTCCACCGCCGCTTCGGTAGAGGGTTGCATAGATCGTGTAGGTACGGTTGGTCACGTTCACGATTGAAGCCCGGGTTCTAAAAAAAGCCCCGAATTGTCCCGGATTGTTGGCTGCGGTGGGAATCAGCACGCGAGCGCTCGTGAGGATAGCTTGCCGCTGTGGACTCTCTCCAAATTCAACGACGCTTCCGTAAAGAAGTAACGCCAGACAGATCACGGCTGTTCGGGGAACACGCATCGCTACCTCCGTCGCAAGACGAGGATTCAAGAAGGGCAAATCTCAACATGAGACCACAGTAGCATGAGCTGCAAGAAAAATGGAATCCTAGATAACCCAAGGTCTCTGGGCTGTGCCCCTAAACAGGGAAGCGGGCAATCTCCGTCTCGAGCATGTTGACGCACTCGCCGCCGTCGCGACGCCCGATCTTGATCGCCTACCGATCGAATCAGCGTTGGGATTGTTCCTTGTCGAAAGAAGCGCGGAACTCTCGTTCCGATTTGTCGACAAAGCGGGGAAACTCAGTCGGATCGACGAATGGATTGGTAGCCGCCCCAGTCATCTTCTTCCGTTTCTCCTCCAAATTGAAAAGGAACGGATGCGGTGCCAGGAACACGTCGCTGGAAAGTGCGCGCAGTTTCCTGAAGCTGTGGTCATAGTCTGTTGCGATTTGCGGATACAGCGCATTGCCGACGAGGCGATCGACGACCGAAGTGCTGCAATAGAAGACAACGGAGTGAGCACGGTCCTTGTCAGTCACAGTCGTCGTCCACGTCGTGCAACCTTTGGTGTGACCAGGCGTGACGTGGGCCGTCAGTGTGATGTCGCCCAGCCGCAACACGTCGCCGTCTACGACGAGGCGATCCACAACGACGGCCGGCATCGCCCGACCCCCAGCACGCAGTGCCGGCGCGTCACCACTGCTGGCCACCATCACACCGCCCGACAATTTCTTCAGTTCGGCCAACCCTCCAGCGTGATCGAAGTGTGCGTGGCTGTTCAGGAGGTATTTGACGTCCGTCAAACGGAAACCCAACATGGTAATGTTCCCGGCGATTTGCGATGCAGTTTCCGGCAACCCACCGTCCAGAAGAATGGAACCCGCTGGCGTTACGATCAGGAAGGCACTGACCCCAGCAGCCCCAACGTAGTAGATGTTCCCGATCAGATGAAACGGTTCGAAGGGCCGATTCCAAGCGCTTCGTTCATTCGATGTTTGTTGAGCCATCGGCATGACAACCAGGACGCCAAGCAAGAGCACCAGAGTGATTGTACGCATTGGAGTTTTGACCCCTTCATTACAAAATCACAAGAATCCGCTCCACACACCGCAACCTCGTGAGTCCTGCGGGGTTGAAGATGATGAATTTGATCCTGAGCAAGGAGACAAACACATGAAAACGCGAATACTCACAGCATTTGCCGCGGGTTTGGCGATCTTCCTGATGCTTGGAAACCAGTCTTCGGCTGCCACCATTAATCAGAGAGAATGGCGACAGCAGGCGCGAATCTGGCACGGCTTTCGAAGCGGCGACCTGACGCCACGAGAATTTCGCCAACTTGAAAGGCAGCAAGGCCTCATCCGGCGCAGCGAAGCACGAGCACGGCGTGACTGCAATTTCAGCGCAAGAGAGAGGTTTAGAATTCAACGCCTGCAAAACCGTGCCAGCCGGAATATCTTCCGCCAGCGCCACGACCGTCAATACTGGAGATAACATTGCAGATTCGCATCTGTGAGGACGAGTCCACGAGAGCGTTGACGTAAAGGCACTAGGCGAACCCCATCTTGACTGTCTAAGCCGAGTGGCCTTGGTCAACGCTCAATTCATCTTTTGAGATTTTGTGGACGCTCTTAGGATTGAAGGTCTGGTTTGTCCGGAACCTTAGGGCCACTTCAATCCGGCCACCTTTCAACACGAAAAACTGAAGCAGATAACCCCCTCCTTCCATTGCCTCCAATTGATACTGCTCTTTCGGTATTGAACCGATCGCGCGGCGAAACTCTTCCTGAAATCCCTTACCCTGCACAATCTCGCGCGGCAGAGCAATAATCAGAGTGCCAGGGGTTTCCTTCAAGAGTCCGGCAATGGTTTCACGAACTTGAGCCATTCTGTGGATGAGCGACCCTGCCAGATCCTCAGGTCGCAGATTGTCTGGCGGTTCTATTCCCCAGGTAATATGGTGAATGAATGGATTGCCATACCCTTGCTCTATCATCCGGGTATGGGCATCCTCATCGACCGGATGCACGATGGCCACGTGATCGGGCCATCCCTTCTCTCTTGCGGGCGACGGATGGGGGAGCGAAGCTGCTACGTTGATGTAGTCGCAACCATCCACCGGAGAGGGATAGCACCGATTGTCAGCACCCACGACGTAGCCAACCTGTTTCAACGGACCGGCCAGCAACCGAGGAGGATCACTGAAGATGGCAAAGTGGTCCGGATTGGCTTTCAGTGCGATGCCGCCTTCCAGCAACTTTCTCGCAACCTCCCGGGCTTCTTCGAAGCGCTCGCGGGCGTTCTGAATTTTCAGGTAGTGGTCAAACCCTTCAGGCATGAGAACAGCAGTTTTCATTCCTTGCCCTCCTTCCCGATCAGCTTCAACTTCACTCTCTGAACCTCAACACTGCCCCGCGTTAGTGGGTCGCTCGAAAGAAATGCTATGCAGATCGCGAGCATGGCGCAACAGCCAAGTGCAAGCTGCTTTGTCGCGCCACACAGCCGATCCCATCTTCAATTTGCAGCTTGCTATCCGCTCGTTCGGTCTTGAGTCCACAGGGCCCTCGTTTGATCCAACGGGCCAGTTGAACCTCCGGCCCTAACCGGGACTAAATATTAGTTGTTCCAGCGTGGTTTTCCAAAAAGGCAAAGTCCGATCCTTATGGAAATCTGTTCACAGGAGGCTTTATAGTATCTACATCACTAAATCACGAAATGGTTTGAGGACTCAGGAACAGTAGCTTGGCACGAATATCTCCTTCCTTCCTGTTGGCGTGATCAGCGGCGTTGGTGGTGTCTAAGGTAGTCCCACCGGGGGATTTGCCCGGCGCAACAGCCTCCGCTAGGCCTGTAATGGTTGTAAGTGTGATGGGATGCTCCCATCGAAGGAGGACATTATGCTTCGCGCTTACGTCAAAATCTGTGTTCTAGGCAGTGCTTTCGTTTGTAGCCTCTTCGCGCAAGGAGGCGAGTCGACACAAATTCTTGGAACTATCGATGACACGTCTGGAGCCGTCATACCCGGCGTGACGGTGACGATCACGCATGTCGCCACCAGTCAGCAGCGTCAGGTCGCCACGGGGGACTCGGGCAACTATGTGTTCACGAACATTACGCCCGGCACCTGGGCCGGTGTGGATACCGAAGATCTACAACGGCCGCGACAAAACGTTCTGGATGGTGAACTACGAAGGCCAGCGTGAGAAACAGGAAGTAGCCTCTGTTGCTTCCGTGGCGCCCGATGCGTTCCGCACCGGTGATTTCTCCGCGATTACCACGCCGCTGCGGGACCCGCTTGGCGGCACGTTCGCGGGCAATCCGCGTTGGGGCACCATCCGTTATCTGGCGAGTGATGTCAAATCCTACTATCAGTCGATGCAAGTGCGTGGGGAACGGCGCTTTTCGCGCGGCTTCTCGTTCCTTTCCAGCTACACCTGGGCGCACAATATCGATCAGGCCTACGGCACCAACGAATCGCTGCCATTTACTCCAGGCGGCGCGCAGAATCAGAATTGCTTTGCTTGCGAACGCGCCAACTCTGGCTTCGACTACCGCTACCGCTTCGTCACCAGCTTCCTGTGGAACATCCCAGCGCGAACGGAGTGGCGGGGCCCGCTGGCTTTCATCGTTAAGAATTGGAGCTTCAACGGGATCGTCACTTTCCAGTCGGGATTCCCCTTCACGGTGACTCAGTCCGGAAATTCCCAGAACACCGGTGCCGGGACGCAACGCCCGGACCACGTGGCAGGGCAGAATCCTGAACTCGCCAACCCCGATCCGGCGCGCTGGTTCAACACGAATGCGTTTGTACGGTTGACAAACAAATACGGCAACGTGGGGCGCAACACGCTGCGGCAGCCAGGCATGAAGCTTGGATATCGGCCTGTTCAAGGAATTCCCGGTGACTTAGGGGCAGCGGGGTCAGTTCCGATGGGAAGCGTTCAACCTTTGGAACACGCCGCAATTCCGTGCGCCCAACGCGCAGCTAGGCACGCCAACCTTCGGCCAGATCACCTCGACATGGCTCGATAACCGGCCAATGCAATTCGCCTTGAAGTATCTTTTCTAAAATTCTATGCGAACTCTAACCCTTCTGCTCTGCTTGCTGCTCTGCGTCATTCCCGCCTTCGCCCAGCAGTACGACCTGCTTCTGAAAGGCGGCCATGTCATCGATCCAAGAAACGATGTCAACGCCGTTCGCGACGTCGCAATAAAAGGAGGCCGAGTCGCAGCGGTTGGCCCCAATATTGCCGTCTCGCAAGCCGGCAAGGTGATTGACGCATCAGGCCTGTATGTGACGCCAGGCCTGATCGACATACACGCCCACGTCTTCGCCGGAAACCGCCCCGGCAGTACTTCTGGAGGCCAGTCGAGTTTCTACCCGGATCACCTCAGCTTCCGCACCGGGGTGACGACCATGGTCGACCCTGGCTCTTCCGGCTGGCGCGAGTTTCCCGAGTTTCGCCGCACCATCATTGAGCGCGCGCGCACCCGCATACTGGCGATGCTCAACATCGCGGGCGTTGGCATCCTCGCATATGAGCTCGAGCAGAATGTCAACGATCTCAATCCTGAGCTGACGGCCAAAATGGCCAAGGAGCATAAGGATGTTGTGGTTGGCATCAAGAGCGCGCACTGGTGGGCGCCGAACTTCATCTCCGTCGAGCGCGCGGTTGAGGCGGGAAAGCTCGCGAACGTTCCCGTGATGGTGGACTTCGGCTATTTCCTGCCGGAACGGCCCTACTCGCGCATGGTGACCGAGATCCTGCGGCCCGGCGACATGAGCACACACTGTTTCCGCTGGCCCTCTCCGCTGCTGGACGCACACGGTAAGCCTGCCGAGTTCCTACTCCAGGCCCGCAAGCGCGGTGTCAAGTTTGATGTCGGACACGGCGGCGGCAGCTTCCATTTTCGTCTTGCCGAACCGCTGGTGAAAGCCGGTTTCTATCCGGACTCCATTTCCACAGACATGCACACGCAGTCCATGAACCACGCCATGCAGGACATGCCAACGACGATGTCCAAGTTCCTGGCGATGGGCATGCCGCTTGTAGAAGTAGTGCGCGCGTCAACCACGAATCCCGCGACGCAGGTCAAGCATCCCGAACTGGGTCAGATCGCGGTGGGATCTGAGGCTGACATTGCGGTGTTTCGTCTCGAGAAGGGGACCTTCGGTTTTGCCGATGTGATTGGCGGACGGATCGAAGGCAACCAGAGGCTGGAATGCGAGATGACGCTCCGCGCAGGCAAGATTGTGTACGATTTTAACGCGCGCGCGGCTGTGCCTTGGGGCACAGGTAGTCTTAAGTATCCAGTGAAGTAGGCTGGATAGGCACCAGAACTGGCACCGAGTAAATGAGGGTTCTTGTAAGTTGGTGAGCCGCCCCGGAATCGAACCGGGAACCTACTGATTAAGAGTCAGTTGCTCTGCCAATTGAGCTAGCGGCCCATGAATAACTTACGCGGACTGCTTTTTGGGTGTAGTGAATACCGTAGGGGAATCCTCGGAGGTGGGATGGGCCATTTTGCCAATAGCTTCGGCCTTGTGCTGAGTCGAAAGATGAGCATAACGTTCAACCATTTTGATTTCTTTCCACCCGCCCAATTCCTGCAGCGTGCGGATATCAACCCCTGCCATCGCCAACCGAGAAGCAAATGTATGCCGCAAGACGTGCGGTGAAACGGCGGCTAAATTAGCATGCTGGCAGGCGGTTGTAAAGGCAGTTCTAATGCTGCGGAACGGCTCCCGCTTGCTGCTTACAAAAACGAATTCACATGGGGATCGGCGACCTTTGCTCAGCCTTCCCAGGGCTTCCCAGAGCAACCGATTCAACGGGATGGTCCGAGTCTCTCCGTTCTTCGCATAGGCAGCCTGCACGGTGAGAATCCCATGTTGCAGGTCAACATCCTGCCACTTCAGTTTCAAGGCTTCGCCCTGAATCCGAAGTCCCGCGTAAATCCCGGTAAGAATGATCGTCCGCAAAGGCTCACCCGCTGCGTTCAGGAGGTTTTTCTCCTCATCCAGGGTCAGAAACCGAAGACGGCCCTTCGGCTCTCTAGTCGGCTTCACAGTCTTAGCTGGGTTTTCACCCTCGAATCGCTTCCATTCGATACAGCGGTTGAAGATCGACTTCAAGCAAGTCAGTTCGCGATTGGCGGCAATTCTGGCGCCTTCCGCAATCCTGGTTTGCTTGTGTTTCTCAACCAGAAACGGGTGGATCTGGCTGAGGTTCATTCCCTGGAAGGATTTCATCAATTGGCTTGTCAGCCATCGATAGTTCTTGAACGTCCGGAGTTTCTTGCTTGCCTCGGCCCATTTCAGGAACTCCTCTTGAGCATCGTCAAAGAGAATGTCCTTCCGTTTCCTTCCGATGCCAGCCTCGCCTTTGAGAGTTTTTGCCCGCTCCACTGTCGCCAACTCGGCCGCCGTGGTCCTACTGATGTTTCTTCCCAGCCTCACTTGATACCGCTCTCCCCTATGGTGAAAGTCCAGCCACCAAGTCCTTCCGCGTAACACCAAGCCATCTCCGTGTCTTGGCATTTGTCTCCTCCTCTCTTGTGGAAAAATAAATATAGACGCATCGATCCTGCGGAGCAGTCCCGCTCTCCTGCATTGCCAGCATAGCCCTTCCTGCAATCCGAGAAAAGGATTTGGATCCACTACACTTCTTGTGTATTCCGAAGGTAATGACCTGAAGACACCGTTCAACTATCGTTCAAGAGGAACATAGTGCCTTGGCTATCCCAACCGAGAAGCTCAATGACGAGGTCGTAGTCAGGCAGACTGCTTGCAGGTTGGACTGCTTATTGCTTTCCGTTATGCGACCTTCCTTCATGAAGTATCCGTTGGAAGGTCACGCTTCTGTCGGTGTCATGTTGCCTTTCAAGAGTTTTCTGACTCCTTCACGAACGCTCTCCAGTCCCAACTTCGTCCAGCGAGCATCCCGGAAGCTTGTCAAGAAATCTCTCGAGCTCTCCTCTGACAAAAACCACTCGACCTCCCCAAACCCTAAAGGGCACTTGGTGTCGGGCGATGCGTGCTCTCAACGTCTTTTCTGTGACGCCCAAGAGAGCGGCCGCTTCTCGAACATCGAGAAGTACACCGTTGATCGTTCGCTTTCCCAGACAGGCCTGAGGCTTTTTGATGGGCGGTTTGCAGGTCATGAGATCAGATCCTCTCAAACATGAGTAGCACTTAGGCTGGACAGCTGTGCTTGTCACGCTACTTCAGTTCCACCACTGCATCTTGATCGACCGTCCAGGCGGTGGCGTGCTCAATGATCAGGTAGAGCTTGCTGGCATCCTTGCGGCTGCGCTCCACTTTCAGGGTTGTTCCCTTGCTCGCCAGTTCTGACAGAACGATGCGATTCTGGTCGATTTGTTGAATCAATTGTTCCTCACGCTCGGCATAGTGGTGGGCGGCGTTGAACCAAATGACTGCTGTCAGTACGAGGGTAAGGACCATAGCGGCCAGCGCATAGCCACCGATGTGGATTCGTCTGGCCTGCTTCAATTGAAGGGATATCTGCTGGGCTTCAATGGCGGTCTGAACACATCGATCCCTGATGTCAGTCACAAAGTTCTCAAACGGCCTCAGAAGTCCGCACGACAGCGACTTTTTCAGGGTTGCTTCCAGTGTCTGTGCAATGTCGGTCGTGGACTTCTGGATGGCTGTTGCGATGACGCTTTTGGCTTCTCGGAACTCATTGGTAATCGTGGAAGCCATTGTGTTGTTTCGTTCCAGCTGACTGAGCACTCGGTCCATCCGGATAGCCGCACTCTCGTGTAACGATTTGAAAGTCTGGTGGAGAGCATCGGCCTCCTTGACTGCTTGGCAGATTCGACCTGGAATCTCGTCGTAGAAGGCCTTATAGAGTTGGAGAGCTCGCAACAGCTGTGCCAGCTCGACATCCTGACGGGTGACTCCGGCCGTGTGCAGGACGCGAAAGAACTCCAGGCGCTGTTCCACCGATAGCCCTTGTACAAGTGGATCAAAGTTGTCCTTCCCAGCTTCAGCCATAAGCAATTCCCTTACCTTTCTGAGCCTGGGTTGGGAAGAACAGATGGCTGGCGTCATCGAGTTGTTGATAGATCCGCCGTTGGAAGTTTCGGAGGCGAGCCCGGACGAGCAACTGGGGGAGGATGTTGCCCAGAGGCTTGCCTCGCGCGGAAAGGCCTTGCTGAAGTTGATCGCTATTGATGAGTTCGCTGATCGTCAGGTTCAGCCGCTCGAGTTCGGTCTGGTATTCCTCGTCGAGCCGGGGAATGGTGACATGGGCCGGTGCCAGTTGCTTTCGGAACTCGATAGCCTCCTGGGTGTCCTCGTAGTCGGGCAGAATCTCTCCGTCCTTGAGATTCTTGAAGACCAGATAGGAGACTTGGTCCCTAAGCTCACCGACCCAGTTCAGGAAGGACTGAACACTGTCCGGCGAACTAGTAATCGAACCCAGACAAACGAAAGTGACCTGACTGGCTCGGAGTTCTCCAAAGGGAACGTCCACGAACCATTCGAGCACTTCTCGACCCGTGCCCGCCTTCAGGTCTGCAAGAATCAGCGGGTGATTGCCCGTTAGAGCTGTTTGGACCAAAACATCATGGGACGACTTCTTCTTGATCTCGACGGAGATGGCCTCTGGAAAAAATCGAGAGAGTGTGTGGTTCTCGTCGTCGAGATCCATGAGCAGAGGATCGGTACCCTGCTCGCGAAGATAGGTGATCAGAAAGCGTGCGGCCGTGGACTTGCCACTGCCGCCTTTGGCACCTGCGGTGAATAGAATGGTTGAGTTCATGATTGCCTCTTTTTTTCTTCTTCGAGTCGTTTCTCCAGAGCTGCCTTCTCCTCTGGAGTCAGGCGGGTCAGGTTGTAGGTGTTGCTGTAGGTATAGTTGAAGAGCTTGCGACCAGGGGTTGCTTGGTCGGTGCCGGGACGATTCGTAACCACAGCAGACGGAGCCGGTCGTCGGGAAACTTGAGAGACCTGCTGTGGAACTGCCTGTTTCTTTCCCGCAGCTGTCCGGCGATCCCACTTTCTTCTCGTTCTGAGGAAAACTAAGACCCCGTTGATGGTCACTTCAACTCCATGTCGTTCCTTCAACAGTTGAACAATCTCGCGATAAGAGACGGGCGGACGCTTTCTCCGCAGCTCAATAATCTCCTGCTCGAAGGGAGCCAACTTGGATCGAAACGGCAATCCACTCATTCCAGGTTCCTTTCACGACAACTTCACCACTGCGCCTCGGCTTTCACGCAGGGTGGTGAAAGAGTGGTGAAAAAGTCGCGAAGCGTTCGAACTTCTTCACCACTTCGTCTAGATCCTGGACTTGACCAGGACGTATTGCGTCTTAGCTCCACTACCCTTGCACCGCGCTTCATCTGACCTTGCACCAGAGCGACTCCCTTTGGATGAACCCGAGCTCTTCATTTGGTGCGAGAGTTACCAAGCTGGTGACCCACGGCTGCACGCTGGCTACGGCCGCTGGTGGCGCCTGTGAAACGATGCCGAGCCGCCCGGCAGTCGCGTCTTCAAAGAGAACCTCGAGCCCGTCGCCTGCGACCTCGATGGTGCCAAAGGTATAGATCAGCCTCAGTAAACGACCCTTCTCATGTAGCTCCGCCTGCGAGAGCCAATGGTCTGGAATCAAGCGGCGAACTCCATCCAACGTGACGAACACAGCGCCAACGGCTGTTTGTTGCAAGGAGCGGGGCACGTAGCACTGGAAAGTCATTCAGTCCTCCTGAAGTCTGATCGGTTGCATTGGGTGGGGTCACCAGGTCCTTCCACTTGGTGTGCAACGTTTCAGGGATGTTTGCTTCATCGACCCATCCCCAGACTTCGCCAATCCAGTTGTTTGGACCGCTGGCGCATCTCTGGTTCCTTGAAAGGTAGGCCAATGTTTGGTTCTTTGGACTGGGGGTGAATCTCCGGTTCTTTCAAAGGCAGATGAATCGCTGGCGGCTCAAGCTCAGTTGCGGGAACTGGTCGCTGCGAAACCCTGCGTAACACAGATGCTTGCTCCACAGCATGCTGCCAGGCCCGTTGCTCCTGTCGGCGCCAGACAGCAGAACGCAATGAGGTCGGGTCCAAGACATCTGAGGCCGCCAGCCGGTCGCCGGATTGTCCGGTTCGTTCGAGCAGTTGGGCTTTGTCGGGAGTAAAGATCGAGACCTGGTGACGGCCACGTGAGCAAGCGACGTAGGCTGCCTTGGCGTCCATCTGCGCGGCAGCAATCACAACCTGATCGTGGGTTCGTCCTTGAGACTTGTGACTGGTGACCACGTAACCGTGGGCGAAGTCTCTGAAGGATGCTGGTAAGGTCTTACCTTCGCGGGTGAGAATCGATCCATCCGATTGCACAGCCGTGCAGGTGAGCACCTCGCCGTTGATCAGTCCGTGCCTTCTTGCGTTCCGGCGAATCAGGATGGGATCGCCAGCGGCCAGTTCGGTCTGGCGAGGGATCGCAACCTGAAGCTTGTCCGCATGCTTGGCAGGATCGAAGGGAGCGATCTGCCCTTGGAGATAGAGTCGGCCTGCATGGACACGTTCGATCTGAAGGGGTCGGCCTGGCTCCAGGCCTCCGGCCCGCTTGGTCAGAGTGAGAACCATGCCGGGCCTGTAGTTGCGAGCCTCCACCTTTTGCTGACGAGTCCAGTCGAGGGGATCATGAACCTGAAGTGAGGTAGACGCTCCGAGCCTTCCTCTCTGCTTGAGTTCTTGTCGAATGGCCTCGGTCAAACAATGGTTCTCTTCCCAAGTGGGGGCAATGGCAATGCAACGGTCTAAGGCTTCGCATTGGCCAGTCGCTTCAATGTAGGCAGCCGCCGCCTCTCGCAGGTACTCGCCCTTGCCTTCATGCAACCAGCCCAGTTGGTCTATCCGATCGAGCCCATCTGTGATGTTTCCTCCCGCCATGAGGCGGACGGCCTGATTGTATTCGGCAGGCACCTGACGGCGGATATCCTGGAGCTCTGAAAACCTGAGTTTGGAGTGCTGTTCAAGGACACGCAGGAAGTCTCCAGCTTCCACCGAAACGTGCTGACGCGCATCACCCACAAACAAAACGCGCGCATCGTGGATTTGAGCTGTCTTCAATAGACCCGCACCGAGCTTCGTCGACTGGAGGCTGGATTCGTCGATGATGATGACGCTCTGACGAATCGGCTCTGGATCAGACTTGACCTGGTTGGTTAAGAAGTCGTGAACCGTGGTTGCGTCGGTGAATCCATCGCGCCGCAGCACTTCGACTGCAGCCGCCGTGGGCGCGAGGTAGTAGGCTCTTCTTCCCCCAGCTTCTAATCCCTTCTGGATTTCCTGGAGGCAGGTGGTTTTCCCGGCTCCAGCACATCCTCGAATGGCATAGACACGGTCGGTGGTTTGGAGAGTTTGCAGAACCACAGTGAGTTGTTCCTGGGACTTGAAGTCAAACTCGACGCCCTCTGTCGTTCCCAAAGGACTGCAGCTCCTCTGGGTTTGATTGACGAACTGGATCGACCAGCGTTCCAGTTCCAATCCGCGCTCGGAAGCGCACTGGCAGGATAAGAGTGGATTCTGTGAACTCTCGGCCAGGCGTGTGATGCCGGATTGATCGCTGGTGATGCAGAGTTTCAACCGTTCCAGGTCGAGGGCTCCCAGGTTTTGGTTTAAGGCCTCAGCCAAGATCTCGTGGCCCTTCAGAACTGAATGTCGTTCGTACAGATGATCGCGAGCCTGCATCAGCGCCCGCCAGTTCGATCCCATGGGTTCGAGGGAATCGGCTCGGTTCAGCGCCTCTCGTTTGACTGACTCCAGATCAGATAGCTCCTGGGTTGACGACTGGGAGCGCTGGAACTGCCGGACTTCAGGGGTACTGATCTCCCGAAGCTTGGCAGACCGTGTCTCGCTTGCCATCTGGGAAATCTCTGCGGGGTTTGGCTTACGACCCCGTTCGGTAACGAACTTCTCCATGGCCGCTTCAACCTCTGCTCGGCGCTTGGAGTACCGCAGGCGGAGTTCCTCCGAAACGCCTTTGATCTCGAAGCCTTCCACCCATCCTTTGTCATTCCGAGTCTGTTCGATCTCATAACCCAGGCTTCGGCATTCCCGGGCCAGTTCGTTCTGGTAGACCTTTCCACAGTAGCGGATGGCTTTGAAGATGTCGTGGGTCTCGAGGGCCAGCCAGTGTTGGCTGGCTGCGTCCCAGGTCGCATTGGCGATTACGAAATGGGTGTGGAGTTGTGGATCGAGTTCGCGCGAGGCGTCGTGGCGGAAGGCTGCTGCGCAGAGGTTGCCTGTAGTGTGGCGATGTTTGTAATGTCCCTGCCGGGTCTGGATGGCAGCAAACCGCTCCAGTTCCTCTAGGGCCTTGCGCGTCGCTCGATCGTGCGCGTCATAGAGTCTTCGATCTTCCATCATGACGGCCATAAGAGACACGGACTTCTGGGCGGAGCACTGAAAGTCAAAGAAACGAATCGAGTTCTCCGCCATCCGAGGGGCCAGCTGGCCGGAATCATCCGGATGCTGGTTGAGTCGCAACGCTTCGAAGGCAGCATCTTCCTTCTCGATGGTCTGGCCTGCGATGCCTAACTTCTCCGCACCTTTCCCGACCCAGACTCCGGTGACCTGTTCCTTCTCGCAGTAGTAGTCATTGGCCGACAGGTGGGTGTCGAGATAGGTGCTGCCATTTCGGATCTTCTTGCAGGTGAACATAGATCTCAGGTCGCAATTGAATCGGCCCGACTCCAGGAATCGGTCATGGGAAGCTGAACTACAAGTTGGCCTTCCCAACTCCCGTCATTGGTCGTGTTGTCTGGAGCGCTCAGGTGCCCCTCCAGAGAGGTAGTACCTTCGTGCTTCGACCTTGCCACTTGCAGCCAAAAGAGACTGCAGAAAGCCGGGCATTCCAAAGTTCCCGGACTGTCAAGCAGCCCTTCATTTACTAAGAGGCTTGAGAACCCGAGAGTGTTACAAGGATTCTCATCACTCAATCCAACCGTCATATGTAATGAGTATCCAGAGCCCCAAACAGTAAAGAGCCATGCTCAAGAATTTCGAAACCACCCCTCATCTCATAGGAGTATTGAACGCCCCAAAATGTGAACAGCGCTGCTTCATCCTTGTGCTCTCATTCCCTTCACCTAGACCCAGTGCTTCTAAGGAGAGTGCTCAGAGAAATCTTCTTTGAGATCGAAATTAGGAGTTCCTGCTCGTTATGTTCCACATCAGGTAAAGCGTTTGGCTGAAATGAGGTTACGGGTTCCCACTCTGGCAGAAAGCATCGTTAAGAGAACCACAGTGGGAGAGCCATCACGATGACTATCGAGCCGTTGTCTGGGTGAGATTGTTCATCTCAGCTGGCGGCTTCGGCGCAGGAGGCGCCGCTGGCAGGAGGAGTATAAGGGTTCTTTTTTCTCGGAACTCGGGAGTGAACTCAACCGATGTAACATTTCGTCTACTGCGTCTATAGAGCGTTTTTTCACTCGTTTTCGTCTATAGAGAAAACAAACTCGCCCTCATTTCCGCTTGACAGGGACCGAACCGTTCTCTACTTACCTACTGGTTTTCGGCTTGCTGTCATCCGGCGCAGCAAAGGCATCCATCGCAGACACTCGAATCGGAGGCGGTGTGTAGTCGTTTGGCAAGTGAGTTGCCAGAATGGTGATCCGATTGTCATCCGGCAACGATGCGTAGCTCGGCGACATAATCTCCACTCCGACCTCGTTAAATCGGTCTTGGATACTCTGGTGCAGCAGTGAGTAAGTAACCGCCATCAGGTTAGGCTGGCTGGTGAAAACATTGATCTCGTAGCTGACGTGAAAGTCATTCAGCCTGGTCTGGAAAACGAAGGGCCTAGGTTCTTTGAGAATGTTCTCGGTGGCGAGGGCAGCATCAATCAAGAGCTGGTGAACCGTCCGGCAGGGAGCATCATAACCAATAGTCACACGCGTATGCAGTATCAGTTCCTGCGCTCCACTCGTGACACTGTAGTTGACAACATGGCTCCCAAGCACCACGGAGTTGGGAATGCGGACATACGACTCCCGTCGTGCCAGCCATGCCCATCATGGATTTAATTTGGGCCGCCGTCTAGATGCTCAGGGAGTCGTGATGTTTCGCACAGGAATTCAGTCGGCTGCCATTTGCATTCTTCGAAGCGCAGAGATTAGATAGAGGTAATTGGCATCAAGGGAAGGGGCTGAATTGCTTGCTTGGTTGACTGAACCCTTCGCGGCCAAACGGGAGCCTGGCAGCGTTTTGAGGTCTGAGTGTTGCCCTGCCTTCAAGGTTTCATCAATCCAGGGAGTCGGCCACCGACCGCGTACCCAAACTTTGCTCGAAGGCATCAGACTTCCATGTGACATTTGCTGCCTTGCTGCGTCTATCCAACGCTCGCCCAAGAAAGTAGCCCCAGAGCGCACCGCCGACTCCGGCAAGGATAGCTGTGGTCCAGACCTTGCGGTCTGAGTTCGTCGCATCGTCGAATGCAGCGAGGCCAGCAAACAGCCCGACAGCGAAGCCGCCTCCTCCGCCTGCCAGTGTCAAGATGGTTCGATACTTGTGAGATTCCCCACTCAGTGGTGAGGACTGTTGCCCAAAAGCCGAAGTGCTCGTAACGCCGACCAGCAGGACACACAGTATCCAGCGCTTTGTCATCCTAGCATCCCTCCTTCAAGGTTCTCTCTCCAATACAACTCCGCAATTTCTCTTGCCGGCTGCGCTTCGTACGAATCGAGAGCTTGTTCTATTGAAATCTCTCTCGAAGCAAACGCAGTTTCTGCACCGCTCGCAGGACTTCGGCCACGCTCCAGGCTTGCGCCGGACAGCCTTTGGGGGCATGAGGAGGATCAGCATCGAAAATCTCTGAAATCGATCCAAGCAGAGCTTGGGACATGTGTTGCCGGAGACCATCGAATAGAGATTCCAGGTAACGGCAATTCTCTGCCGACTCACCGAACACATTCAGATAGGCATCCACAAACGGGCCAATCAACCACGCCCA
>Ga0187893_10000907_pt1 | contig 74478 bp, 67 predicted proteins | sample MA1701074metaG_FD_139574 | JGI IMG/M metagenome (GOLD analysis project Ga0187893, IMG submission 139574) | White microbial mat communities from a basaltic lava cave in the Kipuka Kanohina Cave System on the Island of Hawaii, USA - MA170107-4 metaG ...
CTTCGCGCTCGCCCTCGCGGACGCCCGCGCATGACTCGGGGCCGGTGTGGGTCGCTACTCCTTCACCGTATGACTCTTTCATTCACTACACCTCGCCGGTTTAACCCGGCGCACGGAGGATCGCCGATGATCCAGACACTTGCTCTAGTCCTTGCGCTCGCCATCCTGATCGCCCCCGTCGCCCCCGCCACCGCCCAGTGGAAGCCCGAGATCAAGTTCCTCAAGATCGGCGTCTCCAGCGCCGGCGGTGACTGGTTCCGGGCCGGGGCCAAATTTTCCACCTTGATCCCGGTCGCCCTGCCGGAGGTTGCAGCCACCACCGTCATCGGCGGTGGCGTCGTGAACGTTACCCGCATTGGCAAGGGGGAGACCCAGATCGGTTTCGCCCTCACGCCCTACCCCGAACAGGGCTACCACGGACAAAGCAAGCACTACCCCGCGCCCCTGAAGAACGTTCGCCTGATCGCGAGCAATCTCGGTCGCACCGTTGTCGTGGCCATGGTGGTCTTGAAGGACAGCCCGATCAAGAGCATCAACGACATCAAGGGCAAGCGGATCGTGCCCGGCGACCGCGGGTGGGGGACGACCGACTTGGTCGAGGCGCTGATGGCCGCGGCCGGCATGCCGCCCGAGAAGTTCAAGGCCGATGGGGGAACGATCAGCTACACCTCGATCACCGATCGCTCCAAAGCGTTGCAGGACAGAAACGTCGACGCCATCTTCATCCCCGCCCAGGTCAATTTCCCCGACCTGATGGCGGTCCAGCAGGCGGCCGGGATCCGGGTCATCGGATTCCCCAACGATCTTGTGGAGAAGACGCTGGCCACCATGCCGGGGCTCATCAAGAGCAAGGTTCCCAAGGGGCTGTACGGGGTCGTGGAGCAGGATCTGCCCTCTCCTGGCTTCCTCCAGCAGCTCATCGTCGACGCCGGCCTCTCGGATGAGCTGGTCTATCGGATCACCAAGCTCTGGTGGGAGCGCATCAAAGAGATCCACGAAGTAGCCCCCGGGCTCGACCAGGCCGACGTGAAGCTGGCCATGGAGAACGCGACCATCCCCTTCCACCCGGGCGCGATTCGCTACTACAAGGAGGTCGGGGTGGCCAGGTAGGAACACCCCGTGATCGACGCCGAGACCGGCGTCGACAGCGGGCCGTCGGCCGTCGACTGGCTGCTCGGTCGCCGCCGCGGGCCGCAGACCGTGCTGGCGGCGGCGATCGTGGTCCTGTCGCTCACCTTGAGCCTGTTCCACTTTTACTCCACGTACTTCGGCCAGGCCGAGGTCCACGCGCACCGCTCGACGCATCTGGCCTTCATGCTCGTCCTGGCCTTCCTCTTCTTCCCGTTCCGTCGCCGGCGCTTCAGCGACCCGCTCGCCTGGCCGTTCTTGTTCGACCTCGCCTTCATCGGCATCGCCCTGGGGGCCCAGTTGTACACGCTGGTCCACCTCTCGCGCTTTGTCGATCCGGGATATGGGGCCTCGACGGGGGACGTCGTGGTGGGCACGCTTCTGGTGGTGGCCGTCCTGGAGGCCGCCCGCCGCACGGTAGGCTGGGGCCTCACCTGCACCGCGATGTTCTTCCTCGTACAAACGTGGCAGGCCGACAAGTTCGTCTGGATTTTCTATGGCCCTCCTGCCTCGTGGTCCTCGATGATGGAGAGCTTCTTCGGCAAGGAGGAAGGTCTTTACGGCATCCCGGTGGGCATCATGAGCGGGGTCCTGATCCTGTTCATCGTCTTTGCGGCGTTCCTGGCCATGACCGGGATCGGCGACTTCTTCGTGCGATTGGCCACGGCGCTGGCCGGACGACTGACCGGTGGCCCCGCCAAGGTCTCCGTGTTCTCGAGCGCATTGCTCGGCACGATCTCTGGCAGCGGGGTGGCCAACGTCATGATGGACGGGGTCTTCACGATCCCGATGATGAAGCGGGTCGGCTACAGCGCCACCTTTGCCGCCGCCGTCGAGGCGGTGGCCTCCATCGGCGGACAGATCATGCCGCCCATCATGGCCGCCGCCGCCTTCATCATGGCCGACTTCGTGGGCGTGCCATTCCGTCAGGTGGCGGCCGCGGCGACGATCCCCGCCCTCCTCTACTTCTTTTGCGTGTTCGTCACGGTGCACTTCGAGGCCAAGCGCCTCGGCCTCCGCAAGGTCCCCCGGGATGAGATGCCATCCCTCTTGGGCACGCTCCGGCGCGACGGTTATTTGCTGCTGCCGATCGCCGCCATCATCTGGTACCTCTACCAGGGATTCACCGAGGAGATGGCGGCGCTCATGGCGGTGGGCACCACGTTCCTCGTGAGCTTCGTCCGCCGCAGTTCCGCCCTCGGCCCCGTCCGCCTGCTCAAGGCCCTCGAGAGCGGCGCCCGGACGGGGGTGACGGTAGCCATGGCGGTGGCGGCGGCCGGCCTGATCATCGGATGCCTGTTCCTGTCCGGCATCGGCATGAAGTTCTCCTATATGCTCATGACCTTGTCGGGCGGTCAGCTCTGGCTAGCGTTGATCTATACGACGTTTGCCGCCTTCATCCTGGGCTTGTCTTTACCGACCACGGCCGTGTACCTCACGCTCGCCATCATCGTGGCCCCGGGCCTCGTGCAGATGGGTGTGCCGAAGATGGCCGCCCACATGTTCATCTTCTACATGGGCGTGACTTCCGATCTCACGCCCCCCACGTGCCTTTCGCCCTTTGCCGCGGCCGCCATCGCCGGCTCGCCGCCCATGGCCACCGCCTGGCAGGCCATGCGGCTGGGCGCCGTTCTGTTCATCGTGCCCTTCATGTTCGTCTATTCGCCGGCACTGATCATGATGGGCTCATGGTCCGAGATCCTGTTGGCAGCTGCCTCGGCCGGCCTCGGGGTCTTCTGCCTGGCCGCCGGTCTTCAAGGCTGGCTGCGGCGCCGGGCCACCATCGCGGATCGCGCGCTGTTGATCGGCGCCGGCTTTCTGCTGGTGATTCCTCGGCCGCTCGCCAACCTGGTCGGGGTGATGCTCCTCCTCGCCACCGTCGGTCTACAGTCCGCGCGCCGCCAACCGGAGATCGTCTCTGCGCCTACTGCTTCGCTGGGCTAGCCTCGTTGTGACGGTGGCGCTGCTGGCGGTGCTCGGTACCGCGCGCACGCATCAGCAAAGCTTTGCGCTCTTCCTCGGGCTCGTGCTGGGGATGGCTGTGCTGACCGTCGTCGTGTTCGTGGTCACGGCGTCCCGGCCTCCCGAGAAGTCCTGATCGGGCTCAGGTGGCCGGATCTGGCCTTGCCGGGGGCCGCCGGCGTTCGTGGCTCCGGAGCCCTCGCTCCCACAGGTACTCCTGTTCACCCAGTCGTTTGGCTGCCCACCGGCTGAGGACGAAGAACACGTCGCTCAAGCGGTTGACGTAGCGCAGCGGCCACTGCCCGATCGGCTCGACCCGCGAGAGAACCAGGATCTCACGCTCGGCACGGCGACAGACGGTCCGGGCCAGATGCAGGAATGCATTGATCTTGCCCCCTCCGGGCAGCACGAACGACTTCAACGGCTCGAGGTCTTTCTGGCACTCGTCCATCAGTCGCTCGAGCGCAGTCACCTCAGCCTCGCTCATCCGGAACATACCCTCGTATTCCCCATCGGGAGGGGTGGCCAGCTCGCTCCCGAGATCGAACAACTCGTTCTGGATGCGGCGCAGGGTCTCGTCGAGCCAGCGCGCGTCCTCGGCCTCGGCGCGCGGGCTTTCGTTGAACGTCCGCGCGAGCCCGACCACCGCGTTCAGCTCGTCGATGGTGCCGTAGGCCACGATGCGGGGCGAATCCTTGGGGACCCGCTTGCCTCCGACCAGTGCCGTCTCCCCCTGGTCGCCCGTGCGCGTATAGACACGTGTGATGCTGATCATGTCTTCCTCCCCTCTGATCGTCGAAGGTCAGGGGTTCGAGTCGGGCGCCGGCCCACGCCGCTCTCGCATTCTACTTGAACGTCCATGCGTCCCCGGGACATGATCGGGCAGTGAAGCGCGCCAGTCAGGCCGTCCTCGCGGTGGCGTGTGGAGCCCATTTCCTCCACGACGGCTTCTCCGATATCGTCTACATCCTGCTCCCGATCTGGACGGCCGAGTTTGCTCTCTCGTTCGCCGAGGTCGGTTTCCTCCGGACTCTCTACAGCGGTGGCATGGCGATCTTCCAGATCCCGGCCGGCCTCCTGGCCGAGCGCCTCGGAGAGCGGCGGGTGCTGGCGGTCGGGACCGCGGTCACCGCCGCTGGCTTCGTGATCGCGGGCTGGACGGGAGGATTCCTTTCCCTCGGCCTCGTTCTACTCGCCGCGGGGCTCGGTTCCGGGGTTCAGCATCCACTGTCGTCGACGATCGTCTCCAAGGCCTTCGAGACAGGCGCCCGGCGCGCTGCCCTGGGAACGTATAACTTCTCCGGAGACCTTGGGAAAGTCGCGCTGCCCGCCCTGGTGGCCTTCGGGACCACCGTGGTCGGCTGGCGGGCATCCGCCGGCGTGTTCGGGATCCTCGGCCTTGCCGCAGCCCTTGTCATCGCGTTGCTGCTGAGGCGGCTCTCGGTCGGCCACGTCGAGCTCACGGCGGCCGTAGGCGGCGACGGGAACGGAGGCTGGGGGATCCGCGATGCCCGTGGCTTTCGGGCCCTGTCCGCCATCGGCATGATCGATAACGCCACGCGCTCGCCCTTCCTGACCTTCCTCCCTTTTCTGCTGATCGCCAAGGGCTTGACCGTGGCCGGCGTGGGCGGTGCCTTCGCCCTCCTCTTCGCGGGGGGCGCGGCCGGGAAGTTCGCCTGCGGCCTGCTGGCGGAACGGGTCGGGGTGATCCGGGCCGTGGTGCTCACGGAAGCGGCGACCGCGATCGGGATCATCACGGTGGTTCTCGCACCCCTGGGGGTCGCCCTGATTGTCCTCCCGTTTCTGGGAATCGCCCTGAACGGCACGTCGTCGGTCCTGTACGGGACGGTGGCCGACCTCGTCGCTCCCGAGCGCAGGGCGCGCGCGTACGGCCTGTACTACACGCTGAGCGTCGGCTGCTCGGCCCTGGCGCCCTCGCTGTACGGGGTGGTGAGCGACTGGGTGGGTGTACCGGTGACTCTTGCCATCGTCGGTACGGTCGTGCTCGGCACCATCCCCCTGTCACTCGCGCTACGACCCGCGGTGACCGCTGCCGCCCGCGCCTAGCGCGGAGTCGACTGGCGATACATCCCGCCACAGTGCAGCGCCGGCACAGTGCGGAGCTACTTCTTGACAGTCCGCATGTCTATCCGTAGGGTTGTGCGACGGTTGGACGGTTGGACCATCCCTCATGTTCGTCTGGCCGTCAGGATGTCGCCCCAGCTCCCAGTCTCTCAACGAGGAGGGCTCCGCCATGAGCGAGCAAGTTGAAACCCGATCCACCCAGATTGCCGGGGTCTCGCGTCGTCGACTGCTCGGCGCCGCCGCCGGGGCAGCGGTCGCCGGCATGGCCGTGCGGCCCACCCTGGCCTCGGCCCAGACTCAGCCCATCGCCCTGAAGATGCAGAGCGGCTTTCCGGCCAAGGACATCTTCCACGAGGTCGCCGTTGATTGGGGCAAGAAGGTCGAGGAGATGTCCGGCGGCCGTCTGAAGATCGACATGCTGCCGGGCGGGGCCGTGGTCGGCGCCTTCCAGATCATCGAGGCCGTCCACACGGGGACCCTGGACGGCGGGGTCGCGGTGCCCGCCTATTGGTTTGGCAAACAGGTGGCGTTCAGTCTCTTCGGCACAGGCCCCTCGTTCGGCCTCGACGCCGACGGGCTCCTGGGCTGGATCCACTACGGCGGGGGCCAAGCCCTGTACGACGAGCTTGTCCAGAAGGAGCTGAAGCTGGATGTCCAGTCGTACTTCTTCGGGCCGATGCCCACCCAGCCGCTCGGCTGGTTCAAGAAGGGAGAAATCAAGAGCCCCGCGGACTTCAAGGGCATGAAGTACCGGACGGTCGGGCTCTCCGCGGACCTCTTTAAGCAGCTCGGCGCCTCCGTGGTCATCCTGCCGGGCGGCGAGATCGTCCCCGCCCTGGACAGGGGCGTCATTGATGGCGCCGAGTTCAACAACACCACCTCCGACAAGGGGCTCGGCTTTCAGGACGTCAGCAAGATCATGATGGCCCAGAGCTACCATCAGCCGGTGGAATTTCTGGAGATGCTGATCAACAAGAAGAAGCTCGACGCCATGCCCAAGGATCTGCAGGCCATCATCAAGTACGGGACCATGGCCGAGTCAGCCGACATGGGTTGGAAGTTCCAGGACCGCAACTCGGCGGACCTGATCGAACTGAAGGAGAAGCACAAGGTGCGCGTGGTCAAGACGCCTCGGTCCGTGCTCGACGCTCAGCTCAAGGCCTGGGACGCCATCGTCGATGAGAAGGCCAAGACCAACCAGTTCTTCGTGAAGGTGCTCGAGTCGCAGCGCAAATGGGCGGCCCGCGTGGTGCCCTGGCGCCAGGAAATCATGGTGGACAACAACCCCGCCTACGCGCACTACTTCAGGCCCAAGCCCGCCGCTGACAAGCCCGCGGCCGGAACACCGGCGGCAGCACCGGCCAAGAAGAGCAACTGAGGACGTTCCCGCTCTCCGGCCAGGACCGGCGGCGTCTATCGCGAACGCGGTAGACGCCGCCCTGCTATTCGGAGATCGTCGCGGGGGGGCTGGCGTCAGGCGAGGAACGGGGAAAGGGGCGAACCGGGCGTTGGAAAAGGCCATCCGTGGTATCGACACCATCAGCACCTGGGTGGGGATTCCCTTCTGCTGGCTCATCATCCCGCTCATGCTGGTCACGACCTACGACGTCACCCTCCGATACTTCTTCAGCGCGCCGACCACCTGGGCCTACGACTACACCTACATGCTCTACGGGACGATGTTCATGATGGTCGGCGCCTACACGCTCGCCCAGAACAACCACGTCCGCGGCGACGTGTTCTATCGGTTCTGGCCAGTGCGCGTGCAAGCGAGCCTGGACATCGTGCTCTACGTGGTCTTCTTCTTTCCGGGGATTCTGGCCCTGATGTGGTCGGGTTTCTACTTTGCCGAGATGGCGTGGCGCTTCGGGGAGCGCTCGATGCAAACGCCCGGGGGCCCCATCATCTATCCGTTCAAGACGGTGATCCCCATCGCCGGCTTTTTCACCGCCCTGCAGGGGGTGGCCGAGGTGATGCGGTCCATCATCGCCCTCAGGACGGGGCGCTGGCCGGAGCGGTTCGAGGACGTTCAGGAGGCGCCGTGACCATGAGCGAGCCGGTCCTGGGCCTCATCATGCTGACGATCATGGTGCTGACCATCTTCCTCGGATTCCCCACCGCCTTCACCCTGATGGCGCTCGGCGTGATCTTTGGTTCGCTCAGCCTGGGCTGGCAGGTGTTCGACCTCCTGGTCCAGCGCGCGTTCTCCGTCATGTCGAACGACGTGCTGATCTCGGTGCCGCTCTTCATGTTCATGGGCTACGTCATGGAGCGCTCGGGGATCATGGACCGGATGTTCCACAGCTATCGGTTGCTGTTCGGTCCGCTGCCGGGCTCGCTGGCCGTGACCACCATGGTGGTGGGAACGATCTTCGGGATTGCCAGTGGCATCGTGGGGGCCGGGGTCACCTTGATGGGCGTGCTGGCCCTGCCTCCCATGATCCGGGCCGGATACTCCATTCCCCTGGCGGCGGGAACCATCACGGCCAGCGGAACCTTGGGCATCCTGATTCCGCCGAGCGTGATGCTCATTGTCTACGGGGCCTCGGCGGGCGTGTCGGTCGTCAGGCTCTACGCGGGAGCCTTCGGTCCGGGGTTCCTGCTCTCGGGACTCTTCCTCCTCTACATCGTGGGAATCTGCCTCATCAAGCCCTCGATGGGGCCGCCGCTACCCAAGGCTGAGCGCAACGTTCCCTGGTTGCACATCCTCTGGGACGTCACCGTGACCTCGGTGCCCATCACCGTCCTCACCGTGGTGGTGCTCGTGATCATCATCATCGGCTGGACGACCCCGACGGAGGCGGCGGCCCTAGGCGCCTTCCTCTCCCTGATGATCGCCGCCGGCTACCGCAAGCTCTCGTGGCGCATGGTCGCGGAGTCGGTCCGTCTGACCGGCCGTACCACGGCCATGGTCTGCTGGCTGTTCATCGGCTCCAGCCTGTTCGCGGCCATCTTCGCCCGCTTGGGCGCCCAGCGAACGCTCGAGGAGTGGTTCGTCGGCAGCGGAATGTCGAGCGCCATGTTCCTGTGGCTCGCGATGTTCATCATCTTCCTGCTCGGCTGGCCGCTGGAATGGACGGAGATCATCGTCATCTTCGTGCCCATCTTCCTGCCGCTGCTCAAGACGTTCGACATCGATCCGCTTCTCTTCGGAGTGATGGTCGCCGTCAATCTTCAGACGGCCTTCCTGTCACCGCCGGTGGCGATGTCCGCCTTCTACCTGAAGGGCATCGCGCCGCCCCACGTGACGCTCAACCAGATCTACAACGGCATGTACCCCTTCCTCATCATCCAGATCTTTTGCCTGTTCCTGACCTGGTACTGGCCGGAGCTGACGCTCTGGCTCCCCCGCTATCTCTACGGCGACTGATGGAGGGGGCCCGGATCAATGGCTCCTGGGAACCGTCGGATGCCCGGCGGCCGCCTCGGCGATCAGCTGATCGTTGTCGGCGGGTACCGCACCGCTCACGCCCACCGCACCCACAATGCGGCCGGCGTCCACGAGCGGGACCGCTCCCCGGCCGAACACGAAGTGGTAGTCACCGAGGGTGGCGACGTTGGACGCGAAAAGCTGGCGGGCACCGCTGAACCGTTCTTCCAGATCGCCGGTGGAAGCGCGGAAGGCGGCGGCCGCGTTGGCCTTGGCACGGGCGATGTCCGGCGTCACCCACAGAGCGTCGTCCATGCGATGACAGGCGACGAGATGGCCGGCCTCGTCGACCACCGCCACCGCCACCTGGAAGCCCAGTCCGGTTGCCTTGGCGAAGCCGCGCTCGATGCACTCCACAGCGCGCGCGATCGACACCGACACCTATGCGACCTCCACCCACACCTCGCCCGCCTCGACGCGGACGGGGTAGCTGGAGACACGGGCTCCCCGGCCGGGCAGCACGCACTCGCCAGTGCGGACGTCGAAGTGCCAGCCGTGCCACGGGCAGGCCAGGCGTGCCCCATACAGCCGGCCATCACTGAGCGGTCCTCCCTGGTGCGCACAGACGTCGCTGCACGCGTAGACCGCGTTCCCGACGCGGGCGAGAACCACCCGCGTGCCGTTCACCTCCACCAGCTTGGTCTGGCCCGCCGGTAGGTCGTCCAGGCGGGCCACCCGAACGCCGCCGCTCACAGATCCTCTTTCAAGACGTAGGCGCGATGGAGCCCCGTCATGTATTGCCAGCGCATCTCGGTGGCCTGCCGCACGGCGTCGACAGCGCGCATCTGCATCTCGCGGGTGGTACAGGCCTGCTCGACAATCTCGTAGCCACGCTCGCCGTGCACTTCGTCCGCCTCGATGTGGATGGCGAAAAATTCCACTTCGTAGTCCGAGAAGCCGTAGAGCGGCTTGAGGGGCGGCAGGTTGCGCCGATAGATCCCTGGCACCTGGGACTCGAGACCTACCAGCAGACCGGCCGCTGCCTCGTAGAACGGCTGGTGAGACATCTCGTAACACCAGGCCGTGAGGGCGCGGGTGGTCGGCAGCTGTCGGGTGGTCTCGACCTCGGCCCGGCTGACGCCGCAGGCCTCCGCGAAGCGGATGAGGAGGTCGACGTGCTTGGTCCCCGATTCCTCTTCGATGATGTTCTCGAGCAGAAAGTCTCGGGCATCGGAATAGGGACAGTCGGCGTAGACGCGCGCGCACCAGCGCGGAAACTGACCGACGTACTGATAGTGCTGGGCGGCCCAGGCCCCCAGCTGACTCCGGGTCAGCTCGCCCTTCACCCACCGCTCGGTGAAGGGGTTAAGTCGACTGTGGCGGGCGTTGACGGCCGCCTCCAGCTCTTGCCGGAAGGTGCTTGGCTGGCTCATGATGTCCCTCCTGTCTAGGTGATCCTGCCACCGGCTTATGTCAGGTAGAAAGGGCGGGCTCCCTCGCGGCCGTACGGATAGCGCGCCAGGACTTCCGGATTCGGATCGGCGCCCAGGCCAGGGCGGTCGCTGACCGAGACCAAGCCTCCCGCCCAGTGGATCGGATCGGCGAGCAGCGGCGCTTGCAGTTCTCCGGGCGGAAACTCCACGTAAGGCACGCCAGGGGTGGAGGCAACGACGTGCAGGGTGGCGGCCAGACCGGGTCCGAAGTAGAAGGAGTGGGGAACGAGCGTCACGTTGGCGGCGGCAGCCAGAGCCGCGATCTTCTTCATCTCGCCCACACCGCCCACCTTGGTCATGCTCGGCTGTACGATGTCAGCCGCCCCGGCGCTCAGGAGGGCAGCAAAGCCGTGCACGGTGGCGTCGTTCTCGCCGCTCGCGATAGGAATCCGCACGGCCGCCCGGACGCGCGCCAGTCCGGCATAGTCTTCCGGTGGCCACACGGGCTCCTCCAACCAGCGGAGGTCATATCGCTCGAGCCGGCGACCAATCTGGATGGCCTCTTCCACACGCCATGGGCAGTTGGTGTCGAGCATCAGCTCCATGCTGTCGCCGATCGCCTCCCGGGCCACACCCACCGAGTCCACGTCGACCTGGTGGAGCTTGACGGCGGTATAGCCCCGGGCCGCCATGGCGGCAACCGCGCGCCCGACATCGGAGGGGCTGGGATAGCGCAGAAGGCTCGCGTACGCTCGCACGCTTGGTTGCACGAGCCCCCCCAGCAGCTCGTACACGGGCATCTGGCGGGCCTTCCCGACCACGTCCCACAAAGCGAGCTCCACCCCACTGATCGCGAACATGCCGAGCCCGCGCCGGCCCCAGATCATGAGCGCCTGATGCATGGAACGGGTGAGCTGCTCGATGCGCGTGGGATCCTGGCCGACCACAAGAGGCGCCAATGCCTCCTCCACGATGTTGCACACGGCGAGCGGAGCCCCGTACGCGAAGCACTCTCCCCACCCGATCAGCCCCTCGTCGGTGGACAGGCGCACGAGGATCTGCTTGGCCAGGCCGCCCTCCCACGGCGAGGACGGCGTCATGGACCGAAGGGGGATGCCAAGGGGAATCGCGCGAAGCTCGGTGATTTTCACGATCGAGGCTCTGGCCGCAGCCGGCGTGTCCTCAGAACTCGCCCAGACCGTACTCGGGCCATCGCGCGCGCACGCGCTCTTCGTCGGCAGCGGCCGGGCGCACGGTGGGCGGGAAGCGTTCCCCACCCCACTCCGGGCGCCGCGCGTGCTTCCACGAGCGGGTGGCATCGATGAGCATGCGGTTCCAGAGGCCGGTGCCGAGCTGGGCCACGTCCCGATCCTCCATGGGTGTGCTGGGGTCAATGGGGGAACCGAAGATCCCTGGAAAAACCACGATGCCCCCTTCCCCCGCGTTCACGCGATGGGCGACCGCCCACTCCACCTGCTCGTCGGCCGAGGGATCGATGTCGTCTTCGACGACGGTCACGTGCTTGTAGCGGTACTGGGCCGCGCTGTTGCCCCACAGGGCGGCCGCGATCTGCTTGGGCTGTCCTTGATAGTGCTTCTTGATCTGGATGCGGATGTTCACCCCGTTCGTAATGGGCGGGACATACACGTCGAGAATTCCGGGAATCCCCGCCCCGTTGAGAATGTTCCAGGCAATGGCGGCTCGCTGCACGGACGACATGATGCTGTTCTCGCTGTACGAGCCGGGGAGCGTCCCCTCCAGGCAGCCGCGAAAGATTGGATCACGCCGGTGGGTGATGCAGGTCACCTGCATGGTGGGCCGGGGGGTGGGAATGTCGGAGACGTAGCCGGTGAACTCGCCGAATGGTCCCTCCAGCTCATAGGTGGCCGGATCGTCGTCGATGACTCCCTCGAGGACGATCTCGGCGGCCGCCGGAACCTCCAGGTCCACCGTCTCGCAGCGCACCAACTCCGCCGGCTCACCCCGATAGGCGCCCATGACGTCCCACTCGCTCACGCCAGCGGGAATCGGCGAGCCGGCCAGAAACGGCATGATCGGATCCCAACCGATCACGCAGGCCACGGGCATGGGTTCCTTCCGCGCCGCCCACTTCACGAAGTGGGCACCCCAGTGCTGACCGCCTTTGATGAGGAGGAAGGGGGCCGTGTCCGGTCGACCGATCATCCCACGGTAGATGCCGACGTTCATGGTGCGCGTCTCCGGATCGCGGCTGACGATGCCGGAGAACGTGTGGATGTAGCGCCCACCTTCCAGGAAGTGCCACTTGGGAACGGGAAACTCCGTCTGATCGACCGCCGGACCCCGTAGCACCACGTCCTTCACCGGTCCCGTCTTTACGAGAACCGGCGGGATCGCCTCGCGGTTCTTCTTCATGACGTACTGGACCAGCTCGCGGTTGGAGACCTCCCGCGAGAAGCCGAGGGCCAGGGCGAGCCGTGAGCGCGCGCCCAACCCTCCCGTGAGGAGCTTCGTGCAGCGGCCGTTCCGGTAACCCTTAATGTTCTCGAAGAGCAGGGCCGGCCCCTTCTTCTCGAGGACGCGCCGGGCGATGGCACCGAGCTCGCGATCCCAGTCCACCTCGGCCGTAACCCGCCGGAGCTCGCCCTCTTTCTCGAGCCGTGTCATCCATTGACGCATGTCGATAAAGCTCATCGTGGCCCGCCCGTCAAGACGAGGCCGCCGGAAGGACGCGAAAGCCCGCCCCGACAAAATCGCTGTCGAGGGCGAGCGCCTCCCGCAGGCCGCGCTCGCGCATAAACTCGAAGCTCACGCAGTCGACGAGACTGAGACGGCGTCGGTTCTCCCTGAACATTCGCTGGACACCCCGCCGGTGAAGGGCTTCCGCCACCCAGGTCACCGACAGCATCGGCATCACATGCTCCACGAAGTCGTGAAGCGGGGCAAGGCCGACCCGATGCTGCACGAGCGAGATGGTCTCGAGCACAACGTAGGATGTCGTCGAGAGATCTCGGCCATCATCCAGAACCCTGCGGACCGTTTCGACGACGTCGGCGTGACCGGTCTGGGTGTGCACGAGGAACGCATAGATCCCTGAGGTATCGACGACGATGCTCAGTGCCGGTATCGACGCACTGCCTCCGCGAGAGAGATGCCCAGCGTCTGCGCCCAACGGCGCAGCCTCCGATGCTGATCATCAGTAAGCTGTATCTGTGTACGCACCATGATGTCATCCTACTGACACCCCCACCGGGGTGTCAACGATCGCACCGGAAGGGACCGAACCCTCAAGACCCCAGACCAGCTACCATCGCAAAACGTCAGGAGCGAGCCGAGACTGGTGCCTCGACATTGCGACCAGAACGAAGTTGGGCAAACCACACGGCCACGAAGCACGCCGCACCCACCAGGTCGCTCAGGGTACCGGGAAAAATCAGCAGGACGGCCCCCACCAGCAGCACCGCTCGCTCCCAGCGGCGGGTGGGACCCCGCAAGTAGCCGATCAGACCCGCGCCGAGCATGAGGATTCCGAGGGTGGCGGCGGCCGTACGCAGGACGATGTGTGGCACCGAGGCGTTGAGCAGGAGAAGCGCTGGGTCGTAGGCAAAGCTGAACGGGATGATGAACCCGGAGAGGGCCAAGCCCATGGCCGTCCACTGTGTCTTCCAGACGTCCGCGCCCGCAATCGAGGACGTGGCATACGTCGAGATGGCGGTGGGCGGGGTGAGATCGGCCAGGATCCCGAAGTAGAAGACGAACATGTGCGCGGCCACCTTGGGCACCCCGAGTTGCACGAGGGCGGGCGCGGCCATGATCGAGGTGATGATGTAGGTGGCCGAGGTCGGCAGGCCGGTGCCGAGAACGAGGGCAGCCACCATGGTGAGCAGCAGGGTGGCCAGCATGTTGCCCTGCGCGACTCCCACGATGCCGCTGGCCAGCTTCAAGCCAAGCCCAGTGGCGGAGACAACCCCGACCACGATTCCCACTGTCGCGCAGGCGAGGGCCACCGGCAGGGCGCTCTGCGCGCTCTCAGCGAGGATGACGAGCGCTTTGCTGAATCCGATGCGGGTGTCGCGCCGGAGCTGGCTCATCACCACGGCCGCCACCAGGGCCCAGAAGCCCGCGAAGAGGGGTGAGCGACCCTCCACGAGGAAATACACGAGGACGGCCGGGCCGGCCAGCAGGTGGGCGTCCCGCTTCAGGACGTCGAGCAGGCGGGGGAGCTCGGCGCGCGCGAGCACCGGGATGCCCAGACGTGAAGCCTCGAAGTGCACCATGACCCCGACCGCCACGAAATAGAGGACGCCCGGGATGGCGGCAGCGATGGCGATCGACGAGTACGGCATGCCGAGCGTCTCCGCCATGATGAAGGCGGCCGCCCCCATCACGGGCGGGATGAGCTGTCCGCCCATCGAGGCGCACGCTTCCACGCCCGCCGCGAAGGGCGGACGGTAGCCGGCGCGGATCATGAGCGGGATGGTGAAGGCCCCCGTGGTCACCGCGTTCGCGATGGCGCTGCCGTTGACCGTCCCGAAAAGCCCACTCGAGATAACGGCGACCTTGCCCGCGCCGCCGCGCGTTCCCCCCGCGATGGCGAGGGAGGCGTCGGTGAAGAAACGGAGGAGACCCCCACGGGACATGGCTCCCCCGAACAGCACGAAGAGATAGATGAACGTGGCCGACACCAGGGTGGGAATGCCGAAAATCCCGCCCGTGGTGAGCGCCTGCATGTCGATGAGCTTCAGGAAGGTCTCGCCCCCGTGCGACAGGAACCCCGGCAGCCAGGGCCCCACGAACGCGTAGGCCACGAAGGCCAGCGCGAGCACCACGAGGGCGGGACCGATGTGCCGGCGCGAGGCCTCCAGCAAGAGCAGGATGAAGATGATCCCGACCACCACGTCGCGCGGAGCGGGGTCGTCTACCATGGCCATTCGGGTGGTCAGCCGGTGATTCTCGGCGATGTAGTAGCCGGCACAGGAGAGTGCGGCGAGCGCACAGGGCCCGTCGAGCCAGCGATGGGGCCGGCGCGCACGGAGCTTATCCGCCTGGGCGGCGGATTCCGGGATCGGAGTGGTGAGAAAACCGAGGGCCACCGCGAAGGCCACGTGGACGGGGAGCTGGATCATCAGATCGAAGAGCCCCGCCTGGGCCGTGTAGAGCTGGAAGACCGACCAGGCGATCCCGAGCCCAGCGCGGGGCGAGGGCAGACTAGGCATCGCCATGGACGACTTCGCCATCCACCATCGTCAGGCGCACCGTCATCTCGGCCAGCGTTTCGAGTGGCACCGTGAGCGGATCGTGATCCAGAACGGCCAGATCAGCCGCGCGGCCCGGCGCCAGGACGCCCCGTTCACGCTCGGCGAAGGTCACCCAGGCGCCGCCGACCGTCAGCGCGCGAAGGGCCTGCGGGCGCGAGAGCCGCTCGCCAGCGCCGAGAATCTCGCCTGTTGCCATGTCGCGCCTGTCGACGGCGGCGTTGAAGGCGAGCCAGGGGTTGGCGGGCTTGTTGTCGGTAGCAAGACCGAACGGGATCCCGAGCCGCGCCAGGCTCCGGTGGGGGATCATGGTCTCAGCCATGCCGCCCAGCCGCGCTAGCTCGGCGGCGCCCGATCGCCAGAGGTAACTGATGGGGTTGGTGGTCGCCACGGCACCGAGCCGACGAATGCGCGTGAGCTGCGTCGGGGTGGCGGCGTGCAGGTGCACGAGGACCCAGCGCAGGTGGCGGATCGGCACGCGAGCGGCGATCGACTCCCAGATGTCCAGCACTTCCGGCAGGCACCGCGTGACGAGCGTGTTCACCCGCAGGCCATGCCGGGCGGCCAGCTCCGCCTGCCGCGCATAGTCCGTCGGACCGTTGGCGCTCTCCACGAAGCCAGCCCACGCCGTGTACGGCTGGCAGGCGTGAAGGATGCGGGCGACCTCGGGATCGCCGCCGTAGTGCAGACAGATGCCGGCGAGGCGGAGACGATCGTCCCCGGTTCCGCGGCAGCCGGCCCACGCTGCCAGCTCCGGGATCGCGCGCTCGGCCTCGGCGAGAGTGTCCCAGGTAGGGCTCAGGGCCAGGGAACAGCGCAGGCTCAGCCTCTTCTGCTGGTGCGTCTCGCGGTAGACGCGCAGCACCTCGGGGGCGATGCCATGCCCCTCGTAGACGGCCGTGACGCCGCGCGCAGCGTAGCGGCGGAGCGACGCGCCAAGGGCGCGCAGGCGATGCTCGTGCGTGAAGCGCGGGGCGGCCTCCATCAGGGTGAACTCGATCACCTGAACGAGGTTGTGTTCCACGAAGAGGCCCGTGGGCTCACCCGCCGCGTCCTTCACGATTTCGATGCCCTGGGGAGCTGGGGTGTCCCGCCCGACGCCGGCGCGCTCGAGGGCGAGGCTGTTGGCGATCGAGTGCACGGGCGGCTTGTTCCAGTATCCCCAGATGCCCCGGATGTACACGGGATGGTGAGGCGCGGCAAGGTCGAGGTCCGCGCGCGTGGGCCAACGGCCCTCGGCCAGCCCCGCCGGTGGATCCAGGTAGAAGGGCGGGGCGCCCACGGGCATGGTGACGATCCACTCGCCCGCCGGCCGCTGGGCGGCCAGGCGGCGGATCGCCCCCTGGATCTCGGCGATCGAACGGCAGCGCTCGAGGGTCGGAAAGATGTGCTTCAGTCCTTCGCGGTCGAGATGGGCGTGCGCATCGACGAGACCCTGGATGACAATCGCTCCCGCCAGATCGACCACCCGGGTTCGGCGGCCCCGCCAGCTGCGGACATCTGCCCCCGTGCCGGTGGCCACGAGGCGGCCGCCGGCGATGGCGAGGGCGGTCGCGGTCGGCCGGCGGGGATCGAGCGTGATGAGGCGGCCGTTCTGGAGGATCCAGTCGGCGGCTATTTCATCCACCCCTTCTCGCGGTACGCGCGCTCGGCGCCCGGATGCAGGGGCAGGCCAACCTTGTCTGGCTGCCAGGCCGTCTTGGGATCGAACTCGCTCAGCCCCGCGTGGCCCCGCACGAGAGCATCCTTGTTCTCGATGACGGTCTTGGTCACCGTGTAGGCCACCCCTTCCGGCAGCTCCTTATTGGTGATGAGGACGGTGGGAAAACCCACTGTTCTCACCGCCTCGCTCTGGCTCTTGAACGTGTCGGCGGGCATGGTGGCGGGCACATAGCCAAGAGGCGCCAGCGCCGTCACCACGTCCGGTTCCGGCCCCAGGAACTTCACGTCCGCCCCCGAGGCGATCTCGCTCACCGATGGGTGCTTCGGTGTGATCACCGCGAACAGGACGTCGGCCCGGCCGTCCTTGAAGGCATCGACGATCACGTTGTAGCCCACGTGTTGGGTGGAGCCTCCCCAGCCCTTGATGTCGTTGTACGTCACGCCGTACACGCGCAGGAGCTGGCGTCCCGCGAACTCGCCGAGGGAACCGACCGGCTGCGTGACCATCCTGATGGGGATCTTCTTGTCCTTGATGTCCTTGATCGAGTTGAGCCCGAGCTTCTTGGCCGTGACCGCTACCAGGTAGTAGGTGTCGAAACCTCCCACCAGCCCGCGCAGATTGTCGAGCTTTGTGTCGTAGGCCTCCTTGCCATCCCAGGCCCACCGGTTGGTGACCGTGAAGGCAAACCCGATCGGTGTCTCGTTCTTGGCCACCAGCCGTGGGTTGCCCACGCCGCCTGCGCGTGGCTTGACGTCGACGTTCGAGCCGGGCGGCAAGGTCTTGCGGAGCAGCTCGGCCATGGTGGCGCCATAGACATACCAGGCGCTCCCGGTATCGAGGGTCGCGAAGGCCAGATTCACGGGGCCCTGGGCCCAGGCACCACTGCCAGACTCACCGGTTGGCGAGAGGGCCGCGAGCGCTACCAGTGCGATCTTCACGAGTATCGTCGTTCGTCGTCCTCTCACGGGTTTCGTCCTCCTCGGCGGATCGGGGCAGTATACCCGAGGCGATTCACCGCCGACCCTCAGGCGAAGGCAGGCGCCACCTCGGTGAGGAATCGTGCAAGCTGGCCGCCCTGATCCCACGACGTCAGCCGGAGCGCGATGTGCGAGACCCCTGCGTCCAGGTAGGCACGCAGCTGATCCACGCACTGCTTGGGACTGCCCGCGACCGTCCACCCTTCGACGAAGGCGGCGCTGAAGTTCGCCGTGTAGTACGTATCGAGAAACGTCTTGCTCTCGGCGAGCGCGGCCACTCGATCCTCATTGACGTTGATGTTGTGATAGAGCGCGCTTCCGAGAGTGGCCGGGTCACGCCCCTCCTCGCGCGCCATGGCGGTGATCCGACGCCACTGGCGACGAAACTCCTCGGGGCTCAGCTTGTTGGTCATCCAGCCGTCGGCATGGCGCGCCACGCGGCGGAAGCTCCGCTCCACCACCGCCTCCGAAGCGCTGGCGCCGCCCTTCCAGGTCAGCCCGGTCGGGTTGCTGGCGATCCAGATGGGGCATGGTTGCTGCACGGGCGGCGGCTCGATGGTGAGACCGTCGAACTGGTAGAAGCGGCCGTGGTGGGACGCCTTCCTGGTATGGAAGAGTCCGCGAAGAATCGCGATGCCCTCCTCCAGCCGCGCCACCCGCTCACTGGGCCTGACCCCCATCACGGTGTGCTCCAGGGCCTGAGCGGCGCCCGCTTCATTGGGGCCGCCCAAGCACACGGCGAGCCACGAGCGGCCTCCGGAGAGCACATCGAGGCTCGCCCACTGGTGGGCGAGCATCACGGGATGTCGGTGCACGAAGGTCGCCATGCACCCGACCCCCAGGCGGAGGCGCGAGGTCACGCTGGCCAGGGCCGAAAGCAAGGTCACCGCCTCCAGGCGCGGCTTGGCGACCAGGCTGTCTCCCACCCACACCGTGTCGAAGGCGCCCGCCTCCTCGGCAGCCACGGTGAGGTCGATGAGCTCGCGCGCCTGGATCGCGCCCAGCACCACGGCGCGATTGGCGAGGGTCAGTCCGAATGATGCGTTCATGGCTACCTCCCCTGATACTTCGGTGGCCGCTTCTCCAGGAACGCTTTCACGCCTTCCTCGTAATCGAGGGTCGAGCGCAGCCACGCGTACGACTTTCGTTCCAGCTCCAGGGCCGTCTCCAGCGGGGCTTCGGCGCCGCGATTGAGCACCATCTTGAGCGTCCGCACGGCCAGAGGCGGTCGTTCCGTCAGCTCCCCGGCCAAGGCGCCGACCGCCTCGTCGAGCCTGTCGTCGGCGACCGCCTGGGTGATCAGGCCCCACGCTTCCGCGCGTTCGGCGGAGATACGCTGCCCCGTCAGCATGAAAAGCTTGGCCCGGGTCATGCCTATGAGCCGCAGCGCGCGCTGGGTCCCGCCGCTGCCCGGGATCATGCCGAGCCGGACCTCCGGAAAGGCGAACTCCGATCGGCGGGTGGCGACGCGGAAATCGCAGGCCACGGCCAGCTCCAGCCCCGCGCCCATCGAGTAGCCGTCGATGGCCGCGATGACCGGCTTTCGGCAGCGCTCGGCCGCGGTGAGCGTATCGCCCCACAGCTCGAGGTCGGCCGGCGCCAGGGTCAGGAACTCGGCGAGGTCGCCGCCGGCGCTGAAGGCCTTGCCCCCCGCCCCGCGCACGACGACCACGCGCACGCGCTCGTCGGCATCGAGGTCCCGGAAGATCGCCGGGAATTCGTTGCGCATGGCCACGGTCATGGTGTTCATCTTGGACTGACGATCGATCCAGAGCGTCGCCACCGGGCCCCCGCCCTCCACCCTCAAGAACTCGCTCATCGCTTGATCTCCGTGTACTGTCCCTCGCGTAGCAACCGGCGCAGGATCTTTCCCGACGCCGTCTTGGGGATCTCCGTCACGAACACCACCCGCCGCGGGCGCTTGAACCCCGCCAAATCGCCACTCTCTCGACAGTGGCGGTCGAGGGCAGGCGCCGTCAGCTCTGATGCGCGCGGCACCACGAAGGCGACGACCCGCTCCCCCCATTTTTCATCGGGCTCACCGATCACCGCCACGTCGCCGACCAGCGGGTGGCGGGCCAGGATCTCCTCGACCTCCACCGGATGGATGTTCTCGCCGCCGCTGATGATCATGTCGTCCACGCGTCCGGCCACCACCAGCTCACCGTCGTCATCGATGTAGCCCATATCGCCCGTGAAGTACCAGCCATGGCGCAAGGCCCTGGCATCGGCGTCAGGTCGGTTCCAGTACCCGGCGAACGCCTCCTCGGAATCGAGGCTGGCGATGATCTCCCCCCGCTCTGCCGGCCCGACCACCTCCTCGGGTCCTACGTGACGCTCGGTGCTGGCGATCACCACTCGCAGCGTCGAGTGGATGCCTGGCCATCCCGCGGATCCCGGCTTGCCCGCCGCGTCAGGGCGCACCGAAAAGGTGTAGATCTCGGTGGACCCGTAGTGGTTCACGAAGACGTCGGGGGCGAAGGCGCGTGTGCACGCCTCGGTCAACGTCGCCAGCATGGGCGCACCTGCGTAGGCGAGCTTGCGCACCGAGGTGGTGTCGACGCCCTGCAGTTCCGGGGCGTGCACCAGGTCCCAGAAGAGGGTGGGGATCAGATACAGCGCGCTCAGACGCTCCTGGGCGATGAGGCGGAGCGCTTCGCTCGCGCTCCAGTCGGGCTGACACACGAAACACCCGTTGACGGCCATCATGCTCGTCAGCGCGTGGATGCCCATGGTGTGGTACAGGGGCATGACGCCCAGGGTCCGCTCGCCCCAGTCGTAGCGGCACTGTACTACGTGGGCGAGGGCGCCCGCGACGTGATTGGCGTGGGTGCGCGGCACGCCCTTGGGCCGCCCGGTCGTGCCCGATGTGTAGAGGACAAGGGACAGATCTGTTGCTGCCACCTCCGTCTCTCCTCGCCCGCCCTCGTTGAGCAGGGTGTCGAAGGGCAGCGCACCGGCGGGCGGCGCCGCCCCCACGTGGGCGAGCGTAACGGTACGGCTCGGCAGCGCGGCGGCCACGGCCTGCGCGGTCGCGTCTTCGCAGAAGACGAGGCGAGCCCCGCTATCTTCCAGGACGTAGCGCAGCTCGCCCGGAGAGAGTCGGAAGTTCACGGGCGTGGGGACGCCCCCCATCTTCTGCAGCGCCCAATACACCAGCACATGCTCCACGCGGTTCCTGAGGACAATGAGCACGCGGTCGCCCCTGGCCACGCCTGCCCGCGCAAGGCCGCGCGCAAGCGCATCGGTGCGCGTCTCCAGCTCGGCGTAGGTCAACCGGGTCCGCCCGTGGATGACCGCCTCCGCCTCTGGTCGGCGGCGCGCCGAGCGCCGGAGCATGTGGCCGAGGGTCATGCGACGAGCAGCACCTTCCCCTTGTTCTTGCGATCGAGCACATGCTGGACGGCGGCCCGCGCGTCCCGGAGGGCGAACGCCCGGTCGATCAGGGGGCGCAGACGGCCGGCCTGCACGTACTCCAGGATGGTCCTCAATTCGAGAATGGACCCGAGATTGGTCCCCACGATGCGAAGGTTCTTGGAGTAGACATGGCGGAGGTCCAGCCGGCCCCAGTGCGTGTCGTGTGAACCGATGGACACGAGCGTCCCCAACCGGGTCAGGGCGTAGGTGCTACGCTCGAAGGTCTCACCGCCGATGTGTTCGACCACGACATCCACCCCGCGCTTGCCTGTCCACGACTTGGCTTCTTCCACGAAATCCTGCGTCCGGTAATTGACCACGCGCTCGGCGCCGAGCGCCTTCGCGAACTCGATCTTGTCGTCCGAGCCCACGGTGGTCATGACCCGCGCCCCGACGAGACGGGCGATCTGAATGGCCGCACTGCCCACCCCGCTGCCGGCCGCCTGGACGAGGACCGTCTGGCCGGGCCGCAGCTCGGCCTGGGCCACCAGGGCATGCCATGCGGTCAGCATGGCGAGGGGGAGGGCGGCCCCCTGCTCGAAGGAGATCACGTCGGACAGCGGGAGTACGTTGGCGGCCGGGACCTTCACCAGCTCGGCATAGCCTCCGTCCTTGTGGGCGCCCAGATACCCATAGCGAACGCACACCGTGCGCTCGCCGCGCAGGCAGTACTCGCAGACGCCGCACGAGAAGCCGGGAAAGACGATCACTCGCTGGCCGCGCGCGAAGGCGCGCTCGCCGTCGCCGCCGTCCTCCACGGTACCCGCCACCTCACACCCATTGATGTGCGGAAGTCCCTCGGGCGGCGGGAAGCGCCCGTCGAGGAGCAGCATGTCGACATGGTTGAGCGCGCAGGCCCGCACCCGTACGAGCACCTCGCCCGCCCCGGGAAGAGGGTCGCGGTAGTCGTCGTACAGAATCTTGTCCGCCCCTCCGTGTTCCCTGAAGAACGCCGCCTTCACTGGGACCTCCCCTCCCGCCCGGTGGCCTCGCGCGCGAGTTGACGGCACCGCCGCCGGCAGGATACACGTAGCGTGACGGTGATGCGAGCCCGCGCCACGAATACCACTGCGGAGAAGCCTGCCATGAGCAGTGAAGCGCGTCGTGTGGAGGAGAGCCGGCAACCCGGGTCGCTCTGGAAACAGTGGGGCCCCTATCTGGCCGAGCGTCAGTGGGGAACCGTTCGCGAGGACTACAGCGAGTTCGGGCAGGCCTGGGACTACTTCAGCCACGATCAAGCCCGCTCGCGCGCCTATCGCTGGGGGGAGGACGGGCTGGCCGGTATCTCGGACGATCGGCAGCGGCTGTGCTTTGCCCTCGCTCTCTGGAATGGCGCCGATCCGATCATCAAGGAGCGTCTGTTCGGGTTGACGAACAGCGAAGGCAATCACGGCGAGGACGTCAAGGAGTACTACTTCTACCTGGATTCGACCCCTACCCACTCGTACATGAAGTACCTCTACAAATATCCTCACCGCGCGTACCCCTATGCTGATTTGGTACGGACCAGCCGGCACCGCAACCGGTATGAGAGCGAATACGAGCTGTTGGACACGGGGATCTTCGAGGGCGATCGCTACTTCGACGTGTTCGTGGAATACGCCAAGGCCGCTCCCGACGATATCCTGATCCAGGTGAGCGTGGCCAACCGGGGGCCCGAGACCGCTACCCTTCACGTGCTGCCCACCCTGTGGTTTCGCAACACGTGGTCCTGGACGGAGGGTGCGCCCCGGCCCGAGCTGCGGCACCTGGATGGTCCGGACGGCGCGAGCGGGGTGACGGCCTCCCACGCCGAGCTCGGCGAGTACGTGCTTTCCGGCGAGGGCCAGGTCGCTTGGCTCTTCACCGAGAACGAGACGAACGCCGAGCGGATCTTGGGCCAGCCCAATCTCACGCCCTACGTGAAGGACGCGATCGACAGCTACGTGGTCCACGGTCGCCGGGAGGCCGTGAACCCCGCCCGGCTCGGCACCAAGGTCGCCGCCCACTACCCGGTGAGCGTGGGAGCCGAAAAGACGGCGGTGGTGCGGCTGCGTCTGTCCGCGGCCGGCCGCGCGCCGAAGACCGGCAGCGCCTTCGGTCGGTCCTTCGAGACCACCCTCCGCGCCCGACAAGGGCAAGCGGATGCCTTCTACGCCGCCCTCACCCCGGCCCGGTCGAGTGCCGACGAGGCGCTGGTCATGCGGCAGGCGCTGGCCGGCATGCTATGGACCAAGCAGTACTACCACTACGACATCGGGCAGTGGCTGCACCAGCACGGCCTCGATCCCCGCAATCCGCGCCTGACGGGAGCCCGTAACGGGGCCTGGTCGCACATGGTGAACGAGGACGTCATCTCCATGCCCGACAAGTGGGAGTACCCGTGGTACGCGGCCTGGGACCTCGCCTTTCATACCGTCGCCCTGGCCCTGGTCGACATGGACTTCGCCAAGCGTCAGCTCCTGCTCATGCTCGAGCAGAACTACCTGCATCCCAGCGGCCAGATCCCCGCCTACGAGTGGAACTTCGGCGACGTCAATCCCCCCGTGCACGCGTGGGCCGCCTGGTACATCTACACCCACGAGCGGGCGCAGCATGGCGTGGGTGATGTCGACTTTCTCCAGCACGTCTTCCAGAAGCTTCTCATCAACTTTACCTGGTGGGTGAACCGCAAGGACCCGAGTGGGCTCAACGTTTTCCAGGGCGGATTTCTCGGTCTGGACAACATCGGCGTCTTCGATCGCAGCGCCCCCCTGCCCACCGGCGGCACCCTCGAGCAGGCCGACGGCACGGCGTGGATGGCCTTTTACTGCCAGTGCATGCTGCAGATGGCGGTGGCGCTCGCTCTGCACGATCCGGTCTATCAGGAGATGGCCGCCAAGTTCTACGAGCATTTCCTGTGGATCGCTTCGGCCATGGACCGCATGGGCACCCAGAACGACGAGCTGTGGGACGAGCAAGACGGATTCTTCTACGACGTGCTCCGGCTCCCCGATGGCAACGCCGTGCGCCTCAAGGTGCGCTCCATGGTCGGGCTCCTCTCGCTCTGCGCCTCCACCGTGTTCCCAGGAGATTTGGGGGAGCGGCTGCCGCTGTTCATGGCCCGGGCGCGAGCCTTCACCGCGCGCCATGCGGACCTGGTCGCGACCATCGCGCCGCCCACCCGGACGGGCTACGCGGGACGTCGCCTCCTGGCCCTGCTCAACGAGGACAAGCTGCGCCGGGTGCTGGCCCGGATGCTCGACCAGGACGAGTTCCTGAGCCCCTTCGGCGTCCGGGCTCTTTCCCGCCATCACCTCGAGCATCCTTATGTGTTCTCGGTCGATCGGACTCCGTACCGCGTGGACTACGAGCCGGCGGAGTCTACCAGCGGGTTATTCGGCGGGAACTCCAACTGGCGCGGTCCCATCTGGTTTCCCGTGAACATCCTGCTGCTGCGCGGGCTCGCCAACCTTTACGCCTTCTACGGCAACGATTTCACCGTCGAGTGCCCGACGGGATCGGGACGCCAGCTGAATCTCTTCGAGGTCGTCCAGGAGATCAGCCGCCGTCTGGTCCGGATCTTCCTCCGCGACGAGCAAGGCGCTCGCCCCGTTCACGGCAGGGCCGCCATGTTCCAGGCCGACCCTCACTGGCGGGACCTCCTGCTCTTCTACGAATATTTCCACGGCGATAGTGGGGCCGGACTCGGGGCCAGCCATCAGACCGGCTGGACGGGCCTGGTGGCACCGCTGATCCACCTGCTGGGATCGATGGACGGTCAGGCGATGCTCGACTACTTCGACCGCCCGGGTCCCGCGCCGACCAAGCGGGCAGCCCGGAGAAAGGCGTGAACCCGATGCCCTCCCCCCCACGGTTTCCCGCCCTGTACCAGATCAACACGCGGGTGTGGCTCCACGATCTGGGCCAGCGCCTGGGACGGCCGGCCACCCTCGATGACGTCGCCGATGCTTCCCTCGACCAGGTTGCCACCGACGGATTCGACTGGGTCTGGCTCCTGGGCATCTGGCAGACCGGCGAGGCGGGGCGGCAGGTGTCGCTGAGTCAGGCGGACTGGCATCGCGAGTACCGTGAGCTTCTACCGGACTACGGGCCAGAGGACGTGTGCGGTTCTCCCTTTGCGGTGCGGGAATACATCGTCCATCGCGACTTCGGAGGCCCGGACGCACTCGCGCGTCTGCGTCAGCGCCTGGCTGCGCGTGGCGTTCGGCTCATGCTCGACTTCGTCCCCAACCACACGGCCCCGGATCATCCCTGGGCCCAGGCCCATCCGGAGTACTACGTGCATGGCAGCGAAGAGGACCTGGCGCGGGAACCCGGCAACTACGTCCGGGTGGGTCCTCGTGTGCTGGCGCACGGCAAGGATCCGTACTTTCCGGGGTGGCCCGACACGCTGCAGGTGCACTACCGCCATCAGGGCCTGCGCCGGGCCATGCGAGAGGTCCTCGAGCGGATCGCCGGTCAGTGCGATGGCGTGCGTTGCGACATGTCGATGCTCGTCCTTCCCGACGTGATCGCTCGGACGTGGGGTGCGCGGTCACATCCGACCGACGGGAGCCTGCCCGTCGACGATCCGTTCTGGCCGGAAGCGATCGGCCAGACGCGCGCGGCGCATCCAGGCTTCGTTTTCATGGCCGAGGCGTACTGGGACCTCGAGTGGACGCTCCAGCAACAGGGTTTTGATTACACGTACGACAAGCGTCTGTACGATCGCTTGCACGCCCGGAACGCCCGGGCCGTGCGCGAGCATCTGCTCGCCGATCCCGACTTCCAGCGAAAGTCCGTGCGTTTTCTCGAGAACCACGACGAGCCCCGCGCCGCGGCCGCCTTTCCGCCGCGCGTGCATCGCGCGGCGGCCGTGCTCGCCTTCCTGGTACCGGGGCTACGCTTCCTGCACGAGGGGCAGCGCTCGGGGCGCCGGCTGCGCGCCTCCAACCACCTCCGCCGCCGGACCCCGGAGCCGATCGATGTGGAACTGAGAGATTTCTACAACAGCCTTCTCGGCTGCGTGCGACGGCCCGAGGTGCGGAACGGCGTCTGGCAGTTGCTCACCTCCGAGCCCGCCTGGCCAGCCAACCCGACCTGGGAGCACTTCATCGCGTACGCGTGGGAAGGGGAGGGAGGACGCCGGCTCCTGGTCACGGTCAACTACGGCGCCACCCAGGGACAGTGCTACGTCCGTCTTCCCTTCGCCGATCTCCCGGGACGAACCTGGCAGCTGCGCGATCTGCTGAACCCGCGCCTCACGTACGAGCGCGAGGGCGGAGACCTCGTAGGCCGCGGCCTTTACCTCGACCTCGCGCCCTGGGGACACCACGTGTTCGAGGTGGTGTAGAAACGCCCGGGCCGTCAGTGACCGCCGCCCCCGTGGGCGGCGCCGGCGATGGCGGCGAGGCGCTTGGCCAGCGGGGTGTTCCGGCTGCGGCCAACGCGCACCTCCCCGTCGATGATCACGCAGGAGATCCCCGGAATGTCCCCCCGCGCGATGGCGCCAAAGGCATCGTCAGCCGCCGAGGCGGCCGGCGCGTCGCACACGACCAAATCGGCGGGCTGGCCCACCGCGATGGTGCCGGTGCTCAGGCGGAAGGCGCGCGCGTTGTTGCCGGTGGCCAGCGCGATGCTGAGCTCGGGAGCGAGATCACCGAGAGAGCTCACCTCGCAGACGGTCTTCAGCACTCCCATCGGCATCACGCCCGTCCCCGTCGGCGTGTCGCTGGCCAGGCAGACCCGGTGCAGGACATCCGCCTCACGCGCCAGGCGCATGATGAAGAGCGCCGAGCGCAGGTTCCCGGCCTGCACGATCTGCAGCGCCATGTCCGTCTCGGCGATGATGCGCGCCAGCCCCGCGTCGTCGAGCGACGTGGTACCCCCGTTCACATGGCCGCACACGTCCGGGCGCAACCGCAGCAGAACGTCGTGGGAAATCGGGCTCGAGCCGGGGATGGAGGTGCCGCCGCTATGGGACATGACGGTGAGTCCGTATTTCTGCGCGTTGCGGATCTCGCTCTCGCCGTCAAGGGGATGGCCGTAGCCTCCAAACCCGTACTTGGCATGGCGGACACCGTGGCGCGCCATCTCCGCAAAGTCGTCCTCGGTCAGCCCCGGTTCGAGCACGACGCTCCCGGCATTGACCTTCATGCCGTTGGGATGAAAGCCGGCAAAGCACTTGGCGGCGGCAATAGCGAGCGCCTTGGCGGCCACCGGGTCATGGGGCCTTCCCGGAGCATGTACCCCCTCGCCCGCCGAGACCACGCTCGTGATCCCGCCGTGCACATACGAGTCGAGGAAATCGACGGTCTTCTGGCGGGGTGTGTAGTCGCCGAGGACCACGTGGCAGTGCGAATCGATGAGCCCCGGCATGACCGTTGTCCCCCGGCTGTCCACGACCACCTCGGCGCCACGTGTGTCCACCTCGTCTGCCCGCCCGACAGCGGCGATCTTCCCGTCTCGTACGAGCACGGTGTCGGCATGCAGAATCGGCGCCTCGAGCCGTCCGCTCGCCAGCCGTCCGATGTTCACGATCGCAAGCGTTCTCATGCCAGTCCTTTCTCGCCTGCCGCCGGGGTTGGCGGCCATGCGTCCTCGCTAGTCCAAGCGCGCCGGCGCGCTCCGAGCAGTCGGAACAGGCGCGTGGGCGTGATGGGCATCTCGCTGATCTCGACACCCAGCGGCGCCAGGGCGTCGGCCACGGCATTGGCGATGGCGGCCGGGGCGCCGATGGTCCCCCCCTCGCCCGCCCCCTTGAAGCCACCGAGCGTGGTAGGCGAAGGCCGAGCGAGGTGGAGGACATCGATGCGGGGAATCTCGCACGCGGTCGGAATGAGATAGTCCATGAGACTGCCGGTCAGCAACTGGCCCTCGGGGCCGTAGACCAGCTCCTCGAGGAGGGCGGCCCCCACGCCCTGGGCGACCGCGCCGAGGGTCTGCCCTTCGACGATGAGCGGGTTGATGATGCGCCCGCAGTCCTCGACGACCGCCAGCATGCGCAGGCTGACCTCACACGTGGCCGAATCCACTTCGACCACCGCGAGGTGCGTGGCGTTCGACGCCGTTCCGAAGTAGGGATCGTAGAAGCGCGTCGTCTCCAGGCCTGGCTCCATGCCTTTGGGAAGGCGTCGCGTCCCGCCGTAGGCCGCCTGGGCCACGTCGCGCAGGCTCACCGTGCGGCCGCCGGCCCCCTTGACCGCGAGTCGTCCGTCGGCGATCTCAACGTCCTCGGGTGAGGCCTCGAGCTGATGGGCGGCGATGGCGACAATCTTCTCGCGCAAGGCCCGGCCGGCCAAGATGGCCGCGCCGCCGCCGAGGACCGCGCTGCGGCTGGCGTAGGTGCCCGTTCCCGACGGGGAGGCGGCGGTGTCGCCGTGCACGACGCGCACATCGGCCAGCCTCAGGCCCAGCTCGTCCGCCACGACTTGCGCCAGGCTTGTCTCATGCCCCTGGCCATGGCAGGCGAGCCCGAAGAACGCGGTGACCGTCCCCCCTGGATCCACGCGCAGGGTGACACCTTCGGTGCCAGTGGCAATAGTCGAGCCCGGCGAGACCGGGATGGCCGAGCCGACGCCGGTCAGCTCGACGTACGAAGCGACGCCGATCCCAAGGTGCCGCCCGGCCGCGCGCGCCCGCGCCTGCTCCGTGCGCAGTGCGGCGTAGTCGGCCTTCGTGCAGACCCCTTCTAAGGTCTCCTGAAAGGTCGCGGTGTCCCAGACGACCCCCGACGGTGAGCGATACGGGCACTGTTCCGGGCCTATCATGTTGCGTCGGCGCAACTCCACGGGATCGAGACCGAGCCGGCGTGCGGCACGATCGAGGAGCGACTCCGTCACGAACGTCGACACCGGTCGCCCCACACCTCGATAGGGCCCCATCGGAGCTTTGTTGGTCGCGACCCCCATGCCGGCTCCTCGATAGTGGGGCACGCGATAGGGACCTGGGAGGAAGCTGATCACCTGGATCACTTCGATGCTGGCCGTCCAGGGATAGATGGAGTAGGCACCGATGTCAGCGATCACGCGGGCCCGGAGACCCCGGATCGTTCCGTCGGCATCGACGCCGAGCTCGGCGTCGATGATCTCATCCCACGCCTGGGTGCTGGTGAGCAGATCTTCGCGCCGATCCCCGATCCATCGGACGGGGCGCCCCAGCCGCCGCGCCAGAACCGACACGACGAGCTCCTCCGGGTAGAGCGCGCTCTTCACCCCGAACCCGCCGCCGACGTCGGGCGCCACCACGCGGACGCGGTGGGCGGACAACCCCAGGAGATCAGCCACCAGATCCCGGATCAGACCCGGCACCTGGGTTGAGGACCACAAGGTGAGGCTCTGCGTACCCGCCTCCCATTCGGCGAGGCAGGCCCGGTTCTCGATGGTGACGCCAGCGTGCCGGTTGAAGCGAAAGCGGTCACCGACCACGAGAGTAGAGGCAACCAGCGCGGCATCGGCATCGCCCTGGGCAAAGGTCCGCTCGAGCAGTCCGTTGCTTCCGACAGCTTCGTGGACGAGCGGCGCCCCCGGCAAGAGAGCCAGCTCGGGATCCTGGACAGGGTCAAGCGGCTCCCAATCGACGATGAATTCCTCGGCCGCGTCTTCGGCCAGGTAGCGGCTCTCGGCGACGACGGCCGCTACCGCTTCGCCCGCGAACCGAACCTTGCCGTGAGCGAGGGCCGGGTAGCTGGTCGCGCGGTACCCTCGCATCCGCGACTCGGCCTGCACGGGACGGATCTGGGTGGCCAGCTCGTCCCCGGTCAGGCAGGCCACCACGCCGGGGAGCGCACGCGCCCGACTGGCGTCGATCCGGCGCAGGCGCGCGTGCGCGTGGGGGCTCCGCAGGAAGGCGACGTGAAGCAAGCCCGGTCGTGCCAGATCGGCGACGTAGCGGCCCTGGCCAGACAGAAGGCGCGCGTCCTCGACCCGCGGCACCCGCGCCCCGACGAGCGTCATCTCGGTCGGCCCCCGGCGTCCGTCACGGCACTGGTCCTCCGTCGTGTGCTCATGGTCCCCCGCGTCGGAGCTGTGATTCTACACTTCACTCACCTCGTCGACGTAAGGTCTTGAGTCCGCGCCGGGCGCACTGGTAGTCTTCGGTAGCCTGGCCTGCGGAGGCTCCCGATTCGCGCGAGTCGTCCCCCGCTCATCATCGTACTTGTGGCCGTGGTGCTGATCGCCCTCGGTGAGACCGGCGGCGCCGTCATGTCTCAGCTCCGCCCGGCCATCGAGCGATACGCCACCGCCCGCATCGACGTCAATCGCGCCGCCCACGGCCTGGCCGGCTCGCCCGAGTACGACGACGCGATACGGGCACGGGCGACGTATGCCGCCGAGGCGGGTCTGTCGTTCTTCCACACCCACGCCGAGGGTGTGGGGCTCATCCTGTTCTTCACGAGCACCGTGGTGGCCAGCGTGGTTCCCGGGCGCAGGCGACGCGGGCTTCTCTACCTGCTCCTGGCGGTCGGCTCCCTCTTTCCTCTCGGCTACCTCGTCTACGGCATCGCCGTGCTGGAGGCAGGCCGCGACACCGGCATCGATCTGGCGGAGCGCTGGATCCTCTCGCCGCTTGGTAGCCTGGTCCTGGCCGGTCTGATCGGCCTCGGGGTGGAACTGGCTGGCGCCGTCCGACGCGTCCGGCGGCCATCCGCATCGTGAGAGAGCCCCGAGGCGCCCCCGAGGCGGCCAGAACCTGGCAGTTTCCGCCGCCCTGGGTGCTCCTGGTGGCCATTGTCCTGATCATCTGCGCCGAGGTGGGGGGGGCCTCGATGGTTCGCTTCAAGGTAGAGCTCGCGCGCTGGGCCCGCAACACGATGCTGGCGCGCCCCGCCGTCCACGGTCTGGTGGGCGTGCGCGACGTCGACGAGCAGATCCTGGACGAGGCGCTCGTGAAATTCGACGCCGGCCTGCGCCTCTTTCACCTGCACGCCGAGGGCATGGGACTGGTGATCATCGTCACCACCACGGTCGCCGCCACCCTGGCCGCGCCCGGGCCTGCGCGGGGTGTCCTCGTTGCGCTTCTCACGGTGGGAGGGGCGGGGTATCCTCTCGGATACCTCCTGTGGAGTGGGCTCATCCCGGTGGTCGGGCTGGAGAGAGGGAAAGCGATCGCCGAGTGGTTAGCATGGATTCCCTTCGGTGGGACAACGATTCTCGCCCTCTGGTGGCTGGTGATCATCGTCGCCCGGCGCCTCGGGCGGTGACGGTTCTCATCCGCGCCCTGCTGAGCGTCGTCCTTATCGGCCTGCCGGTGGCGGCGACGGCCCACCATCTCGGCAGTTACACCCCGCGCGACAACGAGATCTCCACCAATTTCAAGCAACTCAAGTTCGCCATCCAAGCCGGGAGGTTCGACGTGGCCCAGCGTCTGTTCGAATCGGGCGCGGTTCGCAAGGAGATGCTGGCCACGGCCCCTCGCCTCCCGCCGGGGCTGGAGGGCGAGGTCGGGGCAAGCCTCCGCGAGCGCCAGGGCACGGCGGCCGAGCGCGGTTTGGTGATCTTCTTCGCCGCCCTCACTCGGGATCTGGCCCTGGAGGCCGAACGCCAGGTGCGGGACGTCTCGGTGCCCGCCGAGGTACGGGCCGCCGCCGGCCGCAAGTTCCTGGAGGCGATCTGGCGCTACTACAACCTGGTGGACTTCGCGATCTCGCAGTATGATCCAAAAGCCGCGGTGGCCGTTCGCCTCGCCTTCGATGAGGCCGAAGGCCTCGCAAAGGGGGCAGCCACCCCCGTCGCCGCGAACCCATGCTCCGGACCGAGGCCCGCCACCCGCGGGGCCGAGGTCCAGAATCCCGAGCGGCTGCGCCCGCCGCTCGCGCGAATCGCCCAGGCGCTCGGTGCAGTCGTGGACTCGACAACGGTAAGGAGGCCACCATGAGAGGCAAGATGCTGCTGGTCCTGATCGGCGCGGCGGCGGTGCTCGGCACCGTCGTGGGACTTGTCCCCGCCCAGGCGCCGAAGGTGGTAAAGATCGGCGACCTCGGCTCCAAAGTGGGCGTGTTCGAGGGGTACGGCAAGTACCAAACCATGGGAGTCACCCTGGCCGTGGAGGAGCTGAACGCCAAGGGTGGCGTGCTCGGCCACAAGATCGAGATCGTCTCGGAAGACGACGAGACGAAGCCCGCCCCCGCCGTGCGCAAGGCGGAGAAGCTCATCCTGCAGGACGAGGTGAAGATGATCGTGGGGGCGGTCTCCAGCGGCGCCACCATGGCCATGATGGACGTCACCAAGAAGCACAAGACCATCCACTGGAACTCCGTCTCCTGCGCCGAGTTCATGCGCACGACCAAGTTTCACAAGTACTACTTCTCCAACCAGCCCGACTCGCGCATGCAGGCCAACGGCCTGGCCAAGTACATCCTCGACAAGATGGGCAAGAAGGTCTACATCTTCTACACTGACTACGCGATGGGCCAGTCCGATGGCCGTCAGTTCAAGACGGCCTTCGAGGCACTCGGGGGCGAGGTGGTGGGCGTGGCGGGGGCGCCGCTCGACACCAAGGACTTCAGCCCCTGGTTCGGGGCCATCAACCAGTCGGGGCCCGAGGTACTCTTCCTGGCCTTCGCCGGCACCGATTCCCTGCGGCTGATGACCCAGCTGCAGTCCTTCGGCATGACCAAGAAGTACAAGCTGGCCGGCATCGACTGCTTCCTGCTCCAGCAGGATCTGCCCGCCATTGCGGAGGCCATGGAAGGGTTCATCCAGCTCAACCACTTCTCCGCCTTCAATCCAGACCCGAACATGCAGGCCTTCAACCAGAAGTTCAAGAAGCGCTGGAACCTCGACGCCAACATCGCGGCCGGGTCGTACGACGCCGTGCTCTTCTGGGCGGCCGCCGTCGAGAAGGCCAAGAGCTTCGATCCCGACAAGGTGGCCGAGGCCCACGAGGGGATGTGCCTGGACAACACCCACATCGGGCGCCAATGCATCCGCAAGGAAGATCACCAGGTCATCATGGATATGCATCTGTACCGGGTGGAGAAGGGCAAGAACATCCCCATCGTCCGCATCCCGGGTTCTGACACCATCGGCGAGCCCATGGTGGGCAAGGATCCCATCGCGGGCTTCACCTGGGAGATCAAGAAGAAGAACTAGTCCGGATTGGATTACCTCACTGCGGTCCTGCTCCCGCAGCTCCTGCACGGCCTCGTCTTCGGGGCCGCGCTGGGGCTGCTGGCGCTCGGCCTCACCGTCATCTTCGGGCTGCTGGGGGTCATGAACTTCGCCCACGGCGAGCTGTTCATGATGGGTGCCTACGCCGGCATCGCCGTCATCGGCCTCACCCAGTCGTTCTGGGTGGCCTTGATCGTGGCCCCCCTGCTCATCGGAGTCCTGGGCGCCGTCACCGAGTGGGCGACCATTCGCCCCATCTACCGCCGGGAGCCGCTCTACGGGCTGATCCTGACCTTCGGACTCGCCCTCGTCTTTCGCGAGGGCATCCGGCAGATCTTCGGGGGTGACATGCGGCGCATCCTGCCGCCGCTGCCCGGGTCGTCCCCGCTCCTGGGCATGATCTACCCGAACTACCGGCTGTTCCTGCTCGCCATCTCGTGCGTGCTGCTCTTCGCCATCTGGCTCTTCTTCACGAAGACACGGGCGGGGATCCTCGTGCGGGCGGCCGTGCAGGACGCCGAGATGCTCGACGGGTTGGGTGTCAACGTCCAGCGCGTCTTCACCTGCACCTTCGCCGGCTCGGCCGCCCTGGCCGGCCTGGCCGGCCTCCTGCTGGCGCCCATCTTCACGGTGTATCCGCAGATGGGCGTCGAGATGATCCTGCTCGCCTTCATCGTGGTCATCCTGGGGGGCATGGGCTCCATGGGAGGCTCGGTGGTGGCCGCCTTCATCATCGGCATCGCCCAGAGCGTCCTTTCTCTCTGGATGAACCCCCAGCGGGTCGCCATCGCCATCTTCGGCATCATGATCGTCGTGCTCATCGCCCGGCCGCGCGGACTCTTCGGCCGTGAGGGTGTCCTTGAATAGGGTCCTCAGCTGGCGGGTGGCGCTGGCCTTCGGCGCGCTGGCGGCTCTCCCCCTGCTCCCCTTCATGTCGCGCTACTACCTGCTCCTGGCCTTCGACGCCCTCCTCTTCGGGGCCATCGCCATGAGCCTCGATCTGCTCATGGGCTACACGGGCCTGGTGTCCTTTGGTCACGCCGCCTTCTATGGCCTCGGCGCTTACGCGACGGCCGTGCTGATGGAGCGTGGGGTGCTGTCCGTCTGGTTGTGTCTCGGCTTCGCGGCGGTGGTGGTCGGCCTCTATGCGCTGGTAGTCAGCTACTTCGCCACCAGCCGCCGGGGCATCTACTTCGCCCTCCTCACCCTCATCTTTGCGGAGGTCGTCTACACCTTCTTCCGCTACACGCAGGCCTTCGGCGGCTCGGATGGGATCCAGGGGTTGCCCGACGCGTATCTCTGGCCGGGACTACTCATCGACACGCCGGTCAAGAAGTACTACCTGGTGCTGTGCTACCTGTTGGCGGCTTACGTCATCTGCCGGGTGGTGGTCGCCTCGCATTTCGGCCGCGTCCTGGTGGCCATCCGGGAAAACGAAGATCGCGCCCGCTTCCTGGGCTACGACGTGCAACGATACAAGATGGGCGCGTGCATGATTTCCGCGCTTCTTACCGGCCTCGGCGGGGCCATCTACCCGATTCGCTCAGCCTTCGCCACTCCTGACCTGATGGTGTGGACGGAATCGGGAGAGTTCATCATCTCGGTCATGATCGGGGGGATCGGCACCCTGGTGGGTCCCATCATCGGGGGCGCCTTCTTCACCATCTTGCGTGACAAGGTGTCCTCGTACGTGGACTGGTATTTCATCGTGATCGGCCTCGTCTTGGTCGTCATCGTGCTCTTCATGCCGAGAGGACTGCTGGGACTCCGCCGCCTGCGGGGGCCGCGGGCGAGGCGCGCCACGACGTGAACCAGGTGGCGATCGTCCTCGAGGTCACCCGCGTCTGCAAGCAATTCGGGGCGCTGGCCGCGCTGGCCAGCGTGAGTCTGGCCGTCCGCCGGGGGGAGGTTTTCTCGGTGATCGGCCCGAACGGAGCGGGCAAGTCCACCCTCTTCAACGTCGTGGCCGGCCTCTACGCCCCGACGGCCGGGCGGGTCATCCTCGATGGCCGAGACATCACGGGGCGCTCCCCGGAGGCCATCAACCGCCTGGGCCTCGCCAAGACGTTCCAGATCACGAACCTGTTCCCCGAGATCTCCGTGGCCGAGAACGTCCGGGTTGCCGCTCAGTCGCGCACCCGAGAATCTGGTCGCCTGGTCTCCCTGTGGCGGGCTCCGGACGTCGAGCACCAGGTCAGCGAGCTTTTGTCCACCTTCGACCTGGAACGCCGGCGGGACGAGCTGGCCGAGAATCTCTCGCACGGTGAGCAACGCTACCTGGAGATCTGCGTGGCCCTCGCCACCGAGCCGACCCTGCTCATGCTCGACGAGCCCACGGCCGGGATGACGCCAGGGGAGACCAAGGAGGCCACGGCCCTCATCAAGCGGATCGTGAGTGAGCGGCGACTCACCCTCCTGCTCATCGAGCACGACATGAGCGTGGTGATGGGAATCTCCGATCGTATTGCCGTCCTGCATTTCGGGGAGAAGATCGCGGAGGGCACGCCCGCCGAGATCCGCAGCGATCCGAAAGTCATCGACGCCTACCTCGGTGGGGCCGAGGAGTAACCTATGCTTCGGATCGACGGTCTCCGGGCGGGGTACGGCGCCACGCCGATTCTCTTCGGTGTTTCTCTCGACGTGCGGGAGGGGGAAGCCGTGGCCCTCCTCGGTAAGAACGGCATGGGCAAGACGACGCTCATGAAGACCGCGATGGGCTTTCTGCCTGTCTGGCAAGGACACATCGAATTCGAGGGGCGAAGCCTCACCGGGCTGAGGCCTCACCAGATTGCGCGACTCGGCGTCGGTCTGGTGCCGGAGAATCGGCGGATCTTTCCCGGCCTCACCGTTCGCGAGAACCTCGAGCTGGGCCTGTCGGCCGTACCGAACCGCACCGCGGCCGTCCGCCGAGAGCGCCTCGCGGAGGTATTCCGCCATTTCCCCCGCTTACGCGAGCGTCTCGATCAGCCTGGCAAGACGCTATCGGGCGGAGAGCAGCAAATGCTCGCCATCGGGCGCGTCATGATGGCCGGAGCCCGGCTCATCCTCATGGACGAACCTACCCAGGGGCTCGCCCCCGCGTTCGTACGGCACATCCGGGACATGATCGCAGAGCTGAAGCGACTGGGGGTGACCGTGCTCCTCGTCGAACAGAACGCCCGGGTGGCCCTGTCCGTGTGCGATCGGGGCTACATCATGGAGAAGGGACAGATCGTCTTCGACGGCCCCTCCCAGGAACTGCGCGAGAGCCCGGTGACGCGTGAGAAGCTCGGAGTCTAGAACTTCGCCGGCGAAGCCGGCGCTCGAAAGAGACCCCCGCGACGCGAGACCTTTGAATGGAGCGGTTTTCTTTCCACGCTGAGAGTGCGGCGGCGGGGTCGACGCGCCGGGGGCAGCTGATCCGCGTCGTGCTGGTGGTTGCCGTACTCGGGGGACTCGTGTGGGCACTTCCTGTGCGGAAGGCGGGTCAGGAGGGCGGGCATCACGCGGCTCACGCGCCGCAGCTGGACGTCTTCGAGCGGGCGGGCGTGACTGAGTTCAAGGAGGGGCAGCGGGGACCGGCCTTCCGCCTGGCGAGCCTCGCCGGCCGCCACGCTTCGCTTGAAGACTGGCGCGACAAGGCCATTGTGCTGAACTTCTGGGCGACGTGGTGTCAGCCTTGCACCCTGGAGATGCCGACCTTAGAGGCGCTCTGGCAGGCGTACCGGGAGCGCGGGCTGGTTGTCGTCGGGATCGCCGTGGATCGTGACGCCCCTCGCGTTCTGCTCGACCCGTACGTGAAGAACCTCAACGTGACGTTTCCCATTCTGCTGGATCCGAAGATGAGTACGGCCAACGCCTGGCGGGTCACGGGCATCCCCGCCACGTTCGTCATCCGCCCGGGAGGCGAGGTGGCTGGCCTGGCCGTCGGGGCGCGAGAGTGGAACAGCCAGGAGATGCGGGCGCTCCTGGAGGAGGTCATGCGCGGCACGCATCAGTGACGCTGAAGCGGTGGCGTCGCGCGCTCATGGTTTCGCCCCCGAGACTACGGTATGCTCACTGGCCATGAACCCACAATCCCTCCGTATCGGAATCGTCGGGGCCGGGGCCAACACCACGCTCCGGCACATTCCTGGTCTCACAGACATGCCGGGAGTGGAGATCGTCAGCGTGGCGAATCGCACGCGCGAGTCGTCCGAGCGGGTCGCCCGTGAATTCGGCATCCCGCGTGTCTACGACTCCTGGCCGGAGCTGGTCCGCGCTGCCGACACTGACGCCATCTGTATCGGCACCTGGCCGTACCTTCATTGCGAGATCACCCTGGCCGCCCTCGAGGCCGGCAAGCATGTCCTCTGCGAAGCGCGCATGGCCATGAATGCCGCGGAGGCCCATCGGATGCTGGAGGCTTCGCGGCGCCGGCCGCAGCTGATCACGCAGCTGGTTCCGGCCCCCCACACGCTGGAGGTCGATGGCACCATCCAGGCGCTCATGGCCGACGGGTATCTGGGGGAGTTGCTCGCCGTCGAGGTGCACTCACGGCAAGGCGGCTTCCTGGACCGCCAGGCCCCGCTCCACTGGCGCCAGGATGCCGCGCTGAGCGGCCACAACATCTTGAATATGGGGATCTGGTACGAGGCGGCCATGCGCTGGCTAGGCCCGGCCGCGCGCGTGATGGCGACCACGTTGGTGGCGGTCCCCGAACGTCGTGACCCGAGCGGCGTCCTCCGCCCAGTCACGGTGCCCGATCACGTGGACGTCCTGGCCACCTTGGCCAAGGGCGCGAGCGCCCACTTCCGCTTCAGCAGCGTGACCGCTCTCGGCCCCCCCAACGAGGCGTGGCTCTTCGGCAGCGACGGCACGCTTCGACTCGATGCGGACGCTCGTCGGCTCTACGGCGGGCGACGGGGAGCCACCGCGCTCGAGGAGATCGTCATTCCCGCCGAGCGTCGCATCGGGTGGCGAGTCGAAGAGGAGTTCGTCAACGCGGTGCGGGGCAAGGAGAAGGTGGCGCGGACCAACTTCGAGGACGGCGTGCGCTACATGGAGTTCACGGAAGCCGTCGCCCGTAGCGCGGCCCGTGGCCAGGCGGTGGCACTCCCTCTCGCCTGACCGGCTTCGCACGTACCGCTCAGTATTCGCCGAGGCAGCGGTCCACCAGGGCCTTGGCCGCGGCCCAGTCGTACGACCGGAACATGCGCATGTTCACCACCGGCTGGGAGGCAGAGTAAAACATCTCGTACTGAAGCTGCCGCCCGGCGAACTCCGTACCCACGAAATCCCAGATGAGTTTGAGGAGCTTGACCCGCTCGCGCGCCGAGGCGGTGGTCGACTGGTAGTAGCGCTCGGTGTCTCCGCGGGTGTCGGGACTCCGGAAGGCCTGCTCCGATGACGGCACCGCCTGGAACGCGCCACCGGCCAGCTCGCGAATGGTACGCAGCATATCCACGATGAGGCGGCGCTGGAGGCTCATCCCCGCGTAGATGTACTGGGGGTGAGGGCGGGCGACCCCGTCGCGCACGAGGGGGAAGCGCTCGGCGGCCTGCACGAGCGCGTCGAAGCCCGCGCACCAGGCGGCCAGCTCACCTCCGAGCTGCGCCTGCACGGCCGGGCTCGTCTCGCTGCCCTGGACCTCAGCCAGCTTGAGGGACAGGCCAGCCATGAACTCGAGCTTCACGCCGAAGCGGACGAGCGACTGAAAATTGGCCAGGGTATGGGCGGGCGTGTCATGGAACTGCCGATTGACGAGGTCGACGTTGCGGTAGATGAAGACCTGCTCCCATGGCACGAAGACGTCGTCGAGAACCACGGTGGTATCGACTTCGTCGAAGCGCGACGACAAGGGATAGTCGAACACGGAGGTGGCTATCTCGCTGAAGGGCCTCCGCGGATACAGCCGCAAGCCGGGCGCGCGGCACGGGATCACCACCGAGATAGCGTAATCGCTATCGCCCGGGGCCAACGGAGTGATGTAGCTGAGGAACAACCAGTCGGCCATCACGGCTGAGGTCGCGATGGCCTGGCACCCGCGCACCACGATGCCAGCCTCCCGTTCCTTGACCACCCCTGGATGGAGGAATGGCTCGGGATGCTGATGAGCCGGCCGCGTTCGGTCGATCTGCGGTGGCACGATGGCATACGACAGATACAGGTCGGCGGCCTGCGCCCGCCGGTGGAACCGCACGACGTTGTCACCGAACTGAGGCCCGCCACGGGCGAAGAAGTCAGGGGCGGTGGCGAAGGCGGTGATGACGCTGGCCACGTGGTCGGGTGTGCGGCCCATGAGACCGTAGGAAGCCTCTGCCCAGAACCGATGCACGCCCCGCCGGATGGCGAGGTCGGTGGCCGCGTGCGGTTTGAGCCACATGGCTCCGATGCGCTGCCCCGTTTCCGGATCGAGGCACGTGGTCACCGGCTGCGCAGAGGCTTCGCGAGCCTGATCGTATCGTTCAGCGATGCGACGGATGGGTTCCGCAAAGGCTGCATGCTTGGTCACGTCCGCGACCCGGACGCCGTCGAGGAAGACGGTACGCCCGTCCCGCAGCCCTTCGATGTACTCCTCCCCACATCGCATACCCGTGAAGCTCAGAAGGGAACCTCGGTACGCTCGTCACGCACGCGGCGGGCCTTGTGGTCCCAGCGGGGAAGCGCGCCGGGTTCGGTGGCCTCCACGTTCACGCGGATCCCGAGGCCAAGCCGAAGGTCCTCGCCGAGACGAGTGACCAGCCCCGTCCGCTCCGCGAGGGACAGGACCGGTGCGGGATCCACCCGCACGAGGATCTCGTCGAGGCCTTCCTGGCGCCGAAAGACGATCTGAAACTCGTCCACCCCACGGTGGGGGCGCACGATCTCCTCGATGCGGCGGGGATACACGATGATTCCGCGCACCTTCTTCATGTCGTCCAGGCGCGCGTGGACACCGCCCTCGAACGCCACCAGCGTCCGCCCGCACGGGCACGCGCGATCGGCGAGCTCCACGATGTCGCGCGTGCGATACCGAAGGAGTGGCATGGCCTTGCGGTAGAGGCTCGTGAACACCAGTTCGCCTCGCTGACCGGGTCCGACCGGTCGTTCCTCCTCGTCGAGGACCTCGGGATAGCAGTAGTCCTCGTGGACGTGGGTGAGTCCGGAGCGCGCCTGGCATTCGAAGCCCCAAGCGGCGATCTCCGTGAGCCCCGGCAGGTCGAAAGCCTGGCCACCGAACGCCGCCTCGATCCGGGCCCGCGTGGCCGGAATGGAGGCGCCCGGCTCGCCGGTGTGCCACGTGATGCGGATCCTCGCCTGCTTGGCGAGATCGATACCCTTCCTGGCCGCCGCCTCGGACAGGAACATGGCGTAGGAGGGCGTGCAGCCCAGCACGGTGATGGGATAGCTCAGGAGCGCGTCGATCCGCTGGTCCGTGGAGAGGCCGCCCACCGGGAAGACCAAGCAGCCGAGGTCCTGGGCCGCGTAGAAGCCACTCCAGTAGCCGATCCAGGGGCCGTACGAGAAGGCGGCCATCACCATGTCGGTCTGCCGCACGCCGTAGGCGTAGAGCGAGCGCGCGTAGGAGTGGTAAAACCCGTACCAGTCGTCCCTGGTGTCGAGAAAGGCGAGGGGGCGGCCCGTGGTGGCCGAGGTCAGGTGGACGCGGAGCACCTCGGCGAGCGGCACCGCCAGCACGTGTCCCCACGGCGGGTGCGCCACCTGATCCTCCTTCAGCTCGTCCTTGGTGGTAAAGGGAAGCTTGGCGAGATCGGCGAGGGTGCGGATCTCCGACGGCGTGACGCGAGCCGCCCGCAGCTTGCGTCGGTAGAACGGACTGTGCTGGTAGGCGTGCGCCACTTGTTCGCGCAGCCGCGCCGTCTGCCAGCGCGCCATCGCGGGCCGGGTGGCCCGCTCGAAACGTGGCTCGAGATAGCGTGAAGCGCGGCCGCTCACGAAGGACGCGCGGCGGCCAGTACAGGAGCGGCGGCGGCGATCGCGCGGATGATTCCCTCGTACCCCGTGCACCGGCAGAGCGACCCTGCGATTCCTTCGCGGATCTCCCGTTCGGTGGGGGTCGGGTTCTCACGCAGCAGGTAGATCGCCGTCATGAGCACCCCCGGTGTGCAAAAGCCGCACTGAAGCCCATGATGCTCGCGAAACGCCTCCTGCAAAGGATGCAAGGTGCCGTCGGAGGCGGCCAGTCCTTCCACGGTGGCGAGCTCGGCCCCGTTTGCCTGGACGGCGAAGGTCAGGCACGAGCGCACGGGCTCACCATTCATGAGGATCGTGCAGGCCCCGCAGACACCGTGCTCGCATCCGACGTGCGTGCCCGTGAGCTGACAGATCTCGCGTATGAAGTCGGCCAGGAGCAGTCGGGGCTCGACCTCACCCCGGTAGGCAACGCCGTTGATGGTCACGGACACCGTGGCGGTGGCCATCAGACCCGGATGTCGAGCTTGGCCAAGGCCGCCGTCAGCGCGCGACGGGTGAAGACCGCGCTCATCTCGCGACGGTACTCGGCGGAGGCGTGGATATCGTCAGGGGGATCGGTCTGGTCCATGACCGTCGCTGCCGCCGCCCGGAGCAGGGCGGGGGTCGGCTGCTGGCCCGCGAGCATGGTCTCGGCCGGGCGAGCCCGGACGGGGGTCGGCCCCACCCCGCCCAACGCGATCCGCGACGACACGATGCGGCCGCTTGGGTCGACCTCGACGGCGGCGGCGGCGGCCACGAGGGCGAAGTCGCCGTGGCGGCGGGAGATCTCCAGAAAGGCCGAGCCCGCGCCGGGCGGCAGTCCCGGCACGTGCACGTCGGTCAGGATCTCGTCCGCCGCGATGGCGGTGCTGAGGTACGTCTGGAAGAAGTCCGCGGCCGCCACCCGACGCGTCCCCTCCTTGCGCGCCACCGTGAACTCGGCCTCCAGCGCCACCATCACCACCGGATACTCGGCGGCGGGGTCGGCGTGGACCAGGCTGCCCCCGATCGTACCGCGCGTGCGGATCGGGAGGTGGCCGATCAGCGGCGTCGCCTCCGCCAGCAACGGTGAGCGCTCGCGCACCACGGGGGACTTCTCGATCTGACGCTGCCGGGTCATGGCGCCGAGGGTGAGACCGTCGCCTGCCGCCCGAATGTACGCGAGCTCCGGGAGCGCGTTGAGGTCGACGAGGACGGCCGGGCGGGCGAGCCTGAAGTTCATCATGGGGACCAAGCTCTGGCCGCCCGCCAGCACCTTGGCGTCGTCACCGTGCTGGTGCAGGGCCTCGAGGGCATCCGCCAGCGACGCGGGGCGGACATACTCGAAGGACGCTGGCTTCATGCGGTCTCCTGGAGCAACTCGCCCATCCGGGAGAAGAACTTGTCGGCCATCATCTTGGAGACGCCGCCCAGCATGCGCTGACCCACACCGGCGATGAGACCGCCCACCTGGACGTCGGCCGCGTAGGTGACGCGTGTCCCGCCCGGGATGTCGCTGAGGGTGATGAGGGTATTGCCGCGCACGAAGCCGGGGCCGCCCGTTCCCTCCACCGCCAGACGGTAGGAATCGGGCGGCTGCTTGTCCAGGATGCTCACCTTGCCCTCGAAGGTGCCCTTGACCGCCCCCACCCCGACCTTCATGGTGGCCTTGTACTCATCGTTGCCGATGGCCTCGAGCTTCTCGCAGCCGGGAATGGCCTGGCGTAACACTTCGGGATCGAGGAAGGCCTCCCACACCTTCTGCCGTGGCGCGGGCACATCGTGCGAGCCGTCGATCTTCATGCGCGCTCTCTCCTTGCACCTGACGAGGGCCGATCAGCCGAGCGCCCGAATGGCGGCGTCCATGCGGGCGAGCCCCTCGCGGATCAGCTCGGCGCTCGTCGCGTACGAGAGTCGGACGTGGGCGTCCGATCCGAAGTCGAGCCCGGGCACGACCGCCACTCGAGCGTGTTCGAGCAGGAAGGCCGTCACGTCGGTCGACCCCTTGAGCGTCTGGCCGTCCGGCGTGCGGCGTCCAAAGAGCCCAGACACGTTCGCGAAGGCGTAAAACGCTCCTTTGGGCATCACGCAGTGCACGAAGGGCAAGGCGTTCAGCCCCGCCACGATGATCCGGCGGCGGTGGTCGAACTCGCCGGCCATCTTGGCCACATCGTCCTGCGGACCCGTCAAGGCTTCCACGGCGGCGTACTGGGCGATGGACGGAGGGTTGGAGGTGACTTGGCTCTGCACATCGGTCATGGCCCGGATGAGGGCTCGTGGGCCCGCCGCGTAGCCGATGCGCCAGCCGGTCATCGCATAGGCCTTCGAGCACGTGTTGACCACGACCGTCCGCGCCTTGACGTCCGATCCCAAGGAGGCCAGAGACAGGTGACATCCCTCGAACGTCAGTGCCTCGTAGCATTCATCGGACACCACGAGGAGATCGCGCTCGACGGCGAGACGGGCCACGGCCTCCAGCGCGGATCGCGAGAACACCGCGCCCGTCGGATTGTTAGGGCTGTTGACGACGATGACCTTCGTGCGCGAAGTGACCGCGCGCCGCACCGCCTCCGGCTCGAGGTCGAAACCGCTGGCCTCTGCCGTCTCGACCGCCACCGGGACTCCGCCCACGAGCCTGACCTGCTCGGGATAGGAGACCCAGAACGGGCTCGGCACGATGACTTCATCGCCGGGGTCGAGCACGGCCACCATCAGGTTGAACAGCGCGTGCTTGGCACCGCAGGACACGAGGATGTCCGCGGGCTCGTAGTCGAGTCCCTGGTCGCGCTTGAACTTCGCGCACACCGCGGCCCGCAACTCGGGCACCCCACCCACCTCGGTATACTTGGTGTGACCACGCTCCATGGCGGCCGTGGCCGCGGCCTTGATTCGCTGTGGTGTATCGAAATCGGGCTCGCCAGCCCCGAACGAAATCACGTCCACGCCGCGCGCCCGCAATTCTTTGGCCTTGGCCTGGACGGCGAGGGTGGAGGAAGGGGCGAGCGTCTTCAGGCGTTGGGCAAGCACCGGCGAGGCTCCTTCCTGGTCGTCACTTGAGGGGGAACCGCTCGACCAGACGCTTCTCCACGCCGGGAGGCACCATGCCCGCCACCGACGTCCCGAAGCTGGCGACCTCCTTGATGAGGCGCGAGGAGATGTAGGTGTACTTCTCGTGGGGCATCAGGAACACCGTCTCCACGCTGGAGAGCTTGCGGTTCATGAGGGCCATCTGGAACTCGTACTCGAAGTCCGACACCGCCCGGATCCCGCGCACAATGCAGTCCGCGCGCTCCCGCGCTACCAGATCGATGAGCAGCCCGTCGAAGGCCATGATGCGCAGGGTGTTGGTGCTGGTGGGGAGGGCCTCGTCGATCATCTCCAACCGCTCCTTGACCGAGAAGAGCGGTTGTTTGCTCGGATTGGCCACCACCGCCACAATCAGCTCGTCGAACATCCGGAGGCTCCGCTCGATCACGTCGACGTGTCCATTGTGGACGGGATCGAACATGCCGGGATAGACCGCCCGCTTGGCCACAGAACGCCTCTCTTGGTCACGAGGGTAGCAGCATCGGAATCTACCCTCCGGCTCGAAAGAAAGTCAAGGTCGTCTCCCCGAACCGTCGTGCCCGGAAGCGCTCGAGCGCGGGCAACGCCACCAGCACCGGCGCGCGCTTGGTCAGATGCTGGGCGACCACCACCCCGCCCGGCCGGATCAGCCGGCCAGAGCCCAGCCGGGCCAGCGTGTCGGGGACGAGCGCCGTCTCGTACGGTGGATCCAGGAACACGACGTCGAACCGCTGTCCCTCCGCGCCCAGCCGTGCCAGCGCGCGCTCGACGTCCATCTGCAGCACGCTGGCCACCGCCCCGAGCCCCAAGGCTTCCACGTTCTCCCGGAGGGCAGTCGCCGCCCGCCGGTCGCGTTCCACGAGGACGGCGTGAGCCGCCCCGCGCGAGAGGCCCTCGATGCCCACGCCACCGGCGCCCGCGAAGAGATCGAGAAGCCGAGCGCCAGGCAACCAGGGCATCAGCGTGTCCATGAGCGCGATGCGTACCTGATCCGCGGTGGGGCGCGTGAGGCTCCCCCGGGGGGTAGTCAGGCGTCGTCCCTTGAGCACCCCCGCGATTACGCGCACCGCCGTCCCCTTTTCATCGGCCTGCTAGCCGGAGGCGGCGAGGTCCAGTTTGCCTCGCCAGCGGGTGAGCAGGGTTTCCCGCAGGCCCCGGTGGATCGGATCGCGCAGCTCCGGGTCGGCGGCGACGATCGTGAGGGCCTCCCGGCGCGCCTCCTCGAGGATAGGCGCGTCACGCAACAGGTCGGCCACCCGAAACTCGGGCAACCCCGACTGGCGCGTTCCGAAGAACTCGCCGGGCCCACGCAGCTCGAGGTCCGCCTCGGCGATCCGGAATCCATCGTTGGTGGCGATCATGGCTTCGATGCGGTGTCGGGCCTCGTCCCCGGGCCGCCCGGCCACGAGGAGAACGCAGTAGGATTTCCACGGACCCCGCCCCACCCGCCCGCGCAGCTGATGGAGCTGGGAGAGCCCAAATCGCTCGGCGTGCTCGACAAGCATCACGGAGGCATTGGGGACGTCGATCCCAACCTCGATGACAGTGGTGGAGACGAGCAGGTGAATCTCGCCGGCCTTGAAGCGCCGCATGATGGAGTCCTTGTCCTCGAAGCCGAGCCGTCCATGGATGAGCCCGACCGTGAGGTCGGGGAACACCTCGTGCTGGAGATGGCGCGCCATGTCCGAGGCGGCCTTGAGATCGATGACCTCGGACTCCTCGACGAGCGGATAGACGACGTAGACCTGGCGCCCCGCCCGGATCTGCGCCCGCAGGAAGCCGTAGATCTCCTTGCGTTTGCCCTCGCCGCGCGCCACCGTCTTGACGGGCTGGCGGCCCGGGGGAAGCGCGTCGATCACGCTCAGGTCGAGATCGCCGTAAAGGGTGAGAGCCAGCGTGCGCGGGATCGGGGTGGCCGTCATGACCAGAAGGTCAGGAGACTCGCCCTTGGCGCGCAGACGAGCCCGCTGGGCGACGCCGAAGCGATGCTGCTCGTCAACCACGACCAGGCCGAGGCGACGGAAGGCCACGGCCTGCTGTACGAGCGCATGGGTGCCGACCACGCAGGACACCTCGCCCGCGGCCACCGCAGCGCGCCTCGCATCACGCTCTCGGGGCTTGACGGACGAGCTGAGCAGCGCGAGGGGCACCCCCAGCGGCGCCAGGAGGTGCTGGAAGGTCATGAAGTGCTGCTCGGCCAGAATTTCGGTGGGGGCCATCACGGCCGCCTGATAGCCCGCCTCTACCGCCGTGAGCACGGCCAGCGCCGCCACGATAGTCTTCCCGGAGCCCACATCTCCCTGCAAAAGGCGGTGCATGGGGAATGGCGAGGTCATGTCCTGGCGGATCTCGTCCCACACTCGCTCCTGGGCGGTAGTCAGCACGAAAGGGAGCGAACCCCGCATCCGGGCCTCCAGGCGAGCGGAGGGCGGAAAGACAATCCCGCGCGCGCGGGTGGTGCGGGCGCGGAGAATGGCCAGGCCGAGCTGGAAGAAGAGGAAGTCGTCGAAAGCGAGCCTATGGTGGGCCACCGTCAACTCCCCCTCCGTTCGGGGAAAGTGCGCCCCGCGCAGCGCTTCACCGAGTGGCAGGAGGCGCCGCCGCGTGCGCACCACCTCGGGGACGGTGTCGGGGACTTGGCTCGCAAAGCTCTCCACCAGTCGGTACATGAGCGCGCGCAGGGGGCGCTGGGCGAGCCCCTCCGTCAGGGAATAGATGGGGACGAGGCGCCCGGCATGGATCCGATCGTCGTCTTCGGGCTCCACGATCTCCCAGTCCCGCTCCTGGATGGTCAGCCGACCGTCGAAGTGCCGGATCTTGCCGTGCAGGACGAGGCGCTGTCCACGTTGCAGCGCTCGCGCCAAATACCCGCGCGGCCCAAAGAATACGGCCGTTGCCACGCCGGTATCGTCGCGGAGCATGAGCTTGAGCGGCTGACGTGAGCCGCGTGGCGGCGGGCTGATCCCGACGATCACTCCGGTGCAGGTGATCGTCTCTCCATGCCGCAGCGCGCGTAGCGGAGTCAGGCGGGTACGGTCCTCGTGACGGGTGGGAGCAAAGAGAAGGGCATCCTGCACGGTGGCCAGGCCTTTGCGGGCGAGCAACTGCGCCCGGCGGGGGCCGATCCCTTTCAGGAACTGCAGCGGCGTGTGGAGCCCAACCGCCTCCGTTTGCCTCGTCTCCGTCTCTGTGCTATACAACCTAGTCGTCCCCCTCGGGGTCCCCGACGTCCAAGGAGCACTCATGGCTCAGCGATGTGATATCTGTGCGAAGGGTCCGTCTGTCGGCAACTCCATCAGCCACGCCCACAAGCTGACGCGGCGACGCTGGATGCCCAATCTGGTATCGATGCGGGTCATGGTCGCCGGAAAGCCGAAACGCGCGCGCGTGTGTACGCGCTGTCTGAAGGCCGGAAAGGTCACAAAGGTCATTTAAGCACACCCGGGAGGGGGTAGCCCCCCTCCCGGATGGCATGGAGGTGGGAGGCTGCCACCCCCCACCTGACATGAAGGGCCGTTACTTCTTCTTCGCCTTCTTCTTGGTGGCCTTCTTCTTCATCGAGTGTCTCACCTCCTTTCCTGGAAAATCGAACGGCGCATCGCCTTGCTACTTCTTCTTCTTCTTGGCCGCCTTCTTCTTCGCCACGGATGCGCTCACCTCCTTCCCGTCGCCCGCGCTGTCATCCGGTCAGTAGCCCATCGCCTCGCGCCGGAGATGCTGCGCCTGATCGGCTCCCCGGACGTCGTATCGAGCGAGGTCCACCCACAGCTGAGGCAGCGACGTGACGCGCAAACCACCCTTCTCGAGCAGCCCATAAAACACGCCCCGATCGTACGGAGCGAGCAGATGCAGAGCCCCGTCTGCCTCGGCCACCGCGCGCAGGCCCAGCCGCGCCGCCACTGGGGCCGGATTCCCCTCGAGGTACGCGTGCACCGCGGTCATCCTCAGATGCGGCGCCACCAGCGACAGGCCAGCGCTCATCGTCAACGCATACCGCCGTCCCTCCGCCTCGGCCGCGCGGGCAACTTCGACCAGGAACTTCCGGGTCATGCGCTCCGGAACCGCATACGACGCGATGTCACTCTCACGGTAGGTGTAGGCGTCTCCCCAGCTCTCGAGCAGATCGGCCGGCTTCGTGAGCCGCATGCGGTCGCTCGCATCCCGCTCGAGCCAGGCCAGTTCCTCCAGCCGCTTCACGACATTGTGCGAGTGCCCCAGACTCACCTCGGCCGCGCGGGCGAGCTCCCCGAGGCGCCAGGCCCGCCCGACATCCGACAAGAGGACCCGGACAACGCGAGTGGCTCGCGGTGCAAACAGGGAGCGGAGCGGGCGGGCAGAGGCACGAACGTTCCGTTTCCCTTCCTTTTCGATGAGGACGTTCTCGAGGGCCAAATGGCAGTTCCCCGAGAGGTCGATGTACCCGAAGTTGTGGGACTTCAAGATCCGCGCGCTCTCTGGCCCGATGTAGACAGCTGCTGCAGCTGGATAAGCCTCGGGCATCTCACGCCGAAGTTCATCCAAACGCGTCACCGCCGCACGAATCTGACGTGGCTGACCGAGGGTGCTGAGCTCAAGCACGATCATGTGTTCGTGGTCGCCCAGTCGGAATTTCACAAGCAAATTCGGGGTCTGGCTCCCCACCCGTGCGTCGAAGCTCTCCTCCCAGGCGCGGGCCTTCGGGAACAGCTCGCGAAGCCGCTGGGCGGCCTGTTCCCGAATATCTGGAAGTTTGAGCATGTTTCGTTGGCTCCAGTAGTTTCAGCATCTGCTGAAACAATAAGAACTACTGAAAAGCACTGTCAAGCAAAAACTTACGGATCGACCCCGCCCGTCACCCGGGCGAGGGTCCTCCGCAAACGGTGATGAGCGTCCATCAGGCGGGCGTACGCGCGCTCGTGGGGCCACCCTTTGGCGCCGATGATGGCGGCCAGGGCGTGCCGATCGGCTTTCGGCCACTGGGCGAGATCGGGCACGAGGGTGAGCACGAGGGCGAACGTCTCGAACGCGGTTCGGGCTGGCGGTGACCGACGCGTGCGCGAGAGGCCCAGCATAGGGCCGACCTGGGCCGTGGCGTGGCGGAGGGCGGCCGTTCGGTCACCCGCGAAATCGCGAGCGACGTGAAAGCTCACGGCCGCGGCCAGGACACCGGAACGTACACGGCGGGGCGGCGCGGCACGGGTCAAGCTCAAGACGAGATCGGAGCGAGCCAGGCGCCTCAAGAGGGACAGGGGTGAGCGGTAACGAGGATCGCCCCCGATCTTGATCCGTTCCGCTTCCACCAGACGCCGGGTCGCCACATCGGTCGGGCGGAAACCGAGCCGCCAGTAGAAGTACAGGGCACCCGAGCGAATGGCCTCGTCGTTGTCATAGCCAATCTGGTACCGATCCACGACCACCGCGCGCATCGGGAACACCTGGCGATAGGCGCGAAGCACTTGACCGCACAGATAGGCCGACTCTCCACGGCGGAAGGACTCGAAGACGTTGAACCCGATCTCCAGGGTTTCGAACAGGTACCACCCTCCCCCATAGCTCACGGGCACACCGTTTCTGAGGACGAGAAAAGCGTAATAGGCCTCCAGCGGCAATCGTTGCTGGGGCGAAAGTCCGATGAGGGCGATACGCAGACCTCGCTCGGGATCGGCCACGAGAACGTCGCGGGGGTTGGGGTACGAAAAGGCGAACAGCTCGCGTGCTCGAGTGGCCATGGCGATCCGCGCTGCCTCGATGAGGGACGCGGCGAGCACGGGAGAAGCGGGCCGCAGCTCCAGCGCATGGCGAACGCTCTGTGCCAGAGGGCGGGGAACCGAGGGCGCCGGATGGTGGCGCGCCCCTCCGCCACGGGCGGACGCTGCCCTGCGGGGTGCCGTTGTCGCCAGGGCGAACGGCGACGGTCGCCCGAGACGGGCGTGCGTGCGGGAGGGTCCGGTGGCGGACAGGCGCCATTGGAGGGTCAGCCCCAGACTCTCGAACAGCCAATCCCGGGTAGATCCGTCCAGGTGGGCCCGCTCGAAGATCTCGATCAGGAGCTGAAACTCAGTGAGGCCGCGACCGCCGGCGGCGATTTGGAGCCATTGACGCCAGCCGGGTCCACCCTCCGTGAACGCGTCGCCCTCGATCCGGCTGACGAGAAGGGACAGCGTCTCTTCGAGGCGCTCGCCCTCCTCCGCCCCTCCCCAAACAATCCGCACTTGCCCGGGCTGGCGCGACGCCAGCCAACGGGCCATGGCGAAGCCGAAGGGGTAGCTCAGCACGGCCCCCGCCATACCGGAGTCGGCGAGGCGCGCGCGGGCGTGGGGGGAAAGCCGGGCGATCCGCGCGCCCCACGCCGCCAGGGCTCGATCCACCCGCTCGAGCACCGGAGGGTCGTCGGGGTACGCCTGCAGATAACAGAGCGCTTCGTGGTAACGGTGCAGCAGGCGAGGCGCGCCGATCACGCGTGTTTCCAGTTTCTCGAGCAGGCGCGCCTTGGCCCGACTCGCGGGCGGGGAGACACGGGGGGCAAGATGCACCAGGCGATCGATGAGAATGCGGGAGCGGGGGGGCGTCGGGGAGCCCCCCACGTGTGTTAACCCTCCTCGATGCGATGCATCGTATCGTCGTCGAGGCCGAAGTAGTGGCCGAGCTCGTGCATCACGGTTTCGCGAACGAGCTCGGCCATGGCGGCCGGGTCGTCTCCAGCCTCTTCCTCCATCGGGCCCTGGTAGATGGTGACGGTGTCGGGGAGGACGTTGGCGTAGCTAGCGTCGCGCTGGGTGAGATCGATGCCGCGGTAAAGACCGAGCAGCGTGTCGGGCGGCGCCAGGCCGAGGTCGGCCAGTGTCTTGGGGTCGGGCCAGTCCTCCACCACCACGGCCACGTTCACCAACTTTTCCTTGAACCGTCGCGGGAGTCGGCGCAGCGCGCGCTCGACGAGGACCTCGAACTTCCGGCGGGTCATGGGGTCAGAGCTTGGCCCCGGCCCCTCCGCCGTTGCGCACGCGCTCGACGTTCATGACGTCGGGAACCTGGCGGATCGCGTACATGATGTCTTGGAGTTGGCGCAGGTCGGCCACCTCGATGACGAAGTGATTGATTCCCTTCCGGTCGTCGGTGACCGTGACCTCAGCCTTGGTGATGTTCCCGTTGCGGGAGGAGATGGCCCCCGTGATCTCGGACAGGAGACCGGGCCGATCGGCGCCGATATACACGGCGATACGCACGGGCCGCTTCGCTGGCTCCGACACGTCCCACTCCACCTCGATAAGCCGTTCACGATCCAGTACGCTCTTGGCCACGGTCAGGCAGTCACGGCTGTGGACCGTGAGCCCGCGGCCCCGGGTGATGAACCCCACGATGGGGTCCCCCGGGAGCGGGGTGCAGCATTTGGCAAAGCGCACCAAGAGATCCTCCACGCCTCGGATGCGGACCCCTTGGTCGGGAACGGCGCGGGCGGCCGGAGCGGGCCTGGGTCTATCGACGAGCTCCGGCAGGGTGGTGGGCACCAGCTTGTTCACGAGCTGGTGCACGGAGCTCTTTCCGTACCCGATAGACGCCATGAGGTCATCGGTGGAGGGAAAGCCGAGGTCGGAGACGATCTTCTTGAGCTCCTCGCTGCCGAGGAGGGTGGCGGCGTTGAGGTGATGCTTCTTGACCTCGCGCTCGAAGAACTCCCGGCCGAGGGTGATGGAGCGCGATCGCTCCTCGACCTTGAGCCACTGGTTGATCTTGGAGCGGGCCCTGGAGGACTTGACGATCTGCAACCAGTCCCGGCTCGGGTGCTGATTGGGGGACGTCACGATCTCGACGATGTCGCCCTGTTTGAGGGTGTAGCGCAACGGCACCAGCTTGCCATTGACCTTGGCCCCCACGCAGCGTTCCCCCACCTTGGTGTGTACGGCGTAGGCGAAATCGAGGGGGGTGGCCCCCTCCGGCAAAGCCTTCACATCGCCTCTCGGCGTGAACACGTACACCTCGTCGGGGAACAGATCCACCCGCACAGCATCCATCAGCTCCTGCGGATCCTGCACATCCTGGTTGGTCTCGAGGAGCTGGCGCAGCCACACCAGCGACTCGTCCACCCTGTCCTTGCCGGCCTTCTTCTCCTTGTAGAGCCAGTGGGCGGCGATGCCTTCCTCGGCGATCCGGTGCATCTCCCACGTCCGGATCTGGATCTCCACCGGGTCACCCTTGGGGCCGATGACCGTGGTGTGCAGGGACTGGTACATGTTCACCTTCGGCATGGCGATGAAATCCTTGAAGCGACCGGGCACGGGCTTCCACAGCGAATGGACCACCCCCAGGGCGCCGTAGCAGTCGCGGACGGAGTTGGTCACCACGCGCACGGCGGTGAGGTCGTAGATCTCGTCGAACTCGCGCCCCTGATCGTGCATCTTCTTCCAGATCGAGAAGAAGTGCTTGGGGCGCCCGCGAATCTGGGATTCGATCCCCACCTCGGACAGCTTGCGTTCCAGAAAGGCGATGACCTGGGCGATGTCGGTCTCCCGCTCCAGCCGCCGCTTGGCCACCCGCTTCTGCAGGTCGAGATAGGCCTGCGGCTCCAACGTGCGCAGGGCCAGGTCCTCCAGCTCGGCCTTGACCTTGGCCATGCCGAGCCGATGGGCGAGGGGCGCGTAGATGTCGAGGGTCTCCTGGGCGATCTGGCGCGTCTTCTCTGGGGGGAGGTACTGGAGCGTACGCATGTTGTGCAGGCGGTCGGCCAGCTTGATGAGGAGCACGCGCAGGTCGCGGGCCATGGCCACCAGCATCTTGCGGAAGTTCTCGGCCTGCCGCTGCTCGCGCGAGGAGAAGTTGAGCTTGCCGAGCTTGGTCACCCCGTCCACCAGCTCGGCGATCTCTCGCCCGAATTCACGTTCGAGATCCGCTTTGGTCGCGGTCGTGTCCTCCAGGACGTCGTGGAGGAGGCCTGCCGTCACCGTGGTGACGTCCATCTTGAAGTTGACGAGGAGATTGGCGACCTCGAGGGGATGCGACAGGTAGGGCTCGCCGGAGGCGCGCTGCTGCCCCTGGTGCGAGGCCTCAGAGAACCGATAGGCCCTCGTGACCAGGTCCAGGTCGGCCCCTGGCTGGTACTTGGGGATCTGCTCGATCAATGTCTGGAGCTGGGCCAAACCGCCTCACCCTCCGGGTAACCATATAGACATACACCCGCTCAGGCCTTGGCGACGGCCTTTTTTCCGGTCGGGGTGGCAGTGCCCCCGGCCCCCCGGCCCGGCCGCGAGCGGCGCAACCGCCCCTCCACGTACAGGGTCCAGTCGACCACGAGGGCTCCCGCCACGTAGATCGTGGAGTAGGTGCCCGTGATGATGCCCACGAAGAGGACAAAGGCGAAGTCCTCGAGGACCTTGCCGCCGAAGAAGAGCAAGATCCCCGTGGCCATGAAGGTGGTGAGGGCGGTGAGGACGGTTCGCGACAGGGTCTGGTTGACCGCCTCGTTCATCTGCACGACGAAGGAGCGCCCCCGCTGGAGCAGCTTGCCCCGGTTCTCCCGCAGGCGGTCGTACGCCACGATGGTGTCGTTGACGGAGTAACCGATGATGGTCAGGAGGGCGGCCAGCACCGGGAGCGAGAACTCGCGATGCGTGAGGGAGATGGCGCCCAGGCAGACCAGCACGTCGTGCACGACCGCCACGATGGCGGCCACCCCGCCCTTGAGGTCAAACCGCAGGGCGATGTAGAGCAGGATGCCCACCATTCCGGCCAGCACGGCGTAGATGGCCTGGCGCTGGAGCTCCCGGCCCACCTGGGGGCCGACGTACTCCACGCGTCTGATCTCGAACTTGCCGAGGGAGGCCTCGGCGCCCAGGACGTTTTGGATCTTCTGGGCGACTTCCTCGGACGACGCCGCGGTCAGGGGCAGGCGCGTGATGAATTCACGCGGATCACCGAACTCTTGGATGGAGACCTCGCCAAGACCAACGCGGGCGAGGGCGGCCCGTATCCGGTCGACGGAGGGGGCCTGCTCGAACCGCACCTGAACGAGGGTCCCCCCCGTGAAGTCGACGTCGTAGCGGAGCCCCTGCGTAAGCAGGGCGATCAGGCAGACGAGTACCGCGATGGCGGAGACGAGGTAGGCCCACTTGCGCTTGCCGATGAAGTTGAAGCCGGGATTGCGGAAGAGCTCGATCATGATCAGACGAGTCGCCCGGTAATGATGAATGGGTTCATATGGAGATGGCCTCGACTCGGCGGCGTCCCATGTAGAGCAGGTCGAAGAGAAGGCGGGTGAAGAAGACCGCGGTGAAGAGGCTGGCCGTGAGCCCGACGAAGAGGGAGACGGCAAAGCCCTTCACGGGACCGGTGCCGAAGTTGTAGAGAATGGCTGCCGTCACCAGCACGGTGACGTGCGTGTCGATGATGGTGCGAAAGGCCCGGCTGAAACCGGCCTCGATGGCTCCCCGCACGGTCTTGCCCACGCGCAGCTCCTCGCGAATGCGCTCGAAGATGAGGATATTGGTGTCCACGGCCATGCCGATGGTGAGCGCGATGCCGGCGATCCCGGGCAGGGTGAGGGTGGCCCCGAACGCCGCCATGGCCGCCAGCAGGATGAGAAGATTCAGACCGAGGGCGATGTCGGCGATCAATCCCGACAACCGGTAGTAGATGAGCATGAACACGAACACGACCAGGGCCGAGATGGCGATGGCGATCATGCCCTGCCGGATCGAATCGGCCCCCAGCGAGGGGCCTACCGTCCGCTCCTCCAGGATCTGGACGGGGGCGGGCAACGCGCCCGCCCGTAGGACGATGGCCAGATCGCGCGCCTCTTCGACGGTGAACTGCCCGGTAATGACCGCCCGGCCGGCCGGGATCCGCTCATTGATGCGGGGGGCCGAGTACACGTTGCCGTCCAGGACGATGGCCAGCTGCTTGCCGACATTGCGCTCGGTCGCCTCGCCGAAGCGCCTGGCCCCCTCGGGATTGAACTCGATGGCGACCTGCCAGTTACCCGGCGCGTTGGGGTCGGCTGACACCTCGGCACGCGTGAGCTCAGCCCCGGTCAGCAACGCCCGCTTCTGGATGACGATCGGAACCTTCTGCTCCGTCTTGGTGTCCTTGTCCACTCGTCGCTGGTAGAGGAGCTCGGCGCTCTCGGGCACGCGCCCGGCCACCGCCTGGTCGACAGGGGTCTGATCGTCGACGAGCTTGAACTCGAGGAGAGCCGTCTTGCCGATGAGAGCCTTCGCCCGCGCGGGGTCTTGCAGTCCGGGAAGCTGCACGAGAATTCGGTTGTCGCCCTGACGGGTGATGATCGGCTCCGCCACGCCAAATTGATCCACGCGGTTGCGGATCGTCTCCACGGCCTGGCGGACGAAGTCGTCGCGCAGCCGGGCCACCTCGCTTCCGCGCATGGCCAGCACCAGGCGCCCGGCCGCCTGATCCTCGCTGCGTCGTTCCAGGCTGGGAAATTCTCCGAGCAAGGTGATGGCGTCGTTCCAGCTCTGCGGCGAGGCCAGTTGTACGGCGAAGGCGGTGTCGCCCTCGCGGGCCACGCGGGCCACGGCGACGCCTTTGCGCTCGAGCGCACTCTTGAAATCAGCGGCGAGGTGATCGATCTGAGCGGCGAGGGCCTTCTCCGTCTCCACGCCGAGCACGAGATGGATTCCTCCCTGCAGGTCCAGACCGAGATTGATGGTCTTCTTGGGCGGGTAGAGGTACCAGACGGAGACGAGGACGACGGCCGCGATGATGGCGGCCCGGGTCCAGACGTTTCTAGGCATCCTTGTCGCCCTGCTGGGCCACCACCCGTCCCACCGCCGTGCGGTCGAAATCGAGCTTCACCTGATCGGAGACCCTCAGGGTCACTGTCTGTTCGGTCAATCCCGTCACGGTGCCGTGCAGTCCGCCCGTGGTCACGACCTTGTCACCCCGCCGGAGGCTCGCGAGCATTCGTTGCCGCTCGCCCTTCTGCTTTTGCTGGGGGCGAATGAGCAAGAAGTAGAAGATGGCGAAAATCGCCCCAAAGAAGAGGAGTTGGGTGACCACGGCCCCCGAGCCGCTGCCGCCGGGCGGGGCCGCACTGGCGAGCACGAGGTCAACGCCGTGCGCAAGCGTCATGAGAGATCAGGCCTCCCTCTCGGAGATGTGTCCACGTTCGGGGATGCGACCGGGCGAGACGGATGATACTGCATATCGGGCGAAAAACCGAGCCTGGAATGCCCGGAAGCGCCCCTCGGCAATGGCGTCACGCATGTGCGCCATCAGTCGCGCGAAGAAGTGTAGGTTGTGCAGCGAGAGCAACCGGTACGCGAGCAACTCGCGCGACATCCAGAGGTGGCGGAGATAGGCGCGGGAGAAGCGACGGCAGCCGTAGCACGCGCACCCGTCCTCGAGCGGAGCGGGATCTCGGGCAAACCTCGCTTGCTTGATGGCGAGCGGACCCTCGGCGGTAAATCCCTGGCCGTTTCGCGCATTGCGAGTGGGGAGCACGCAGTCGAATATATCCACGCCGCGCGCCACCGCCTCCACCAAGTCCTCGGGCTTTCCTACCCCCATCAGATAGCGCGCGCTGTCTGACGGCAGCGCGCCCGCCACCAGCTCCGTCAAGTCGTACAACAGGGGCTTGGGTTCGCCGACCGCCATGCCTCCGATGGCGTAGCCCGCGAACCCGAGGGCCACTGTTTCCTCGACGGCCCGGTAGCGCAGGTCGGGAAAGCTCCCTCCCTGAACGATGCCGAACAGCACCTGCCCGCGGACGTCCCCCTCTCGTTGCGCGGCCACGTGGGCTCGGCGCGCCCAGCGCAGGGTCAGGCCCAGCGAGGCCTCGGCCTTCGCGTGCGGGGCCGGATAGGCCAGGCACTCGTCGAGCGGCATCATGATGTCGGAGCCGAGCGCCTGCTGGATCGCGATGACCCGTTCCGGCGACAGCAGGTGCTCTGCCCCGTCGAGAGGTGAGCGAAAGCGCACGCCGTCCTCCGAAATCCGTCTGAGTTTCGACAGGCTGAACACCTGGAAACCTCCGGAGTCGGTCAGGATGGGCCCCTCCCAGCCCATGAACGCGTGGAGACCGCCCAGCTCGCGCACGAGGTCGGGGCCGGGGCGCAGGAAGAGATGGTAGGTATTGGCGAGCACGATCTGGGCGCCACTCTGCCGGAGATCCTCGGGGGTGAGGCTCTTCACCGTGCCGCGCGTTCCCACCGGCATGAACGCCGGCGTCTGCACGATCCCGTGCCTCGTGGTCAGACGACCCCTTCGCGCCGCCCCGTCGGTGGCAACGAGCTGGAAGGGCCCGGGCGTTGTCATTGAATCAGGGTGGCGTCACCGTAGGAATAGAACCGGTAGCCGGCCCGCACGGCGTGGGCATAGGCGTGCAGGATCAGGTCACGCCCCGCGAAGGCGGACACGAGGACGAGCAGCGATGAGCGCGGGAGGTGGAAGTTGGTGACCAGGGCGTCGACGACCTGGAACACGTGCCCGGGCCGGATGAAGAGGTCCACGCTCCCTGCCAGGGGTTCCACGCGACCGCTACCACTCGCGGCGGCCTCGAGGGCGCGCGTGGTGGTGGTCCCCACCGCAATCACACGCCGTCGTTCGGCGCGGGCGGTGTTGACGGCTCGAGCGACCTCGGCCGTCACGACCACCCGCTCGGCGGGCATGACGTGTTGGTCGATCGGACCGCCCGCCAGCGGCCGGAAGGTAGCGGGACCGACATGAAGGGTGAGGGCGTGGAGCTCGACCCCGCGCGCTTTCAGTCGAGCCAGGATGTCCGACGTGAAGTGCAGGCCCGCCGTAGGGGCCGCCACCGAGCCCGGGTGACACGCGTAGACGGTCTGGTAACGTTCCCAGTCCTCGCCCGCCGGCTTGGCGAAGCGCTGGATGTACGGCGGCAGTGGAGGCAAACCGTGGCGCGCGAGCAGTTGGGGAATCGTGCCGTCGAGCCGCCTCAGGAGTCGAGTGCCGTCGGCCTCGACAGCCACCACGTGTAGTCGCGCCTCGCCGTCGGTGGCCACCAGGGTGGCTCCCGGCCCGCACCGCCGGCCAGGACGCACCAGCGCGCGCCAGCACTCCCCGGTAGCCTCTTCCAGGAAGAGGATCTCCACCGGCCGCCCGCTCGCCGCCGCGCGCGCGAGCACGCGGGCTGGGATCACGCGGGAGTCGTTGACGACCAGGCAATCCCCGGGGCGTAGCAGCGCGGGAAGGTCGGCGAATTGCCGATCGTGAAGTCGCCCTTCAGCGCGATCGATGACGAGCAGCCGAGCGCCGTCTCGCAGTTCGGCGGGCGTCTGCGCGATGGCCCCGGGGGGGAGCGGATACTCGAAGGCGCTCACGTCCACGGGCCGAGTGTACATGGCGTGGTGGACAGGGGGGGCGAGGGAGCACCTCGGGCGAGCCCGCCAACGACCGATCAGCCGATGCGCCCGCCGGGGATGACCGGTCGCTCAGGCTGGAGCAGGATCACTTCCCCGTCGGCATCGTATACCCCGAGCACCAGGACCTCGGAAACGAACGGACCGATCGGCTTGGGGGGAAAGTTGACCACCGCGATCACCTGCCGGCTACGCAATGACTCGGGCGTGTAGTGAGCCGTGATCTGCGCACTCGAGCGCTTCACGCCGGCCGGACCGAAGTCGATCCACAGTCGATAGGCGGGGCGGCGCGCTTCGGGGAAAGGCTGGGCCTCGGTGACAGTGCCGACCCGAATGTCGACCCTTTCGAAGTCCGCCCACCCGATGGACATGTCTAGCGTCCCGTGAGGACACCGAACGTGGTGCCCGGGTAGTAGAACTCCAATATTTGGCGGGCCACGTAGCCTTGCTCGGCCATACCTTTAGCGCCCCACTGGCAGAGCCCCACCCCGTGGCCGTAACCCCGCCCCGCGAAATGCGCGGTGTCGCCGTGTACCGTCACCGCGAAGAGCGTGCTCTTGAGCACATCGTAGCCGACCATGCGCCGTAGATCGTTACCGCGCAGGCGCACCCGTCCGCGGCTCCCCTGCACCATGACCCAGGTGGCGCGCAGGGAGGGCGTGCGCTCGACCACGTCGATGGCGCTCACCGTCCCCACCGCCACCTCATGGCGTCGCAGGGCTTCCGTGAGGTCCGAAAGCTTGAGGTCGAGCGTCCAGTAGAAGTGCGGGGAGCCGGTCGAGAACTCGCAGCGCACAGGCCGCAGGGCGGGCATGTTGCGGGCCGCGAACACCGTGCGGGGGTCTTCGGTGAATCCACCGCTCTCCGTGTGGTAGAAGGCCGGAAACAGTTCGCCTTCCCACAGAAGCACCTGCCCGGCCGTCTCGCTCGTCGCCGCCCACACCGGCGACCCCGGCCCCACCCGTCCCGCGTACTGCTGATGCGCGGTGGACGCCACCAGGTGATACGGCTTGCCGTTCCCCAGCACGCGATGATAGGCGCCATATGTCCTGGCGGCGACGGCCTGCGCCCGCAAGGCCTCGGCCGGCCAGCGCTCGCCCGCTTCTGCCCGCACCACCCCGGCCACGTAATCCTCGAGTGGTACCTCGTTGACGATCGCCACCCCGTCGCCGTTGCGGAGCAGCTCGATGAGCCCGCTGTAGTCGCGACCGTTCCAGCGGATCCGGTCGCCGACGACCCGGAATCCCGGCGCGCGCCGGTTGTCGAGCTCGAGACCTGCTCCACTGGGAACGGCACGGAGCGTGTCGACGCGCCACCCTTGCGCGCGCACCACCTCCGCCCTCGACACGTCGCCTCGGCAGCCCTGGCAGGCGCCGAGCTCGACGACCTCCAGCTGGACGCCACGCAGCTCAACGATCGGGACACGCTCGGCCAACGCCACCCTGATCGTGATCGAGGTGGGTTGGGCCTCGGCCGCGCTGACGGCCAGCCATGATGCGACGAAGAGCAGGCGGAGAGCGGTCACCGGCGACCGAGAAGGTAGAAGAGGAGGGAAAGGATGACGCTTATCAGCAGGCAGGTGGCCAGCGGGAAGTAAAGCGACCACTGTCCCCGCTGCACGTGAATGTCACCGGGCAGGCGACCCAGCCAGGGGATGCGGTCGAAGAATGTGAGGGCCGCTCCTACCAAGACAATGGCGAGACCAAGCAGGATCAGGGCCTTGCCGACGTCCGTCATTCGTCGAAGAGCCCGGGCTGGGGACGCGGGGGGGCCGGGGGCGCCTTGCCGAGATGCGTATAGGCCTCGCGAGTAACCTTACGGCCGGACGGTGACCGAACCACGAAGCCAATCTTGAGCAGAAAGGGCTCCACCAGCTCGGCCAGCGTCTCCGCCTCGTCGTTGATGGTGGCGGCCAGGGCCTCGATCCCCACCGGCCCTCCCTGGTAGTGGTCGATGATGGCCGCCAGGAAGCGCCGGTCGAGACGATCGAGCCCCCGTCCATCTACCCCTTCGCGATCGAGGGCACCGGCGGCGACGACCTCGGTGATGGTGCCATCCCCGCTGACCTGGGCGTAGTCGCGCACACGCTTCAGGAGGCGGTTCACGATGCGCGGGGTCCCTCGCGAGCGGCGAGCCAGCTCGCGGGCTCCCCCCGGCTCGATGCGAGCGGACAGGATGGTCGCCGAGCGCACCACAATGCGGCCGAGCTCTTCTTCCGAGTAGAAATCGAGGTGATGGAAGATTCCGAACCGCTCGCGCAGGGGGGCCGACAGCATGCCGGGTCGCGTGGTGGCCGCTACCAGGGTAAACGGGGACAACTGATACTTGAGCGTGCGCGCGTGCATCCCCTTGTCGATCACGAAGTTCACCGAGAAGTCCTCCATGGCCGGATACAAGAGCTCCTCCACGGCGCGCGGAAGGCGGTGAATCTCGTCGATGAACAGCACGTCATGCCGAGCGAGATTGGTCAGGATCCCCATGAGATCGGCGCCTCGCTCGATGGCCGGCCCCGAGGTGGGAACGAGGACCGTCCCCATCTCGTTGGCGAGGATGCCCGCCAGGGTCGTCTTGCCGAGCCCGGGTGGACCGTAGAGGAGCACGTGGTCCACGCACTCGCCACGCTGGCGGGCTGCCTCCACCGACACGCGCAGACTGGCCACGGCCTGTTCCTGGCCGACGTATTCGGTGAACGACTGCGGGCGGAGCTGCCGCTCGAACGGCGCCTCTTCGGCCGCGGCCCCGCGCCCGAGCATCGTGTCTCGCGCGGGGCCGGTCACGGCGCCACTCTGGCCGCAGGCGGCGGCGATGCTCGGTAGATTTCCTCGAAGAGCTCCTCGGGCGTGGTCAGCTCGGGGCGGCGCTTGAGGGCGTCACTGATCAGCTGCGACGCCTCGCTCGGACGATGGCCGAGCTGTTTCACGAGCACCTCCCACACCATCTCGCGCAGGCCCTCCGTCTCGATCGGCATCGTCGCCGACGACGCGGCCGGCGGGGCGAGGGCCTCCTCCCGGGCGAGCGCGAACTTAGCCACCTTGCCCTGGAGCTGGGCCACGATGTTCTTCGCCTTCTGGGGACCAATACCGGGTAACCCGCGCAAGAACTTCTCGTCCTGGCGGGCGATGGCCGAAGCCACCTCGCCTACGGAGACGGCCAGCGCCCGGGCGGCCACCATGGGACCGATGTCCTTCACCGTGATCAGTCTCTCGAAAAACTCCTTGTCGAGGTCTGCCGTGAAGCCGATGAGGACGGGGCGCGGTTGATCGCGGGTGGCGTGGTAGTAGATCACGAGTTCGAGCTGGCTCCCCCCCTCGCCCGCGTTGGCGTGTTCGACCTGACGCATCACCATGGGCGGGAGGTAGACCTCGTAACCCACACCGGCCACGTCGAGAACAACCCGATCTTCGAGCTTGCGCCGCAGGCGGCCGGAGAGGGTGGCGATCACGTGAGGGGTGCTCCGGCCCGTGAGAGCCCCGTGAGAGCGAGGGCGAGCGCGTCGGCCACGTGGGACGGGGCCGGGGGGCGGGTCAGTTTGAGGAGGCGCTGGACGGACAGCTGGATCTGCTCCTTGGAGGCCGCCCCGTTGGCCGCGATGGCGCGCTTCACCGTGGCGGGCGGCAGGGTCATGAGGGCGATGCCCCGTTGACGGGTGGCCAGGCAGATGACGCCACGCGCGTGGGCCATGAGGATGGCCGTGCGCGGGAAGCGGTACTCGGCGTAGAGATCCTCCAGCACGACCACGGTCGGCGCGAAGGTCTCGAGGATTTCGAGGATGCCCTCGTAGATACGGACCAAGCGCGCTTCGAGCGATAGCTGGGGGTCGGCACGGATAACGCCCGTCGCCAGGATCTCGAGGCCTTGCGCTCGTCGCTCCAGCATGCCGTAGCCGGTATCGACGAGTCCCGGATCGACGCCGAGGACGCGCCTCGCCCCTCGGGCCGCTGGGGGAACTCCCGAGAGCGCGTCAGGCCGCCGACATGGCCTCGATGATCTCGTCCGGGATGTCGAAATTGGAGTAGACGTTCTGGACGTCGTCGAGCTCCTCGAGCGCCTCGATCAGGCGCAAGACGGCCGGCGCTTCCTTGCCTTCGACGCGGACCGTCGACTGGGGGACGAACAACACCTCGGCGCGCAGCACCGGAACGCCCTTCGTTTCCAACGCGCCACGCACGACGTCCATTTCACCAGGAGAGGTGGTGACTTCGAAAGCTTTTTCGACCTGCTTGACGTCTGCGGCGCCGGCATCGAGGGCCACCGTGAGCAGATCGTCCTCTCCGATCTTGGCGGCGTCAACCTGGATCACTCCCTTGCGCTCGAACATCCAGGCCACCGTTCCGGCCCCCCCCAGATTACCGCCGTGCTTCTCGAAGGCCCGACGTACTTCGGGGACCGTTCGATTGCGATTGTCGGTGAGGACGTGGACCATCACGGCCACCCCTCCGGGCCCATACCCTTCGTAGACGATCTCTTCGTAGGATTCGCCGGGCAGCTCTCCCGTACCCTTCTGGATGGCGCGCTTGACGTTGTCCTGCGGCATGTTGGCTTCCTTGGCCGCCTCCACGGCCGACTTCAGCCGCATGTTGACCTTGGGGTCTCCCCCCCCGTGGCGGGCGGCCACCGTGATCTCACGCAGGATCTTGGAGAAGAGCTTGCCTCGTTCGACGTCCGCCTTCCCCTTTTTCCGCTTGATCTGTGACCAGCGCGAATGCCCTGACATCGCTCTACCCTCTCTCGTTCTGAATAGCAGCTCGGAGCTGCTTCACACGCTCTAGGCGCGTCTCGCGTCGGACCAGGGCCGCCTGCCAGCGACGACGTTCGCCCGCCGTTCCCGGAACCAAGGGAGGACACGGACGTGGGCGCATATCGGACCCCAGATGGACGTAGGCGAGAAAAGCCGTGCAGGCATGGCGCACCTCACCCGTCCGTGGCTGCTCGGCGAGGACCTTCACCCCCACCTCCAGCGACGAGGTCCCGACGTGGGTCAAACCAGCCTTAAAGGTCACCACCTCGTGGCTCCAGATCGGCGAGTAGAAGTCCAGGGCATCGAGGCACGCCGTCATCACGAATCCCCGACAGTATCGCATCGAAAGAATCCCGCCTGCCTCGTCGATATCCATGAGCATCTTGCCGGGGAACATCATATTCCCGAAGGGGGCGTCCTCAGGGAGCACCGAGCGCACTGATTCGAAGCGCCAGCGCAGGTCTTCATCGGTGTGGTCGGGTTCCGGGCGGAGGCGCGCCGCCTTGGCGGCCAGGCGGGTCAGCCGTTGCGCTCGCCGCCCGCGGGCCGCCTCCACGAGCAGGGCTTCCGCGTCGTCGCCCGCGACGATCGCCTGGCCAACCGGGCGCGGGCGAGCCTCAGCGTCGACCTTGACGAAGACCAGGTGCGAATTGAGGGTCACCGCGCGAGTGCCGCTGGCCACGTTCTCGGACCACACGCGCACGCCCACCTCGAGCGAGCTCGTCCCCACGTATTCGACCTGCGCTTTGAGAATGGCGATCTCGCCCACCTTGACGGGCTGGAGAAAGTCGATGTCGTCCATGGCCCCCAGCACGACTGTGCCCCGAGCCACGCGCGAGGCCGCCAGGGTCCCTGCCTGGGCGATCCACTGCATCATGCGACCGCCGTGGATTTGTCCGGGTGCGCCCGCGTGCTCCGGGAACACCCACTGGATCACTTCGACGGCGGTATCGGCGATCGACGGCATTCGTTTAATCGACGGCATTCGTTTATATGGGGGGCCCCGAGCAGGCCCCCCAGGCCCCCCGCGCTCGGGGCGCCCCGGGGAACCCCGCGCGCCCCTCGATCCTACGCTAGGTTCCTTGGGGGCCCCGAGCAGGCCCCCCAGGCCCCCCGCGCTCGGGGCGCCCCGGGGAACCCCGCGCGCCCCTCGATCCTACGCTAGGCTCCTTTGGGGCCCCGACCAGGCTCCCGAGGGCCTTGATCCTACGCTAGCTTGTCTGGAATGGGGAGCGCTGAGCGGAGCGTCTTAGGAATCGCTGAGGCGGACAAGCCGGAATACGAAGCGGGCCCCACTCCCGGGCTCGCTTTCAACCCAGATATGCCCGCCGTGCGCTTCCAGCACTCGTCGACAGATCAGCAGCCCCAGTCCGGTCCCGGCCGCCCGCGACCGCCGTCCCTCCTCGGCCTGACCAAAGCGCTCGAAGAGGAAGGGAATCCCGGCAGCCGGGATGCCAGGGCCGGAGTCGGCCACCGAGACCTCGATCTCGCCATTGAGGGAGCGGATGCTCGCCGTCACCGTGCCACCGTCTGGGGTGAACTTGAGCGCGTTGCCGAGAAGGTTCATGAGGACCTGATCGAGCCGGCCCGCATCGCCGAGCACCTGCAACGGCCGCTCGGCACCCGAGACTTCAAGGACGATCCCCCGCCGGCTTGCCGCCGGGGCGAACCGGCCCGCCACGCTTGCCACGAGGGCGGCCACGTCCACCGGACGCGCCTCCCCCATGAACTTGCCGGCGTCCTGCCGGTAGAGATCGAGGATCTCGTCCACGAGCCCGGTCATTTGCGCGCAGCAGGCCAGCATGTTCCGGAGATAGCGGGCGGGGGACTCGGAGTTCGCCGAGGGAGCCGACTCCAGCAGATCGAGATAACCTTGGATCACCGTCAAGGGCGTGCGCAGGTCGTGCACCAGCATGGCGATAAAGTCCGTGCGGATGTTGCCGAGGTCGGGCATCCGATGCGCTCGGCGGATCGCGCCTCGCACGCGCGCCGCCACGTGGGCGGGAGAGGCCGGCCGGCTGATGTAGTCGACGGCGCCCTCACCCAACGCCCTCTCGATGCTCTCCACGCTGCCCTCGCCGGCGGTAAGCATGATCACCGGCGTTTGCCGCGTCCGCGGATCACGGCGGAGTTGTTCAAGGAGCGCGTCCCCGTGGAGACCCGGCAGGGCGGGATCGAACACGAAGCAGTCCGGGCGGAGGGTCTGGGCCAACACCATGGCGGTGCCGACATCGGCCACTTCGATGACACGCCCGCGAGGGTCCTCCAGGAGATCATGCAGCAGCGCCTGAACTCGTTCGTCGTCGTGGGCTGCCAGGATGGTGGAGGCAGGTTCGGGGCGGGCGAAGAACGACGGGCTCTGTCCGTCCAGGGCCGAACTGGTCCATGTCTCGCTCATGACAGCTCCCAAGACGCGGACGAAGACCCCGCCACCAGCGGCAACACAATGCGGAAGGTGGTGCCGAGGGTCGGGCTGCTCCTCACCATGATCGAGCCCCCGTGATCCTCAATGATCTTGTGGGTGAGAGCGAGTCCAAGCCCTGTCCCTCCTTCCTTGGTGGTGAAGAACGGGGTGAAGATGCGGTCCATGGCGGCCGGCGCGATGCCCGCCCCCGTATCAGTGATCTCCACGCGCAGCCGGGGCCCCACGCGCAGGCGCCCGGTCAGATCGGGCTCCCGCTCGTCGCTCCACCCCACGCGCAGGAGGAGTCGACCTCCCTTGTCCATGGCATCGAGGGCATTGCCGACAAGGTTCACGAAGGCGCGATAGAGCTGATCCTCATCAGCATCCACCGGGACCAGGGTCGCCGCGTACTCGCGCGTGACCCGCACCCCCTGCGCCTCGATGCGGTGGGTGTAGAGATCGACGGCGCGGTCGAGAAGGGCGGGAAGGTGCAGGGGGGCGGGGGTGAGGCGTCCGGGCCGCGACAGCTCGAGCAGCCGTTCCACGATCCCATTGATGCGCTCCAGTTCGCGCGGCACGATGTTCTGGAATTTCTCGCGGAAGCTCGCATCGTCGTACCGGCGAATGAGGTGGCGGGTGAAGGTGACCAGCGACGTGAGCGGGTTCTTGATCTCGTGGGCAAGTCCGGCGGCCAGGGTGCCGACCGCCGCCAACCGGTCCGAACGCTCGAGCTGGCGTTGCAGCTCGCGGACGACGGTGAGGTCCCGCAGCACGCCCACCGCGCCGAGATCCTTGCCGTCCCCTCCCCTCAAGGGCGCCACCCGGAACTCGACGGGCACCAGGGCGCCGTTGCGACGCTTCAGCGTCAGCGGGATCCCGGGCGCATCGGCGCGATTGGCCAGCGTCTCCATCAGGATCTCGCCGATGGCGGGGCTGTCACGGAACACCTCGGTGCAGTAACGGCCGGCGGCCTCGCCCGCAAAGAACCCCGTGAGCAGCTCGGCCGCCGGATTCAGGGTCACGATCCGCCCTTCCAGGTCCACGGTGACGATGCCCGTCTTGACCGAAGCAAGGATGTTGTCCGTATAGCCCTTGAGATCGGCCAGCTCCTCGAAGCGCTGCCGGAGCTCGGCGTGAGCGGCTTCGAGCGCGCTCCGTTGCTGGGCGAGCTGGGCTGCCATGTGGTTGAACGCGAGCGCCAACCGTCCGATCTCGTCCCGGGTCGTCGGCTCGATGCGCTGGTTCAGCTCGCCCCGCGAGATCGCCGTCACCCCATCGGCAAGCCGCCGGACAGGGCGCGCGATCTGGCGCGCCACCAGGGCAGCGGCCGCCCCGCCTACCACGATGGTGATGAGCGTCAGGATGCCGAGTTCGAACCGCGTCTGCCGGATTTCCGATTGCATGCGTCGCTGGGAGAGGCCGACGCGAACCGTGCCCCAGCGCCGATTGTCGACGACCACAGGGACCGAGAAGTCATACAGGCCCTCGTCTCCCTCCGGAGTGCGGGTGTCCTGCACAAGGGGCCGGGGCGTCTCGGTCGCCCGCCTCGCCACGTCGCCCTCCAGAGCATGGCCGACCGTGTCCGGCCGGTGGCTGTGCGCAGCCACCAGGTTTTCGGCATCGAGGACGATGGCGTAGACGACGTCGGCTTCTCGGGCAACGCGGGCCACCCCTTGCTCGAGACCGGTGAAGTTGTAGAGCAGCAGGTGACCCGACGCCATGGCCCCCAGGCTACGGGCCAGGGCCTCACCACGCTCCTCCACCTGCTCGATGATGGCCGCTCGCTGCCGATGCTCGACCATCGCGAACACGGCGGACATCACCAGGACCACGACCAGAACCGATCCCCAGAGGAGCTTGGCCCGCAGCGACGTCATCGCGGCGCCTCCAGCCAGATCTTGCGAAACGGGATGTAGGGATCCCCCAGCCCGTTGACCTCGACGCTGCGCACGTAAGGCTGGAAGAGGCGCTCATAGGTGTAGTGCCACACCGGCATGATCGGCGCGTCATCCAGGATCACCCGTTCGGCGCGCCGGTAGAGCTCTACCCGCCGCGACAGATCGGACTCCGTACGAGCGTGCATGAGGAAATCATCCACCACGGGATTGGCGTAACCGGTGAAGTTGCGCGGACTCTTCGAGAAAAACAGCTTGGTCAGAAAGTTATCGGGGTCAGGCACATCTGCATACCAGGCCTGGAGGAAGAAGGGCAGCTTGCCCTCCTCCAGGAGACGCGAGAAGGTAGGCCAGTCCGTTTCGTAGCGAACGTCCACGGGAATGCCGACATCGGCCAGCGAAGCCTTGATGAACTGGTGCTCACGGAGCAGCCGCTCGCTCTTCACGCTCGACCACAAGGTGAGGGGCGGGAATCGGCGCCCGTCGCCGTATCCCGCTTGACGGAGGAGAAGCCTCGCCCGTTCGACCGAATAGGGTAGGTCACGCAGGTCCGGATTGAAGCCGGGTGTGCCGGGGGGCAGGACCCCCCGCGCGGGGTGGTAACGGCCCAGATAGATGTCGTCACGGATGCGGTCCCGGTCGACGGCGTGGACGAGGGCTTGGCGGACCCGCCGATCGTCCAACGGCTTGTGGCGCGTGTTGAAACCGTAGAAGCGAACGCTGAACATCGGCCGCCGAATGTACTGATACGGTCCCGGCTTGCCCCGCGCCTCGAAGGGGACGGGACTGTCTTCGAGGTTACCGGCCAGAAACTCCCGATGGATCACGTCGATGGGTTCGCCCGCGAAAATCTGGTAGCGTACCTCCGCCAAGCGCGGCGCTCCGGCGTAGTGCTCGGTGTTGGCCGCGAGCACGATCTCACGGCCTCGATCCCAGCGAACGAACTTGAAGGGGCCCGTCCCCACCGGCCGCATCCCGAAGGCTTCCCCGCCCTGCGTCACCAGGTCGCGCGGAACGATTTTGGCATGGCCGACCGCGAGCAGGGAAACGAAGGGGGCGAAGGCTTCACTCAACGTGACCTGTATCGTGTGACGGTCGACCACGGTGAGACCCTCCACGCTGGCCGCCTTGCCCTCGCGGAACTGACGCGCGCCCTTGATGCCACTGAAGAGATCGGCCGCTCCCGATTTCAGGCGCGGATCGAGCAGGCGGGTGAACGAATAGACGACGTCGTCCGCCGTGACCTCGCGGCCGTGGTGAAAACTGACCTTGCGCAGGGTAAACGTCCAGGTGAGCCCATCGCGGGATGCCTTCCAATAGCTGGCCAGGGCCGGCGCGATCATGAGGTTCTGGTCGAACTGCACCAAACCCTCGAAGATCTGCTCGACGACGGTCAGGCCATAGAAGCCGGTGACTCTGGCCGGATCGAGAGTACCCGGCTCGTTGCCGAGTGGGCGCCGGTAGACGCCGCCTCGACCGGCTCCCTGCTCCTTCGCCGTCACCCGCTCCTGTACCCAGCCGCTCTCGGGCGCCAGGAGCAGGGACAGCAGAAGAACCGCGAGCACGGACCAGCGCCCGCCGTGGCCGACTGGCTTCGCTCTTACTCTCCGCCCCCTCCACACTCTGCGTTTCCAACGGCCAGGAACACTCCCACCGAGGGCGAGGTTCCTGATTCGACGACAGGCGCCACCAGGACGAAGGACCCCAGGATCAGGAGAACCGTCCACAGCTTCGTCATGTCTGTCTCCTTTCTGCTCTCGAGAACATGCGCACCGCTCCCTGGACTGGGTGCGTCTGTATGGCCATGGAGATACGGCAAGTCTTCTGCCAATCGTGCCCCGCAGAAGCCTTGACTTATTGGACGTCGAGCGAGTCGCGGGCGTCCTTACCTGCACCGGGTGAGGGGATGCGAGGCGACTTGGGGGGCACCGGTGAGTCCCAAACACGCGCGTGGGCAGGAAAGATCAGCCGATGCCCCGGATCCGTGCACCCTGCCCATCTCACGGCGGCTCCTCGCGCTCCGAGGCCGTCAAGCCCCAGCGCGCGAGCTTCGCCTTCAGCACATTCCGATGCAAGCCGAGGATCCGCGCCGCCTCACTCTGATTCCACCGCACCCGTTGCAGGACGCGGGTCACAATCTGGCGCTCGAACTCGTCGGTCGCCTCCCGCAAGGGCAGAGTCTCTGCCTGACGCACCGAGTCGCGCAGGTCGGGCAGAAACAAATCGACGGGAAGATCACTGGGACCGATCGTCCCGTCGTCGACCAGGGCCACCGAGCGCTCGACGATGTTCTGGAGTTCTCGGACGTTTCCGGGCCAGGAGTAGCGGTGGAGGACGGTCAGCGCCTCCGACGAGATGCCGTCGAGGTGCTTGTTGAACTGGTGATTGTAGCGACGGACGAAATGCTCGACCAGATGGGGAATGTCCTCGCGCCGTTCCCGTAGGGGCGGCACCACGATGCGCACCACGTTCAGTCGATAGTAGAGATCCTCGCGAAAGGCCCCGGTGGCCACGGCGCGCCGCAAATCGCTGTTGGTCGCCGCCAGGATTCGCACGTCGGCGCGGACAACCTGGGTTCCCCCCACCCGCTCGATCTCCCGTTCCTGGAGCACGCGCAGCAGCTTCACCTGCAACTCCGGCTTCAGGGTCCCGATCTCGTCCAGGAACAGGGTCCCCCCAGCCGCCATCTCGAACTTGCCAATCTTGCGCTGGTGGGCGCCGGTGAAGGCCCCCTTCTCGTGACCAAACAGCTCGGACTCGATGAGGGTCTCCGGGATGGCGGCGGGATTGACGGCCACGAAGGGGTGATCCCGCCTCGGGCCCTGCCGGTGGATGGCGCGCGCCACGATCTCCTTACCAGTCCCGCTTTCGCCCACAATCAGGACGGTGGCCGTATTGCGCGCCACCTGCCCGATCAAGCGATAGAGCTTCTGCATTTCCGGATGCTGACCCACCAACTCGTCGAAGTCGTGCTGACGGGCCAGCTCGGATCGGAGAAACACCACCTCGCGCTCCAGTGACCTCCGCTCGAGGGCACGACGCACGATGTTGAGCAAGTCGTCCTCGTCGAACGGTTTGGTCAAGTAGTCAAAGGCACCCAGCTTCATGGCCTCGACGGCGGTCCGGACCGTCTTCACCGCGGTGACGAGCACGACCTCCATCTGTTCGTCGATCCCCTTGATCTGGGCAAGAACCTGCATCCCGTCCATTTCCGGCATTCGAACGTCGAGCAAGACGAGATCGACCTGAGAGCGTCGCAGGATCCGTAGCGCGCCGGCCCCGTCGGCAGCGTCGAGCACATCGTAGTGGTCGTCGAGTATCAGCCGAAAGGATTCGCGTACCCCCGGGTCGTCATCGACGACCAGGATCACCGCTCGCAGACCGCTCTCGGCTCGCATCTGGCCCGCCACGACCCTTGCCCGCCTAGCGCGCGCCGCTGCTGCCGCCGTCCACCGACACGGTATCGAGCCGGTGGATGCCGCTCGGGTGCAGCCGCAGCCCGCGCACGTCCCGTCTGATCACGGCCCACTCCAGGCGAACGTAGACCGGGATCCACGGCAACTCCTCGGCGAGCAGGGCCTGTGCCCGCTGGTAAAGGCGTTGACGCTCGGGCCGGAAGGACAGTTGACTGGCCCGGATCAGCACGTCGTCGAGCGTCGCGTTGCGCGAGAGGGAATAGCTCTCGCGCCGCGGCAGCCGCCGCCCCTCACGCGTGGACAGTGGGAAGAGCAGCAAGTGGGGATCGCCTCCGAGCACCACGGCCTCGGCCAGCAACATGGCGCTGTCGCTGGCCACCGGGACCTGGGGCTCGCCCGCGGCCTCGGTCCGCACGTGCACCGGGATATCGACCGCGCCGAGGTTCGCGACAATCGTCTCCGCGACTCGTTGGATGTCCAGCGCGCCAGGGCTGGGGCGCACAGCCAGGGTGGACTTGTGCCCTCGGGGCCAGCCACCCTCGGCCAGGAGCTTCTTGGCAGCTTGCCGATGTCCGCCGAGGACCGGAGACCCCTCGCGCCGAGCCCACACCCCGGGTGGCAGAAAGGACTGCAGCGGGATGGCCGCGCGATCCATGACCGCCCCCAGCGCTGCCGGATCGAGACCCGTCGCCACCGCCTGCCGGATCCGCCTCCGCATGAACGGCTCGCGCTCGGCCTGGAAGCTGAGGTAGCCGACGCGTGGACCTGGGATCGACAGCGCGCCCTCGCTGCGCCGGGGCGGTCCCGAGGGGAACCAGGCGTCGAGCGCTTGGGCGTCGAGATCGGCCTCGGCTCGTTCATCGGTTGTGACGTCTGTGAACACGATTCGCTCGGCGCTCGGCGCGCCCGCCCAATGGTTCGGGTACGCCTCGAGCACGATGCGACCGGCCGCGACCTCGGCGATCCGGTACGGCCCCGTTCCGAGCAGCCGCGGCGTTCCGTCGGGCCCGGCGCTTCCCCTGACCACGCCGAAACCCGGGTGGGCCAGGACCGTGAGCAGTGGCGCGTAGGGCTGTGTCAGCGCAAACTGCACGGTCCGGGCATCGGACGCACGGACCTCTCGTACCACGCCCGGCACCCCCCGCAAGAGCGCAGCCCACACGGGACGGGCGGGCGCGGGGCCGCCGCTCGTGCTGAGCTGGCGAGCAAAGCTGGCCGCCACCTCCACCGCCGTGAGCGGCGTGCCATCGTGAAAGCGGATGCCCGCGCGGAGGGTGAACGACCAGGTGAGTCCATCCCGCGACACGCTCCAGCGGGTGGCAAGGGCGGGCTCGATATCCGTGGAGGTGCGGGTATAGGTCACCAGGGTGTCGAACACCTGGCGGGCGACGAGGGGGACGGCGCCGGAAAGGGCGCTCGCGGGATCGAGATCCGCGGGAAGGCCAGGCACACCGACCCGCAGCTCGTGGCGTGTTTGCGCGGCACAATCGGACACGCATGCGAAGAAAATGAGCAGCACGAGACCCGAGACTGCGCCGGATCGCCCCTGCAACATCGGCACTGTTATACGTGGAACCCAGAGCACGCGCTACTCGTTTCCGCTTCACACGAGGGTGGGTGCCCCTGGGGAATGGGAATTGCTCCGCCTGATTCGAGGCTCGGGTTGGTGCGGCGGCCCTTGCGGACGCAGGGACGCCCACGCGACGGGGGTGAAACGGGGAAAAGTGTCGGCAATTCAAGGAGATCGTGGGCTGACAACCTTGACTTTCATTTTCCTCGCCGCCTATACTTCGAGCAGGAGCGCACCGAGCACGGAAGTACGGCGGCCCGCGAGGAAGTGATGAGAGAGGATGGGCTATGAAGGAGTTCGAGAAGAAGGGTAGCCCGAGTCGCGAGGGGCTTTCCAAGTTTCTTCCCACGTCCATGTCGGACGCCAGCATGCGCCGCCGGCTCACCGAGTACGAGATCCAGCTTCAGGATCTCCAGTCCTACGTCCGTTCCCTCGAGGGGGAAACCGTCCACCTCCGCAAGAAGATCGAAGACGCCCCCAAGGAGTTCATGATCATCGAGAACAAGCTGCGCGAGGCCAACCGCCAGCTCGTGCAGGCCTTCAATCAGAACGAGAAGCTCGTCAACGCCCTCTATGAGGCGCGGGAGCAGATCACGGCGCTGAAAGAGGAAGTGGACAAGCTGTGCGCGCCGCCGTCGACGTACGGGGTGTACCTGTCGGTGAACGAGGACGGCACCGTGAACATCCTGGCTCAAGGGCGGAAGGTGAAGGTCAACCTGCACCCGGCCATCAAGGCCGACGGACTGAAGCCGGGGCAAGAGCTGATCCTGAACGAAGGGCTGAACGTGGTGGAGGCGGCGGGGTACGAGATCCAGGGCGAGGTGGTGATCCTCAAGGAGCAGCTGGATGCGGAGCGGGCGGTGGTAACCCTGCGGGCGGACGAGGACAAGGTGGGGATCATCGCCGAGCCCCTGCGGACGCTGCGGTTGAAGGTGGGCGACCACATCCTGATGGACGCCAAGTCGGGGTACCTGCTGGAGAAGCTGCCCAAGAGCGAGGTGGAGGACCTGTCGCTGGAGGAAGTGCCCGACATCGGGTACGAGGACATCGGGGGGCTGAGCACGCAGATCGAGTCGATCAAGGACGCGGTGGAGCTACCGTACCTGTACGCGGACTACTACCGGGAGCACAAGCTGACTCCGCCCAAGGGGGTGTTGCTGTACGGGCCGCCGGGCTGCGGCAAGACCATGATCGCCAAGGCGGTGGCCAACAATCTGGCCGAGAAGATTTCGGAGAAGCGCGGGGAGAAGATCAAGGGCTACTTCCTGAACATCAAGGGCCCGGAGCTGCTCAACAAGTACGTGGGGGAGACGGAGCGAAAGATCCGGGAGATCTTCATCAAGGCCAAGGAGAAGGCGGCCGACGACGTGCCGGTGGTGGTGTTTTTCGACGAGATGGACGCGCTGTTCCGCACGCGGGGAACCGGGATCTCCTCGGACGTGGAAACGACCATCGTGCCGCAGCTGCTCGCGGAGATCGACGGGGTAGAGGGACTGAAGAACGTGATCGTGATCGGGGCCTCCAACCGACAGGACCTGATCGACCCGGCCATTCTGCGGCCGGGGCGGCTCGACGTGAAGATCAAGATCGAGCGGCCCGACAAGGGGGCGGCCACCGACATCTTCCTGAAGTACCTCACGGGGGATATTCCCATCGCGGGGGGGGAGATCAAGGAGCACGGGGGGGATGTGCAGGCGGCCATCGCGGCGATGATCGCCACCACGGTGGAGGGGATGTACGCGTTGTCGGAGGAGAACCGCTTCCTGGAGGTGACCTACGCCAACGGCGACAAGGAGGTGCTGTACTTCAAGGACTTCGCGTCAGGGGCCATGATCGAGTCGGTGGTGCGC
>Ga0187893_10000908_pt1 | contig 74435 bp, 59 predicted proteins | sample MA1701074metaG_FD_139574 | JGI IMG/M metagenome (GOLD analysis project Ga0187893, IMG submission 139574) | White microbial mat communities from a basaltic lava cave in the Kipuka Kanohina Cave System on the Island of Hawaii, USA - MA170107-4 metaG ...
CGGGCTGGTCAGCTTGCGGAAATGCTCGGAGCCGGCGTTCGAGGTCATGATGACAATCGCGTCCGAGAGGTACACCCGCTTGCCGCGGCCATCGGTGAGCCATCCCTCGTCGAACGCCTGCAGGAACAGGTTCAGGAGGCTGGGCGTCGCCTTCTCGATCTCGTCGAGCAGGATCACCGAACAGGGGTTGTCCTTCAGCTGATTCGTGAGCAGGCCGCCGCGCTCGCTGCCGACGATGCCGCGCGGCATGCCGATCAGCTTGTCGACCGACACGCCGCCGTCCTGGTACTCGGACATGTCGATCCGGATCATCTTCTTCTCATCGCCGAACAGGAACTCGGCCACCGCCTTGGCGAGCTCCGTCTTGCCGACGCCTGTCGGCCCGAGGAAGAGCAGCACGCCGTCGGGTCGGTCGAAGCCGTCCTTGAGCGGACCCTTGTTCAGCACGAGCCGGTGCGCCACCGCCTCGACCGCCGTGCGCTGGCCGATGACGCGCCGCGAGAGCCGCTCCTCGATGTCTTTGAAGCGGTCACCGACGTCACGGAACACCATGTCCGGTGGGATCTGCGACGTCTGCGAGATCACCTCGATGACGTCGGCGCTGCGGACCTCCCAGCGCCGGTCGATTTCCGCGCGTACCGCGGCGGTGTCGAGCCATCCGATCACTTTGTCGGGCAGGTGCAGATGCCGCTGGTACCGCGGCGCCATCTCGAGCGCGGTTTCGATGGTCTCATCGAGCAGGCGCACCGAGTAGTTCCGCTCGAGCCGCGAACGCAGGTTGTACAGAATGCGGCGCGTCTCCTCGAGCGTAGGCTCTCCAACGTGGACGGTGCGAAACCGCCGCGCCAGCGCCTCGTCTTCCTGGATATATTCCTTGTACTCGCTGAGCGTCGTCGCGCCGATCATCCGGATCTCGCCGCGCGCGAGCACCGACTTGAACACGTTGGCGGCATCCGATGGCGCTCCCAGCGCCGAGCCGGCGCCGACCATCGTATGGGCCTCGTCGACGAACAGGATGAGGTTCGGCCGCTCCTTGATTTCGCGAATGACGTTCTGGATACGGTCCTCGAACATGCCGCGCAACATCGTGCCGGCGACCATCGTGTTCATCTGCAGGTTGATCACCTGGCAGTCGCGGAGCCGTACCGGCACCGAGTCGGGCTCGAATTCGATGCGCCGTGCGAGGCCCTCGACAATGGCCGTCTTGCCGACACCCGGCTCGCCGATGAGCATCACCGAGTTCGACCGCTCACGGTGGCAGAGGGTCTCCAACACCTGCTGGATCTCGTGATCGCGGCCGAAGACCGGCGCGAGCCGATCCTGGCGCGCCAGCAGGTTCAAATTGGTGGCGAAGTGCTTGAGGAACGGCGGCAGCTCGAAGCGCTTGCGGAGCCGCTCCTCGCGCAGTTCGGCGTCGCGCATCCGCGTGGCGACGCGCGTCACCAGCACCTCGGGCTCGATGCCGTGCCGGCGGATGATCGACACGGGGCCGCCCTCGCTCTCCTCGAAAATCGCCGAAAACAGATCGGACGACTCGATCGTCTGCCGGCCCGCTCGGCTCGCCTGATGGAAGGCGAGCTTGAACACCAGCTTCGTCGCCGGCGCCACGCGCAGCTCGCGTCCCGATGTCGTGGGCACCATCTGCAACTGCTCCTCGAGCCCCTGCAGGATCTCGTGCGGATTCAGCTCCAAGTCGCGCATCACCTGCGCGAAGGTATCCCACTCGACCTGCGCGAAGGCCAGGAAGACGTGCTCGTTGGTCAGCAGGGCATGATCCCGCCGCCGCGTCTCCTCGACCGCCCGATCCACCAGGCGTTGTGCGGACTCACCAATCTTGTTCTGCGCGATATCGAAATCGTCCACGGCGTCGCCGCCTTCCGGGACCGACATCCTGTCAGGAGCGCTCGAGTCCCAACCGACTCAGTGGCAAGATGTGAGCCACCTGGATACCCCGGCACAACCGGAGAAAGTGGCCGTGCGCTCCGTATAATGGCTGCATGATGCGGACACTGCTTGTGGTCGCCGCCGCCTCTGCCGTTGCCACAAGCACGGCCTTGGGACAGACGCCGCAGCCGTTCCCTCGGCCAGGGGCGCCCACGACACAGGCACCAGCCCCCGCCCCTGGGACGCCGGCCCAGCCGGTCCCGGCCCCCGTCGAGCCCGCCGGGGATCCAGCGGCACCGACCGCCGCCTCCCTGGGAATGCCGATCTATCCCAGCGCGCAGTTCCTCGGCTCCTACGACGCAGGCCGCGGACAGCGGTATTACATGTTCGGCACCACCGCGTCGTTCAAGGACATCGTGACCTATTACCGCAACGTGCTGAAGGCAGGCGGCGACCTCGTCTTCGAGCAGCCGCTGACACACATGTTCGAGGTGGGCCGGTTCCGGCAAGAGACGATGGCGTTCCCGCCTGGGGTGACGGTGAAGGATTGGACATGGGGGGGGTCCGGCGGCTATCCGAACCCCCGCCTTGGCGCGCAGCCCGCGCGGTTTCCGACGGTGATCATGATCGTGCCGCCTCCGCCTGAGGCGGCACGCAACTAAGTGGTCAACTACTTCTTGACGTAGATCTCCCCCTCGCGCCGGAACTGCTCCGACTTCTCGTGCATTCCGGCTCTGAGCGCCTCCACGTCGGTCAGCGCATGCGACGCGGCATACTCCCGCACCTGCTGCGTCAGCTCCATCGAGCAGAACTTCGGACCGCACATCGAGCAGAAGTGCGCGACCTTGGCCCCCGCGGCCGGCAGCGTCTCGTCGTGGAAGGCGCGCGCCGTCATCGGATCCATCGACAGGTTGAACTGGTCCTGCCACCGGAACTCGAACCGCGCCTTCGACAGCGCGTCGTCCCAGGCCTGCGCGCGCGGGTGCCCTTTCGCCAGGTCCGCAGCATGCGCCGCGATCTTGTAGGCAATCACGCCCGCCTTGACGTCGTCGCGATTGGGCAGCCCGAGGTGCTCCTTCGGCGTGACGTAGCAGAGCAGCGCGGTGCCGTACCAGCCGATCATCGCGGCGCCGATGGCTGAGGTGATGTGATCGTAGCCGGGCGCCACATCGGTCGTCAGCGGGCCAAGCGTGTAGAACGGCGCCTCGTCGCACCATTCGAGCTGCTTCTCCATGTTCTCCTTGATGAGATGCATGGGGATGTGGCCCGGCCCCTCGTTCATCACCTGGACGTCGTACTCCCAGGCGATGCGCGTCAGCTCGCCCTGCGTCTTCAGCTCGGCGAACTGCGCTTCGTCATTCGCGTCGGCAGTCGAGCCCGGGCGCAGGCCGTCGCCGAGCGAGAACGAGACGTCGTAGGCGCGCATGATCTCGCAGATCTCGCGGAAGTGCGTGTACAGGAAGTTCTCCTGGTGATGCGCGAGGCACCACTTCGCGAGGATCGACCCGCCTCTCGAGACGATGCCCGTGACGCGCTTGGCGGTGAGCGGGATATAGCGCAGCAGCACGCCGGCATGGACGGTGAAATAGTCGACGCCCTGCTCGCACTGCTCGACGAGCGTGTCGCGATAGATCTCCCACGTCAGATCCTCGGGGCGGCCGCCCACCTTCTCGAGCGCCTGGTAGATCGGCACGGTCCCGATTGGTACCGGCGAGTTCCGAACGATCCATTCGCGCGTCTCGTGAATGTCCTTGCCGGTCGACAGATCCATCACCGTGTCGGCGCCCCAGAGTGTCGCCCACTGGAGCTTCTCCACTTCGTCCTCGATCGATGATTTGACGGCGGAGTTGCCGATGTTGGCGTTGATCTTCACCAGGAAGTTGCGGCCGATCACCATCGGCTCGAGCTCGAGATGGCGGATGTTGGATGGGATGATCGCGCGCCCTCGCGCGATCTCCGCCCGGACGAACTCTGCAGGCAGCCCCTCCCGCGCGGCGGCGAACTCCATTTCGGGCGTGGTCTCGCCGCGCCGCGCATAGTAGAGCTGGGTGCCCACGAACCTCGTGCGGCGCCGCGCCGCAATCCACTCGTCGCGGATTTTCGGCAGCCCGTCCCGGACGTCGCGCTCCTGCGGGCCGCTCGTGTCGTACAGACGCAGCGACGGCTCGCCGTCGCTGAGCGCGACCTCACGCATCGGAATACGGAGCACCGCCTGCGGCCCGCCCGGCGTCAACGGTACTTCGCGTTCTTCGAATACTTTTCGAGAATTTGGATAGGCAGTGGCAAAGTCAATCATGAGATGCTCAGGCGGGATCCGAGTGGTGAGGATCGCCGCGCTCCCTCCGCCGGTTTCAACCGGATCAGGTTCCAAGGGTCTGTCTCAATCAATGTCGGGCGTCCCCTACGGCCCGACGCCGATACCCCTGGCGGCCGATGACGATTATACTCGCGAGATGCGCGCTGTCATCACCGCCGCGTGGTTGATGGTTGGTGGCGGCTGGGTAGTGGCTGCCGAAGCCCAGACGCAGCCATCCGCCCCGGCGCCGGCACCGGCCCCCGCTCCAAAGCCCGCCCAGCCCCCGGCCGCACGCCGCCCGCCGGCGACCCGCGGCGGACTGTCGATTACGGTGACCAGTCCGCTTGGGGGCACGCTCGCCGGCGTCAGCGTCGAAATCGTCGGCGCGTCGGACCGCAGCGGCGAGACGAACGCGAGCGGACAGATCAGCCTGCCGGGCCTGCAGCCGGGGACCTACCGTCTGCGCTTCAGCGGCGAACAAGTCGTGACGTTCGAAAAGGAGGTCGTGCTGCGCGCAGGCCAGGTGGCAGACGTCGACGTCACCTTGTACCCGGCGCCGGCGCCGGCGCCGCCGCCGCCACCCCCACCGCCACCTCCACCGCCGCCGGCTCCAGAACCCGAAGCGCCGCCCGCGCCGGTCGTGGGTCCGGCCGGAATGCCGCGCACCCTGTCGATCGTCGGGCTGCTCGAAAAAGAACTGATTCCGGGCAATCAGTCACGGCGTGAAACGCTCGTCTCCTGCAGCGGGAATACGCGCACGACGCTCGTGCAGCTGAATCAGGATCAGGCGGAACGGCTGTACGATACCGCCGAAGTCACCTATTACGTCGTCGCTGGGGAGGGGGCGGTGCGGGTCGACGGGCGTGAAACGCCGATGGCGGCTGGAGCCTTCGTTTCGATACCGCGCGGCACGGGGCACGGACTCATCCGCCGCGGCCGCCGTCCCCTTATCGTGCTGACCACACTGAGCGGGGCTCCCTGCGAAGAAGCGCGGTGACACCGTGCGACCCCTGGCTTCTCAGTGCGATCCCGCCTTGTCGGTGCGATTATGCGAGGCCACGATTCTTGTCCAACGCGCGCCGATGCGCCGTATAGGCGGAAATGAGGTGACACACCCATCCGAACAAGCCGCCGGTCCCAATCCAGAAGCCCGGCGTGACGATCAGCCAGAAGATGCCCCGCAGAAAGTCACCGTTATAGATCTGGCCTACCCCAGGAAGGATCAGACTCAGGACGGCGGCGACGCCGGGAGTGCGCGTGTGCATCGTTAGCGTTCGAGTTTCCGCGACGTCAGAGCACGCTCCGACGTGCAACAGGGATGGCACCGACAATCGTACGCGAGATGGCACCGACAATTATGAGAGGGATTGCACCGAATAACGAACGCGGGTTCAGAAGCCCGGGCGCAGCAGGAGGCTCGCCATCCAGCCCTTACCGATGCGATCGAATGGGCGCGCCGCCGCGAGCTCGAGGATGAAGCCGCCGATGTTCACGCGACCGCCGGCGCCGACGCTGCGGAACCGATCCTGCTCGAGTGGCGCGTCGGCCCGTCGTGTCCAGAGATACCCGGCGTCGACAAACGCGAAGGCCTCGATCGGGAGCCGCCCGTAATACAGATCCCCTGACAGCAGACCGAGGAGCGGCGCCCGGACCTCGACGTTCAAGAGGGCCAGGCGTCCGCCTGTGAGCTCGTCGAGGGGCGAGCACGTGGTCGCGGACCGCCCGCACTCGTCGGCGGCGAACGTGCGCAGGTCGTAGCCGCGTACGCGCGACTGCAGCGCGACCACGAGCGGCGTGATCCGGCGGTCGCCAGCGTCGGGACCGTAGCGGCCGACGTGCTCGGCTCGCACGGCAATCGTGACCGGCCGAATCGGCATGAAGTAGCGGCGCGCATCGACGCGCGCGTCGGCGAACATCAGGCCGCCGAAGGCCGGCTCCACTTCGAGCCGCAGCCGCTGCCCGAGCACCGGGCTCGTCGGACCGAGGACCGCCGTGTCGTGCACGAATGCCGCGTCCGCCTCGCCCATCAGGATCGGCCGCTCGCCGACACTCTCATCGAGCGATCGGCTGACCGTCCTCCGCTCGGCCGGGTCGACCACCCGCGTGATCGTCTGCCATTCGAAGCCCGTTCGTCGCAGGCCGGCCCCGAACTCGAAGCGCTGCGCCCGGTTGAGGTGGTAGTGCGCCAGCAGCCGTCCCCACTGGTGGTCGTACCGCAGATGCGACGTCTCGCGCGTGACGAGCTCCTGCACGCGCGCGATCGCGCGGCGGGCGCCGACGAACCTCGACGGCACGAACCCGCCGCCGACGCCCCAGTTCCATCGCCCGCGGCGATTCGTGTACGCCACCTGCATGGCGAAGTCGTCCGCGTCGGTCCCGACGCGCCCGATCACCTGCAGCTGCCGATCGCGGAGCATGTCGGCGAACGAGACGCCGATCGACGCGCGCAGCACGCCGCCGAACCCCATCCCCGTCGACGCGCCGATAAAAGGCGGCGCCACCGACTCGAGCCGCAGTCGGTCGTCGTAGAGCAGCGATCCGACGGCGACATCCGGCAGGCCCATCCGGGGATCTGCGAGCAGCTGCGCCATGGTCCCCGGAGGGGCCGACGCCTCCGGCAGCACGGCCTCGGTCTCCACCACCGGTGCGGAGGCGGTCTCTGCAGCGTTCATCAGTGCGATGTCGTACCGCCCATTGCGATACACGCTGAAGGCAAGCGTGCCGGCTTTCGACGCGACGGCCAGCGCCGGGCTGGTCGCGGTGATGCCGCTCACACCACCGGCCACGTCGGTCACGCGGCGCAGCTCGCCCGAGGCGAGCGACACGCGATACACGTTGTTGACGCCGTCCCGATCGCTCACGAAGTAGAGCGCGTCGCCCATGGGCGACCACTGCGGGCTCATCTGCTTGGCGCGGCTCCCGTCGGCCAAGAGCGGCCGCACGACGCCCGTCTCGAGATCGAGCAGGCCGATCCGCAGCGGGCCGAATGCCAAATCGTCCAGACGGCTCGTGAACCGGTCGGTGGCCACGGCAATCGATCGGCCGTCGGGCGACCACGCGGGGTGCAGCTCGGCGAACGGATCGGCCGTCAGCTGCTGCACCGCGCCGGTCGCCATCGTATACACGAACAGATCCGAAAACCCGTCCTTAAGGGCCGAGAACACGATCCGGGTGCCGTCGGGTGACCAGCTCGGGTTGTAGATCTCCCCGAGGTCGTCGAACGCGATTTCCGTCCGCTCCGACGGCCGCGCCACGTCGACGATGACGAGGACGGGGCGACCCGCGCTGAGGGCCGCCATGGCGAGATGCGAGCCGGCCCCGTCCCACGCGCCTGACGACCGGATGTATTGCAGGCTGTCGAAGTGGGGGTCCGCAGCGGTGCTCACCAGCTTTCGCAGGCCCCCACCGGTCTTCGCGTCGGCCAAGAAGAGATCGAGCGACAGCCGATCCCGTTCCGAAATGAACACGATCTGCGTTCCGCCCGGACTCAGCGCCGGCGCTACATGCAGGCGGCCGCCATCGGCGAGACCCGGGATGAGCCGAGGCGGTGCGGCCGGCGCCGGGCGCTCGTCCGACATGACCGATTCGTGCCACGCCTTTGTCAGCGCGTCGCGATCGACGCCGGTCGCCGTCTCGATCCGCTGCAGCGCGCCGCGCGCCTTCGAGCGCAGGACGCGCGCGAGCAGGTCGTCTCCGTAGCGGCTCGTGAGGAACGACCAGAGACCGTGCCCGTAGCGGTACGGGAAGAAGCGCGGTTTCTCGAGATCGTCGAGCGTCGGCAGCTGATCATGGACGGCCGCATCGCGCAGCCACATCGCGGTATGTGAATCGTCCGGCCCGAGCGAGAGGTACTCCGCCATCCCCTCGATGAACCATCCGGGCAGCGCAAACGCGTCCCGTCCGGCGCGCCGCACGATGTCGATCTGGAAGGCGTGCGCGATCTCGTGGCCGAGCACATGATCGGTGGCCCCAAGCCCGGCGGCAAAGGGCATGGCGATGCGCGTCTTCGTGCGCTCCGTCAGGCCGCCCGTGCCCTCGCCCGGCGCTGCGGGCGTAACGTTGGTCTGAGCGAAATGCGGGTGGCTGGCGTACAGCACGAGCGGCTGCCGCTGTGCGAAGGTGTGCTTGAGGATCTGCGAGAACCGCGCGTACCACCGTTCCGCCATGCGCGCGGCATGGCGCGTCGCCTCTTGTTCCTCGGCGTAGTAATAGATCTCGAAATGCTCCGTCTGGAGAACGCGGAAGTCGAGGCGATCGTAGTGGACTTTATTACGGCCGAAGTACTGCGCTTCCGCCACGCTCGCACACGCGAGCACGGCGAGCAGGCACACGATGGCCGCCGCGCACCGAACCATGGGCACCCCTAAGAACAATTGGAGTGGAGGTGGTCACTCTACCACGAGGTCCCACGGTTCGTACCCGACCGAAATGGCCGTTGCACCGTCGCGAAGGCCTTTTGCGACGTCAACACGGACGACGCCGGGTGTGCCGGCGACATCGAATCGCACACCGATGCCCGCATCGACATCAAAAAGAGGTGCGCCGTTCCACCGGCGCGCAGTCCGGTGCACATCTGTGAACGCGGCCGCGGCTGCGCGCACGGGACCGACCGCGTTCCACCAGCGACGCCCCTCGATCGACGCCCGCAGCAGAGCCCGACCGAGCCGCTCGATGCGAAGCCGTCCGTCGTCCAATAACGGATGGGCTCGAGTGAGCGTCGCGCGCGCGTGTCCGGTATCGCCCGCCGGCCACACATCCAGCGGCGCACCTGCGGTGGCGAAGTGAACGTCGGCAGTCGCGATTGTGACGATGCCGTGCACGGGCGTCGTACGCCGCAGTCCAGCGTCGATCGACGAGCGCAGCCGCGCGCCGACACCGAAGGTCGCGAACCCGCCGTCCCCCGGCCAGACATGGGCCGTCCCGCCTGCGTCGATGCGGTCGCCGAGTGACGCCCAGCGGAGACGGCCCGCGATCACACCTCGCGGCGCCTGCTCGGCCCAGTCGTCGATCCCAGTGCCGACGGTCCAACGCAGATGTCCGCTGGCCCAGTCGGAGAGCGCAAGGCGTGCGCCGGTGCGTTCGGCGCGCCGGACGGCGCCGCCGGTGAACGGCTGCCGCTCCGCGTACGCGTTGAGCCGCCAAACGCCACCCCAGCCCGCCGGCGCGTCGATGCCGCCGTCCACCCGCTGTCGATGCGGCCAGAAGCGATAGCCGATCGACAACTGTTCGCCGCCGCCAGCAACCGACCCGGCGGTGAGCCGCACGTCGCGGGTGATCGCCGCGGTCAGCGCCGTGGCCGCGAATGTCGCCACTCCCCGCGGCACGATGGGCCGTTCGGCGACCGCGCCGCGCAGCTCAGCAAGTCCGCCCGGCACGGGGACGTACTCGAGCCGCGTGGAGGTCGCAGCCGGGAGCTCAGCCAACTGCCGCCGCGCCCGCGCGAAGCGCCCGGTCGTCAGCAGTTCACCCGGGTGAGCATCGAGGAGCCGTTCGACCACGGGATGACGCGTGCGGACGAGGCCGTCGATTCGTACGAGATCGATCCGGGGCTCGCCGATTGCGTTCCATGCCTCGAGCGCGCCGAGCCGGTCGTCCTGTACGAAGCGGCTCGTCGCCAGCACCTTCCAGGCGTAGGTGTCGCCGCGATCAGTCGCCACCGCAACCGATGCCAGATCCGCGGCCTCGCCCCAGCGCTTTTGAAGCACACGGATGCCCGCGAGCTCGCGCATCGCCCCCGGACAATCGAGGGCGGCCGCCAGCACACGCTCGGCGTCATCGATCTGCTGCTGTTGCGCGAACCTCACGCCGTTCGCGATGGCTTGGCTGCACGCGGGATCCGGGAGCCGGGATCCCGGATCCGGAGGTTCGAGGTTCGTCGTTTCGATCCCGGATCCCACCTTCGGGATCCCGGCTCCCCGATCCCGGATCCCGTCACCAGGCGTCACTACAGCCATCCATCGCCGCGCGGCACGCCACCGGCGAGTAAACTCGGCGGTCGACATCACGCGAAACGGGCCGCGCGCCGGATCGTGAAACACCACGCCGCGCTCGTGCCACGCCACCGCCACGACGTAGTGGAACGTAGACGGCCGGTCCTCGATAAGCAGCAGCGCCGGCCTGGCGCTTGCCAGCTCGCGTTGGACGGCCGCCTCGTCCCCGTCGAGCTCCCGCGTCTGCCACCCACGCCGTCGCAAGTCTGCCAAGAGTGCATCGGTGCGAATGCCGGCGGCACTCCGATCGACGAGGGGCGCGAACGCCTCTGCGGTCAGCTCCCGCTCGCCCCAGTAGCGCAGCACCATCGCCGCGGCCGCGCCGCCGCACAGCAGCTCCGACTGCGACACAAAAGGAACGTCGAGGAGAGAGACGGGGCGGGCGGCCTCGGCCGGCGTCTGCGCGTGGGACGTGTGCGCTGCGACGCAGACGAGGCAGCCGAGCGCAAGCGCGCGCATCAGGGCGTCAGTCCACGGCGACGATGATGAGGATGATGATCAGGAGCACGATGATGATCAACGTCGTCGAGATCGTGACGCGCGACTGGCCGCCCGCGAGCGCCTGCTCGGCCTGCTGCGCCTGCGCGGCGATCTCGGTGAGCGACGATCCGTCGAGCGTCGCCACGCCGCGTTCCGCACGGCGCAGATCGATGCCCGCCTCGCCGGCGAGCGCCTGCACGTCTGGGCGCGCGAGCAGACGCAGAATCGCCTCGCGGTCCGCCTCACGTGACGCGACGTGCTCCTGCACAGCCGCGTCGAGCGCCGCGTCGGGAGCGGTATGTGAACTCTGAGCATGAACCGGGGGGACCACCGCGACCAACAGGAACACCAGAACGAGGGATGTGAGCATGTTCATGCGAAGCGTGCCTCCAGCCTCGGAATTGTAGCCGTTCGCGGACCGGTTGAGCTGGCCGCCGAACTGACTCCTGTCACGCACATTGCATCGAGTCGGATCGGGGGAGGCACCAGATGTATCGACCCATCTCGACCAGGACGCACGGCTTCATCGACTACGCATGGGCGACCACGGCCGGCACGCTGCCGAGAATGATGAATAGGGCAACTGCCACCTCGCGCCTCGTGCGCGGCGCCGCTGCGGCCGCCAGTGCGAACTCGATGGTCACCAACTATGAAGGCGGCCTGCTGCGGGTGATGCCGATGCGGGTGCACCTCGCGACCGACGTCGTGCTCGGCGCGGCGCTGATGCTGGCACCGTGGTTTCTCCCCCGCGCCGAACGTCGCTACGCGGCGGTTCCGGTCGCCCTCGGCGCGGTGGCGCTCCTCACCGGCCTGCTCACGAAGAAGTACCCGCTGGCGGTGACGGCCGAATTCTCCCCGTCGCACGAGCTCTCCGAAGCGGTTGCGGATCCAGACGTCGCGCGGTGGCCGCCGCTGCGGGCTCACCTCGAATAGGACTCAACGTCAAAGGTTCGCGTCGGCTCGTTCAGCCGAACGATGAAGAGGCGATCGAACCCCTCGTCTGGCGACGGCGGCTCGAGCTGTTTCCGGATGGCGAAGATCGCCACATCCGGGACGCGGGTGCGTCCGTGGCGGGTACGGTTGCGGCGCAGCGCATCAGCGGCATCCGTTGGAAAGTAATACCCGGTCACGGAGGCGCCGTACGCGCGCGCGAGGGCGACGAGCGGCGCGCGCACGGCGATGCTGGCGTTCGTGTTGTCGACCACGACCGACCGGCCGTTCGAGAGGGCGTCTGCGAGGCGCTGTTCCTGGACGCGCGCTGGATGCCGCTTACGCTGCAGCAGGTCCTTGCTCACGTGATCGTGTGTGGCGGCGAGGCGCTCGCGATAGAAGGTCGTCTTCCCAGCCGCCGGTAAACCAATCAAAATCACACATTCCGCCATGATGGCGACCGGCCCTTCACCAGCCATCTTCACCGAATGGGTGGCCGCGTTGGAAGCACGGCACCTCGCAAACCTGCGAGTGCCGGAGTTGACGCGCGCGCTCCGGGCGCTCTCGTCCACCTACGTCGAGCGCCGCGGGGCAGGCGTACGCGGCGCGCTCGACAGTGCCGGCAAGCGCGCCGCATTCGCGCTGTTCTACGCGCCACTCCATTTCCTCACCGCCCTCCACATCGTCCAGGCGCTCGACGCTGATGCGCCGCCTCCGCGCAGGATCGTCGACCTAGGCTGCGGCACCGGAGCGGCTGGCGCCGCGTGGGCGGTTGCCGCAGGCGGTGCGCCGGCGATCACCGGCCTCGATCGCCATCCGTGGGCAGTGGCCGAGGCGAACTGGACGTACGGAGAGCTCGGCGTCCGCGGGCGCGCGCGCACGGGCAACGTCGCGCAGCTGCCACCGCTCACTGCCGGGACCGCAGTCGTGGCAGCGTTCGTGCTCAATGAGCTGCCGGCGCCCATGCGTGAGCGCCTCGAAGCGCGGCTCGTCGAAGCGACGGCCCGTGGGATACGCTTCCTCATCATCGAGCCGATTGCACGCGGCGTGTCGCCCTGGTGGAACGACGCGGCGGCCCGCGTCGAGGCCACGGGGGGCCGGGCCGACGAGTGGCGCGTTGGCGTCGATCTACCGCCGCTGCTCGACCTGCTCGACCGGTCGGCCGGGCTCGACCACCGCGTGCTGACGGCGCGAACGCTCTACTGCCCAGGCCGCGCTGGCTAGACGTTCTGCCGGACCGTCGTCGATCGCACGATCCGCGAGTTCGGCCGTCTGGATGTGCTCGTCCACAATGCTGCGCAGCAGAACCGCTGGAAGCGACTCGAGCACGTGCCGCTCGCGCGGCTTGGCGAGCGCGCCCCCATCGGCCGCCCCGCGCAGCCGGAGGAGGTGGCGCCCGAGATCCTGAACGTGCTCGGCGGCACAACCACCGCGGCTAGTCAAACCACAACACGTCCTACCGCCGGGTCGGCGTACGCGTGTTGTCGTTGTCCAGCAGATCACGGATCCGCCGCGCCTCCTCGAGGTGGCGCCGCGTCGTTGGCAGCGCGTTGGCCGCCCATTGATTCAGGCTCGCCTCGACCGGATTGTCGCTTCCCTCCGGCCGTACCGTCCCCTTGTTCTCGCCAAAGCGGTCCTCGCTGGCGCGCGTCTGCAGGTGATCGACCATGTTCTCGTGGCCGTCGATCATCGCGTCGATGTACTCGCGATCGAACTCGGCACCTTTCAGGTTGGAGAGCCGGTCCATCAGGTCGCGATGCTGTTCTGACAGTTCGGCTCGGACCTGAATGGAATGCTGCTGCGCGACCTGTCGCAGCGCCTCACCCGCCTGGGTGTGATCGCGGACCATCATTTCCGCGAACTGCTTCACTTCGGGATGCGTAGCCCGCTGCTGCGCCATTCGGCCGAGCTCCACTTCGGCCATCCCGCCACCGAGCGCCTCTTCGACGAAGTTCCGGTCGCCGGCGCTCACACCGGCGGTGCCGACGGCGCCCTCGTCGCGCGCCTCATTCCTGCCCGAGTTGCACGCGACCAACAGCACCGTGGCTCCAATCACTGCGAATCGACCGATACGTCCCATTGTCTTTCCTCCTCGGATGAGCTGACACACCGCGTCCGACCACACGTGTGCAAGTTGGCCGACGTGAGCGGGCAGCTCAGACGAGGTGACGGCTGCGCTGGCCTCCTGCTTGCGTCGCTCCTCAGCAGGCGAAGCGTTCCGTATCGATCGACGACCTGTGGTGGAAGAACTGCACAGTCGGGCGCGGGCGGCCCGGCACGCACGTCATCACGCTCCCGCCGTACCCGTGGCGGTGGTGTCGTTCGGCCTATCGCAGCAGGGATCGCGCGACTCTCGGATCGCCGTCGTTCTCGGCGGGCGTCAGCCGGAGGATTCGCGCGAGCGCGTTGTAGATGTGCACGTTTTCGAAAGCGGGCACGGTGGCGCCGCGTTTGAACGCCGGTCCCGCCGCCACGAAGATCCCGCGCATCGACATCAGCATCGGGTCGTACCCGTGCTGCCCGCCCAACGGCCGCGCGCGCCCGGCGGCGACATCGGCGATCGTGCTACGGAGCGTAATCTGCCAGCCTTCGTCGACCACGCCGACAATCGGCGGAATGCGCGGATGGTCGCGGTAGCGCCAACGCTCGGGTGTCTGCGCCTTGCGGTAGACCGACAGACGCGGGTGCGCTTTCGACAACGCGCGATAGACGGCGTCCTCTTTCCCTGGACGCGGAAATAAACCAAGCGTCGGATTGATGTCGACCACCTCGACATCGTCCAACGAGACATAGTCGTCAAGGACGACGACGCGCGACGGGTCGACCGACGCCATGCCGTGGTCGGAGACGACCACGAGATTGACCGCGTCGGTGAGTCCGCGGCGCTCCAGTCCGCGAAGCAGGCGGCCGAGATAGCCGTCGGCGCGCTGGACAGTCTCGCGCACGGCAACCGAGTCAGGGCCGTCGGCATGTCCGGCCGTATCGATGTCCTCGAAGTACAAAGTGATGAGCGTGGGACGCTCCGCCACGGGTCGGTCGAGCCACCTCAGCACTTCGTCGACGCGGGCGTTTGCAGGGTAACGCTCGTCGTACCGCTTCCAGTATCGAGGCTGAATCCCGGCAATCGGCGCCTCTGACCCGACCCAGAACATCGCCGCGGTCGGCTGGCGCTGGCGCGCGGCGGTCACCCAGATTGGCTCGCCGCCCCACCACAACGGATCGCGCACTTCGCGCGGATCCGTCATCCGGAACGTGCGTCCCGTCTGCGGATCGCGGATGACATTGGCGACGATGCCGTGATGCTCCGGGTAGAGGCCGGTGACGATCGTGTAGTGATTCGGAAAGGTCTTCGACGGAAAGGTCGGGATCAGGCTGTCAGCGCGCACCCCGCGTGCCATCAGGCCGCGCAGGTTGGGCGCCGGCGCCTTCAGGTCGTAGTCCCACCGCCAGCCGTCGAATGAGATCAGAATGACGGTAGGAGCGAGGTCCCCGGCGCCGCGACCCCACTGCGCGGTCGTGGCGGTGGCAGCGCACGCCAACGTCAACAGCAGTCCGAGTGCGGCTCGGCGCATCAATTGAGTTTATCCGGTTACAATCCAGGCATGGTCTGCAGGCGTGTCCTCCGGTTCGGAGTAGCGCTGCTTTCCGCGAGTGCGTTCAGCCACGCCCAGCCAGACGCCGAGCGCCCTCGCGCGATCGTCGCCGAATTCGACGGTATCATTCATCCCGTCTCCGCGGAATATCTGACGGACACGATCGACCTCGCCGACACGACCGGCGCCGACGTCATCGTCTTCATCCTTCGAACGCCCGGCGGTCTGCTCGACTCGACGCGCACGATCGTCTCGCGCATGATCACCTCGCGCGCCCCGGTCGTCGTCTTTGTCGGCCCGTCCGGCGCACGCGCGGCGTCGGCCGGGTTCATCCTGACGATTGCGGCCGACGTCGCCGTGATGGCACCCGGCACGCACATCGGCGCCGCCCATCCGGTCTCAGGGTCCGGAGAGGCGATGGACGACACGACGGCCAAGAAGGCGGCCTCGGACACGGCCGCCTACGCGCGCTCGCTCGCGCAGGCGCGCGGCCGCAACGTCATGCAGTCGGCCGAGGCCGTACTCGAGAGCCGGGCCTTCACCGATCGAGAGGCGCTGGAGGCGGACCCGCCGCTCATCGACTTCACCGCGGGGGACGTCGACGACCTGCTCCGCCAGCTCGACGGCCGCACCATCCGCCGGTTCGACGGCCGCACGATGACGATCGACACGAGCGAGGCGGAGATCGTGCGCGTGGACATGACGCGGCGCCAGCGCTTGCTGAGCGCGATCGCGCACCCGCAGATCGCGTACCTGCTTCTGACGCTGGGCGCCCTCGGCCTGACGATCGAACTGTGGAACCCAGGTGCCATCGTCCCCGGCGTCGTTGGCGGGCTGTCGCTGCTGCTCGCCTTTTTTGCGCTTCAGATCCTGCCTGTCGATACCACCGGCCTGCTGCTGATCCTGTTCGGGATCGGTCTCCTGATCGTGGAGTTGAAGGTCCCCAGCTTCGGTGTGCTCGGCATCGGCGGTATAGTCAGCCTGCTCGTCGGCTCGATCATGCTGACGCGCGAGATTCCCGGCCTTCCGGGCATGACGGTCAGCCTCACCGTCGTTGTCCCGGTCGTCCTCGGCCTTGGCGCGATCTTTCTTTTCCTGGGCCGTCTCGCGTTGAAGGCCCAGGCACAGCTGCCGGCGACCGGTGCCGAAGGTATGGTCGGCGAGGAAGGATGCGCGCGAACGCCGATCGCGCCGAACGTGCCGGGCCAGGTCGACGTGCACGGCGAAATCTGGCGCGCCTTCAGCCATGAGCCGCTGCCAGCCGGCGCCCGGGTGCGCGTCGTCGAGGTGAACGGCCTGACGCTCCTCGTCGAACCGGTGGCGTCGGCCTGAAAAGGAGATCGCGATGCAACTCCTGCTGGACAATCCGATGTTGCTCTTGTTCGTGATCCTGGTGGTGTACCTCATCACTTCGATCCAGATCCTCGCCGAGTACGAGCGCGGCGTCATATTCCGGCTCGGCAAGCTGCTCCCGGAGCCGAAAGGCCCCGGCATCGTCCTGGTGTTCCGGCCGATCGACCGGCTGGTGCGGGTGAGCCTGCGCACCGTCGTGCTCGACGTGCCGCCGCAGGACATCATCACACGTGACAACGTGTCGGTGAAGGTGAACGCCGTCGTCTATTTCCGCGTCATCGATCCGCGGCGCGCGGTCGTCGAGGTCGAAAACTACATGTACGCGACGTCGCAGATCTCCCAGACGACGCTGCGAAGCGTGCTGGGCGGCGCGGAGCTGGACGATCTGCTCTCTGAACGCGAGCGGCTCAATCTGCAGCTGCAGTCGATCATCGACCATCAGACCGACCCGTGGGGCATCAAGGTGTCGGCGGTGGAGGTCAAGCACGTCGACCTGCCGCAGGACATGCAGCGCGCGATGGCGCGGCAGGCCGAAGCGGAGCGCGAGAAGCGCGCCAAGGTCATTCACGCCGAAGGCGAGCTGAATGCCGCGGAGAAGCTCTCGCAGGCGGCGCAGATCATCGACCGGCAGCCGTCGACGATGACGCTCCGCTATCTGCAGACGCTCACCGAGATCGCCGCCGAGCAGAACTCCACGATCATCTTCCCGCTGCCGATCGATCTCCTGCGCGCGATGATGACCGATCGCCAGCGACCGTAATCGCTCTCGATTCCCTGAGTGGAGCCCGACCCGCCTCCCCGCAAGAGGCGTCGTTCACCGACTCCAGAGCGGCATCCGCCGAAAAGCGTGCGAGGGGCCTGGCGCCCCTCGTATCGTGAGGTCATGACGAAGATGTATCGCGGACGGCGCGGCGGACGGCCGAACGTGGTGGTTGGCGGCCTGCCGGCCGCTGGGGCGCGCTGGCGCTCCTCAACAGCCTCAGGGTCGATCCGCGCCGCTTCATTCGCAGTCACCGCTCTATCTCCTCAATCTCGACCGCATGGCTCACCTCGAGCAGCTCAGCAAGGATCGGCGGGAGCGGTGCTTCGTGACGGAACGCGTCTTGCCGTGAGCGAGAGCGGCTACACCCGGCTACAGGCACAGCCGTGATGAAAGCGCGGTCGCCAGAAGGCGGGCTCGAGGAATTTGCCCCGGGTTTACAGTCCAGCAGGTACCTTTAACATTTGATTCTGATATGCCTGAGCTCAAGGACGACCTTGCCGCACTGCGCATCGATCGCGAACCGGACCGCCCCGGCCGCCGGTGGGTCGGCTGGCTCGTCGTGTTGATCGCCGTTGGTGCCGGCGGCGTTGCCGCGTGGCAATGGATCACGCGTGAGCGGCCGATCGAAGTCGAGACGGTGGTCGTGTCGGAGCGGGCGTCAGGCACGCAGGCGGCCGTTCTCAATGCGTCGGGGTACGTCACGGCCCGCCGCCGCGCGACGGTGGCCTCGAAGATCACGGGGAAGCTCGTCGAGGTGAACGTCGAGGAGGGTATGGCGGTCAGGGAGGGCCAGGTCCTGGCGCGGCTGGACGACGCCACTCTGCGCGCCACGCTGGCGCTGGCGGAAGCGCAGGCAGAGGCGGCGCGGCGAGGCGTTCGCGAGAACGAGGTGCGCGTGCACGAAGCACGGCTGACACTCGCTCGCCTCACACGGCTCATCAAGGACGGCATCGTGTCGCAGGCCGAGCTTGAAGCCGCGCAGGCGCAGGTCGACTCGTTCGACGCACGCATCGAGGCCGCCCGCCAGCAGGTGCGCGTGGCCGAAGGCGAGGTCGCGCTCGCCAGGACCAATCTGGACGACACCATCATCCGCGCGCCGTTCAGCGGCATGGCGATCTCCAAGGATGCGCAGCCAGGAGAAACCGTGTCGCCAGTCTCCGCCGGCGGCGGCTTCACGCGAACAGGCATCTGCACCATCGTCGACATGCAGTCGCTCGAGATCGAAGTGGACGTCAACGAGGCGTACATCAACCGAGTGCGGCCCAACCAGGATGTCACCGCGCTCCTCGACGCCTATCCGGACCTGCCGATTCCGGCGCGGGTCATCACCACGGTACCGACAGCCGACCGCCAGAAGGCCACCGTGCTGGTACGCATCGGCTTCAAGGCGCTCGACCCGCGCATCCTGCCCGACATGGGCGTGAGGGTCACGTTTCACCGTCAGGAAGGCGAGGACGGCGACGCGCCGTCGCTGCGCGCGGTTCCCCTCGTCCCGAAGGCGGCGATCACGGCTGAAGGGAACCAGTCCTATGTCTTCGTCGTCTCCAATGCGGGCGTCGTCGATCGGCGCGCCGTGACGACCGGGGGGATCGATGGTGATCGTCTCGAGGTGCTCGCCGGCCTGCGTGCGGGCGAGCGGGTCGTCCTCGCTCCCTCACCGGAGCTGACGAGTGGAGCGAGCGTCGTGGTGGTGAACTGAGATGAACGAGCAACTCGTCACAGTACGCGACGTCCACAAACATTTCACGCGCGGGAGCGAGCGCGTCGACGTGCTGAAGGGCGTCAATCTCGAGGTTCCGCAAGGGGACTTCCTGGCGCTGATGGGACCGTCGGGGTCCGGCAAGACAACACTCCTCAACCTCATAGGCGGGCTCGACGCGCCGACCGGTGGAGACGTCGAGGTTGCGGGCGTGCGAATCAACTCGCTCAACGGATCGGCGCTCTCGCGATGGCGGTCACGGAACATCGGTTTCGTGTTTCAGCTCTATAACCTCCTGCCGGTGCTCACGGCCGAGCGGAATGTCGAGTTGCCGCTGCTCCTGACCCACCTCTCGAAGGCCGATCGCCGTCGCCGCGTCGCGATCGCCCTGCGGGTGGTGGGACTGGCCGACCGGGCCAGGCATTATCCGCGGCAGTTGTCGGGCGGCCAGGAGCAGCGTGTCGGCATCGCGCGCGCGATTGTGACCGACCCGACGCTGCTCCTCTGCGACGAGCCGACAGGCGATCTCGATCGCAAGGCCGGCGACGAAGCGCTCGACCTGCTGCAGGCGCTCAATCGCGATCACGGGAAGACGATCATCATGGTCACGCACGATCCTCACGCGGCCGAACGGGCGCGGCGGACGCTGTACCTCGACAAAGGGGTGCTCGCCGGAAACGGACAGCCATGAAGTTCTTTCCCCTCATCTGGAAGAACATCTGGCGGCGGAAGTTCCGGACGACGTTCACGCTGCTCTCGATCTTCATCGCGTTCCTGCTCTTCGGTCTCCTGATGACGATCCGCACGGCGTTCAGCCTTGGCGTCAACGTCGCGGGACTCGATCGCCTGGTGCTCATCCACAAGGTGAGCCTGATCATGCCGCTGCCCTACTCGTATCTGGCGCGGCTGCAGCAGGTGGACGGCGTCGAGCTCACCACGCACCAGACATGGTTCAACGGGATCTACCAGGACCCGTCGAACTTCTTTGCGAATATCGCCGTCGAGCCCGAGCCGTTTCTGAGGATCTATCCCGAATTCAGGGTGCCGCCGGAGCAGGTGAAGGCCTGGCTCGCCGACCGTCAGGGCGCCATTGCGGGCAGGGACCTCGCGGAGCGCTTCGGCTGGACAGTCGGCGATCGAATCCCGCTCACAGCAACGATCTGGCAGCCGAAGCAGGGGCAGACGTGGGAGTTCAATCTCGTCGGCCTGTATGACGGTGGCGACGGCGTCGACAAGACGCAGTTCTTCTTCCGGTACGACTATCTCGACGAGAACCGCGCCGAGGGCGAAGGTCTGGTCGGCTGGTACGTGGTGAAGATTGCCGATGCCTCCCGGGCGGTGGCGCTGAGTCGCACTTTCGACGACATGTTCGCCAACTCGTCGGCGGAAACCAAGACGACCACCGAGAAAGGGTTCATCGAGGGATTCGCAAAGCAGATCGGCGACATCGGCGCCATCATGATCGCGATCTCATCGGTGGTGTTGTTCATGTTTGGCCTCGTCGCGGCAAGCACGATGGCGCAGTCGGTTCGAGAGCGCACCACTGAGCTGGCTGTGATGAAGACACTGGGCTTCGCCGGAGGCACCATTCTGACGCTCGTCCTGGCGGAGGCGCTCTTCATCGTGCTCGTAAGCGGCGGCCTCGGACTCGCCGCAGCGTGGCTGTTCGTGCAGCGGGGCGATCCAACGGGCGGCATGCTGCCGATTTTCGTGCTGCCGCCGCGCGACATGGCGATCGGCGTCGGGCTGATGGCGCTGATGGGGCTGCTGGCCGGTACCCCGCCGGCGCTCGCAGCGCTGCGGCTGCGGATTACCGACGCGCTGAGGAGGGTCTGACGGTGCAGTGGCTTGCACAGACGGCAGCCATCGTCGCGCTCAACGTGCGGACGATTCCCGCGCGGCTCAGTTCATCTGCCGTGGCGATCGTTGGCATCGCCGGTGTCGTGGTGGTGTTCGTGTCGGTGTTGTCGATCGATGCCGGTTTTTCGGCGGCGATGGCCGGATCCGGCTCGCCGGGCCGCGCGATCGTCCTGCGGAGCGGCGCCGATACGGAGCTGACGAGCGGCCTCGAAGGCATCGACGTCGACGTCATCAAGCAGGCGCCGGGCATTCGCCGCGACGGCAGCCGCGCGATCGCATCGGCGGACGTCTACGTGATCATCGACCTGCCGAAGAAGACGACGCCTGATTCGGCGGCGAACGTCCCGCTGCGCGGCATCGAGCCAACCGGGCTCTCCGCGCGTCAGGAGGTGTCGATCGTCGCGGGCCGCATGTTTCGATTCGGCACCGATGAGGTGATCGTCGGACGCGCGGCGAGCGGGCAGTTCGTCAATACGGCCGTCGGCGACACGATCGTGTCCGGTCGGAACCGCTGGCAGGTGGTTGGCCACTTCGAGGCGGACGGCGGCGTGGCCGAGACCGAGATCTGGACGGACGCCCGTACGCTCCAAAGCGTCTATCGGCGCGGCAACACCTTCCAGTCGGTACTGGCGCAGCTCGATTCGAGCGAGTCGTTCGACAGCTTCCGTGACTGGCTGACCGCGAATCCCCAGATCAACGTCGCGATCCGTCGCGAGAGCGAGTATTACGCGGCACAATCCGTGGCCATGTCGCAACTGATCCAGTCGATCGGCGTGGCGATAGCGACGCTGATGGGCATCGGCGCGGTCTTTGGCGCCATCCTGACGATGTATACGGCCGTGGCGACGCGCGCGCGGGAGATCGCGACGCTGCGCGCGCTCGGCTTCAACACGATGTCAGTACTGGTGTCGGTCCTTGCCGAATCGCTGGCGCTCGGGGCGATCGGTGGCGTGGTCGGCGGCGTCGCGGCCTATGTCGCGTTCAACGGGTACCAGACCTCGACGATGAATTTCCAGACCTTCACCCAGGTCGCTTTCGCGTTTCGGGTCACCCCGGGCCTGCTGGCAATGGGCTTTTCCTACGCGCTGGCGATAGGCCTGGTCGGCGGTCTGCTACCCGCGCTTCGCGCGGCACGACTGCCGATTTCGTCGGCACTGAGAGAGCTGTGAGCCAGCCCATGCTGCAGATCACGCCGGTGGAACGAGCCGCCCTCCAGTTGCTGGCAGACGGCCAGACGCTCCGCGACATCGCAGGGCGCCTCGGGACGAGCGGGTCGGAGCTCGAAGCCGGCCTCACGTCGCTTGTCGTCAGAACGGGCGTCTGAAACCGCGCGGGAGACTCATGAAGCGCAGCACCGATCGCATCCTGACCACTCACACCGGCAGCCTCGTTCGACCACCGCAACTACTCGACTTCGCCCGGAAGCGCCAGCGCGGCGAGCCGATCGATGAGCTGGCGTTCAAGAAGACGCTCAAGGAGGCGGTCCACCGCGTCGTCCGCCAGCAGGTCGCCGCCGGCATCGACATCCCGAACGACGGCGAGTTCGGCAAGTCGACGAGCTGGTCGCTCTACGTGTTGAAACGCCTGAGTGGCTTCGAGATTCGCGAGGTGATGGGCGCCAACCCGTTCGCGCGCGGTGCCGACCGCACGAAATTCCAGGAGTTCTACAACGAGCTGGAGGGGCACGGCGACGGCAGGGAATGGTCGAATGTCACGCGGTTCGACGCCGTCTGCGTCGGGCCGATCAAGTACAACGGTCTCTTCGAGCTCCAGCGCGACATCGATAATCTCCGTATGGCAACCGCCGTGGCGGGCGTGGACGAGGCGTTTCTGCCCGTTGCGGCGCCATCGAGCGCGATTCCCGACCGGCGCAATGAGTACTACAAGAACGATGAAGAACTGGTAGTCGCGCTCGCCGACGCGCTGCGCACCGAATACCGCGCCATCGTCGATGCGGGTTTTCTCCTGCAGGTGGATGATGCCCGCGCGGCGGTGACGTACGACCGGATGGTGCCGCCAGGGAGCTTCGACGAGTACTACAGGTGGCTCGCTCGGCACGTCGACATCCTGAATCATGCGCTCGACGGCATTCCTGAGGACCGCGTCCGCTATCACGTGTGCTGGGGAAGCTGGCCGGGGCCCCACACGACCGACGTGCCGCTACGGAAGATCGTCGATCTGATCCTGAAGGTGAACGCCGGGGCGTATCTGATCGAGGCTGCGAACCCGCGTCACGAGCATGAATGGCAGGTATGGCAGGAGGTGAAGCTGCCCCCAGGCAAGATCCTCGTGCCGGGCGTCGTCAGCCATGGCACCAACGTGGTGGAGCATCCCGAACTGATTGCCGAGCGACTCCTGCGCTTCGCGTCATGCGTCGGCCGCGAGAACCTGATTGCGGGCACCGACTGCGGCTTCGCGCAGGAGGAGTTGAACCGCCGCGTACATCCCACTGTCATGTGGGCCAAGCTCGAGGCGCTGGCCGAAGGGGCGCAGCTTGCAACTGAGCGCTTCTGGGGCGCGCGCACGTAGCGTCCGGCTTCAGCCGGACCCGCTCAGCTTTGCACCCAGAGCTTCGGCTTCCCTGTCCCGTCGTCGGTGCCCTTGATGTACCAGTTCCTCCCCAGCGGGTCGTGGTCCATCGTGGTGGCAAAGTCGAACGGCGCCTGGAACTCGATGTAATCGAAGCCGGTTTCCGAGGCGACGAGCTGATGCCATTCTCCGGCGGGGATGAAGACCAGGCTGCCCGGACCCACGGGAAGGCTGCCGGTGTCATGCTTGACTTCGCCCGTGCCCGTTTCAACGAAATAGAAATGTTCGGGCGTGACGGTGCCGTTCTTCGAGCGGTTATGGACATGCCGGGGCGAGTACGCGTTCGGCGCGTAGTACATCCGGCCAAGCTGCAGGTCCCATGAACCGGACAGGCCGGTTTCCTTGTTTACCCAGAACGTGCGCTCCCGAAAGCCCTTCTCGTCAATCAGCGCCCGGAGCTTCGCCTCCTCGAAGAAGTAGCCCGCCGCCGATTCGCTCGCTCCCGCTTTGTCCGTGTGCTTGGGTACGGTCACCAGCAGCAGCACGAGTGGTGTCGTCGACGCGGTCACGGTGACCTCCTCCGACGGTTCCAGATAGACGCCGGCACGCCGCTGCGCCGTGTATTCAGTCGTGGACCCCGCCGTCGTGTGCGCCACCGTCGCGTTCTTCCCTTCCAGGATGTACACGACCTGGGTGCGATCGCTCGGCGTCACGCGACAGGTCTTGCCGGCCTCCACCTCCCTCACGCCGACAGCCACCCTCGTCCCGTCTTCCGACGGATGCAGCAGGTGCCGGACGTGTCCTTCCGACGTGGCAGTCCTTGTCGTGTTGTCGAGATTGATCACCGTGATCATCAGTTGGAACTCCTGGTCACGTGGTCGGGCGGCATCTGTCGAAACAGCTCGTCGGCCGCCGTCAGAATCGTCCAGCGGAGCCGCTGCGGGTACTGGAGCTCGCGCCCGAGGAAGTCGCGCACGACCGTGGCCGCTTCGGCCGATTGGTGCCCGCCGAGCACCGCCTCGATCCACCGCGACGGAAAGAAGATATCGCCGGTCTGCTGCACTTCGTACAGCAGTTCCAGCGCGGGACGGATGAAGCGCCGCGCGTGGGGATCGCGCAGGGGGTGGTTCAAATACGCGAGCGTCTCGATGACCCACGGCTCGCGCCGGCGGTTCTCGAGCAGCCGCAGGCGCGCGAACGCCTGTTCCCGCTCGGCGTGATCCGCGGAGAGGGCCGGCATCACGAACGCAAACCGCGCCTTGCGATCGGCGTTCTGAATGCGATCGTGCTGCGCTTGCAGAATCTCGCGCCACCCGGGCACGTCGCGCACGGCCAGCTCGAGTGCCATCGCCATCTCATCGGTCTCGGCCAGCGGCAGGCCGGCGACGCGCTCCTGCCTGCGCCACACGGCCTCGAGCCACCGGACGCCGTCCGCCGTCAGCACCATGTCGCGGAATGCTCCAAACCATGCGGCCTTTGCGCTGGCGGTCGGTGCGCGATCGAGGCCGGCGCGCAACATCGCCTCGAGGCCTGGCGCGCGCCGGACGCGCGCCTCGGGCGTGAGATGGCGCCAGAAGGCGCGCGCGGTGTAGCCGAGGACGCGCTGTACGTTCTGCTCGTCGGCTTCCTGCGGCAGCGCACGGACGATCGTGTCGAGCAGGACCGCAGCCGGAAAGCGTCGCTCGAGCATGTTGTCCCACAGCGTGACCCACGCGCTGCCCCGCGCGAGCGCGTCCCTGATTCCCTCGATATGTCCGAGCAGGTACTTCTGGCTCGTCTCGTCGAGGACGAACAGACCGTATCCCAGGCCGCCGGCGTTCGGCAGCACGAACAGCGGCGACGGCAGGCCTTCCGCGTCGCGCACTCTGGTCGTGCGTCCGTTGACATAGACCGGTAGCTCGCGCAGGCCATCGGCGTATCCGAGGCCGACGCGCAGCCGCTCCGGCCAGACGAGCCTGCGGCCGAGCGAGTCGTCCATGGTGACCGTCAGGCGCGCAATGCGCCCGCGCTCGATCTGCACGGTGGTGGTGAATTCCGGCCGGCCGCGCTCTTCCACCCACGCGCGGCTCCACGCGGTCACGTTTTCCGGCGTCCGCGCGTCGAGCATGCGAACCAGGTCGAGCCAGGTGGCATTGCCGAACTTGTATCGCTCGAGATATTCGCGAACGCCGTCGCGGAATGCGCGGTCGCCGACGATCATCTCGAGCTGCCGCATCATGATCGGCGCTTTTTGGTAGATGATCGGCCCGTAGAGCTGGCCCGCCTCCTCGAGGTTCGCGAGCGGCTGACGGATTGGATTGGCGCCGGCGGTGCGGTCTACCTGATACGCCCCCGGATAGTGCGCCAGCAGGAAGCGCAGATCGTGGTTCACCTGCGGAAACGATGGATTCACGATCTTGGCCGCCATGAAGTTCGCGAACACCTCTTTCATCCAGACGTCGTTGAACCACCGCATCGTGACGAGATCGCCAAACCACATGTGGGCGGTCTCGTGCGCAATCACGCTGGCGCGATCGAGCAGCTGATTCTGCGTGGCCGACTCTTCGAGGAGCAGTGAGTTGGCGTTGTAGTACACCGCACCGGGATGCTCCATCCCGCTGAACTGGAACGAGGGAAGCGCGACGAAGTCGAACTTGCCGAATGGGTACGGAATCCCGGTGTACGCCTCGACCCAGTTGAGCGCGGTGCCATGCAGGTCGAACACGGCGTCGCGATTGCGCGCGACCTTGGCCGCGTCGGTCTCGCGGTGAAACAACCGCATCTCGCGTCCGTTTCGCTGCGCCGTTTCGACGGTGAAGCGTCCCGCCACGAATGCAAACAGGTACGTGGGAATGGGCGCTGTCTCGGCAAATCGCACGCGCGTGCGCGCCTTGCCTTGAGCTCCGTCGACGGGCGCGCCCGGCTCGGTGACGACCGCGGCCGCATTCGACACCGCCTGCCAGCCGGCCGGCACCTCGAGCGTCAGCGTGTAGCGCGCCTTCAGATCGGGCTGGTCGAAACAGGGAAATGCACGGTGGGCGCGGGCGGGCACGAACAGCGTGTAGAGAAAGTCGCGATCGCGGTTGAGCGGTTCGTTGCCGGCAAGAAAGCCGACCGTCACTTCGTTGACACCTGCCCTCACCGCGGACGCCGGTATCGTCAGGTGCCCGTCGCGCACCTCGAAGGCGACGTCCGCACCGCCGACCCGTACGCTCCGGACACGGTCGCGCGGCTGCGCGAAATCCAGGACGAGCGGCTGTGGGGCCGCCAGCGAAAAGCGCACGATTGCCTGTCCCTGCACAGGCTGGGTCAACTCGTCCGGAATGAGAAACGTCAGGTCGTACCGCAGGTCGCGCACCTGAGCCGCCCGCTCGCGCGCGAGCCGCTCCGAAATGCCGCGGGACGGCGGCTCGGATGCGTTTTGCGTGGTCAACGTGGCCGCCACGACAGCGGTCGCCAGTAACAGTGTCGGCATCTGGTGACGATACTCACTATACCTTCCACTAGAATGCGAGCTATGCGGTTATCGGCCCGTCTCGGCCCCGGCGTGGTGGGGGCTCTCCTTGCCGCGAGTGCGGTGGTCGGCTTCGCCCCGAGCGAAGTCGACGGGCAGGAGGCGGCGAGCGTCGTGGGCCACGTCGAGATCGGCCTTCCGATTGCGACGCGGCGCCCCACCACCGCCTACGGCACGCGCTCGGTCAGCTCGCCCGCGCTGGCGTCCGAATCGGAGCGGCGCAATGTCGTGATCTTCCTGCGGGACGCCCGCCCCCGGGAGGTCACCCCGGTCCGCGTGTCGATCCGCCAGCGGAGCGAGACCTTCACGCCACGCGTCGTGGCGGTGACCGTCGGCTCCGAAGTCGATTTTCCCAACGACGATCCCATCTATCACAACGTGTTTTCCCTGTCGCGCGCGCGGACGTTCAATCTCGGCCGCTATCCGCGCGGCGACACGCGCCGCGTCCGCTTCCACCGCCCGGGCATCGTCAAGGTGTTCTGCGAGATTCACTCGCACATGAGCGCCACCGTCATCGTGTTCGATCACCCATGGTTCGCCATGCCCGACGAGTCGGGACGCTTCACCCTCGGCGCCGTGCCGCCCGGCGATCACGAGGTCACCGCGTGGCACGAGCGGCTCGGCGATACGACATCCAAGCTCCGGGTGGAGGCGGGCCGTGCCGCCACCGCAGATTTCGTCCTGCCCGTGCCAGCAAGATGAAGCAGTCGCCGCGGCTTGTCGTCCGCACACTCGCCGTGGCTTTCGTGATGGTCGCCGCGATCCTGGCGATCGTCTTCAGCATCCTGATGGTCGACGCGCGCGACCGCGTGCGCGATGCCGAGATCCAGAAACTGCGTATCGCGGAGCGGGTGTTCACGGCCCTCGAGGCGCGCCGGCAGCAGGAGCAGCTCGCGGCGATCGCCACGCTGGCCGAGAACCCGACGCTCAAAGCGGCGCTCGACACCTATTTCACCGAAAGCCGCTTCGCTGCGGTCGTGCCCGAACAGGAGACGTCGCTTCGCACGACGGTCGCGCTCGAAGCCGAGAAGCTCGCGCGGTTGACGCGCGCCGATGTGCTGGCGATTCTCGACGCGAAGGGCCTGGTGTTCGTGAGCGCCGGGCCGGCGGCCGCGCGATGGCCACCAGGCCAACCGACCGGCCCCGCCAGAGGCGCGCCGACATTCCAAGGGATCGTCTCGCTGCCGCAGGGCGCGTTCCGCGTGTCCGGCGCGGCGCTGCGTCTGCTCGATCGCGACATCGGCGCGCTCGTGCTCGCCACGAGTCTCGACATCGCCTACGTACGGGAGCTCTCGGCGCTCGCCAACGCCGACGTCGTGATCACGATCGGCGGCTCTCCCGTTGCGAGCACCCTTCCCGCCGACCTGACGAAGAGCCTGGCGGCCGATCCCGCCGCGGGAGCGGCCGAGACGACGACGCTCGGCGACGAGGAATACGCAGTGCGCCGGCTCGCGGAGTCGGGCCGGGTGCGCATCTACACCCTCGCGTCGATCGATGCCGCCGCCCGCTCGGCGACGCGTGACGCGCTGACCTCGCTCGGCACCGTCGCGTTCGGTGCGTTCGTGCTCGCCGCGCTGGGCAGCTTCTGGCTGGCGCGAACGTTGACGGATCCCATCGATCGCCTGTCGCACGACATCGGGATGATGACTGCAGCCCACGATCTCGGACGTGTGCTGCAGCCGACGGGGACGAGCCGCGAGCTCGACGCGCTGGCCGAGGCGTTCAACGAACTCGTGCGGGGCCTCAACGCCGCTGAAGCCGAGACGCGAGCCGCCTACGTGGGCGCGATCCGCGCGCTGGCGGCGGCGCTCGACGCCCGTGATCCGTACACGGCCGGTCACTCCGATCGGGTCAGTGAGCTGTCGGTGCTGATGGGCCTCCGGATGCGGCTCACGGCCGGCGAGCTCGACGTCCTCCGGCTGGGCGCCCTGCTCCACGACATCGGTAAGATCGGTCTGAGCGACGAAGTGTTGCGCAAGCCGGGTCCGCTGACGGCCGACGAATACGAGCAGCTGAAGCAGCATCCGACGCTCGGTGCGCGCATTCTCCGGCAGGTGCCATTCCTGGCCCCACATCTGTCGATCGTCGAGCTGCATCACGAACGCCCGGACGGCCGCGGTTATCCGTTGGGCCTGCGGGGCGACCAGATTCCCGTGGCGGCGCGGATCGTCCACGTCGCGGACGCCTTCGACGCCATCACGAGCGCGCGCGCGTACCGTCCCGCGCGCGATGCCGCGTCGGCGATCGCCGAACTGCGGCGCTACGCCGGCACGCAGTTCGACGAAGTCTCTGTCGAGGCGCTGGCCGCCGTGCTGCCGCAGCTCTCTCAGGTCGCCGAGCCAGCCGTCGGCGAGCTGGTCGGCCAGTCGGTGTGATATGCCGCGGCAGTCACTCGCGCTTCTGGCGGCAGCGCTCCTGACGGCACCAGGGCCGATCCTGGCGCAGGAGGCGCGCCCGTCCCTATTCGCGATTGACACGGCCGCGGCACTCGAGCAGACCACCGATTTCAGCGGCAACCGCCTGACGGGCCTCAGCGTCGACGCCGTCGTCTCGATCGGCCGTCCGGGCCTCGAGGTGATCGTCTGGCCCATCGTGCAGCGGCTCACCTCCGGGCAGTGGATCCGCGACCTCTGGATCGCCTCCGTGCGCTACGAGCGGCCCGGCCCGGTTGGCCTCCGCGTCGACGCCGGCCTCATCCCCTCGCCGGTCGGACTGGCAAATGTGACTATCCGGCGCCCGCACCTGAATCCGACGATCGCGCAGCCCTCGTCGCTCTTCACGCCACTTCCGCCGCTCGAGCTGCGCGGGCCGCGGCCGAATCTGCTGGGCGCGGTCTATCCCTTCGGCACGCAGGTCACCGTGTCGGGGTCGAGATGGGACGCCCGCGCCGCGCTCGTCGACACCTCTCCGCTGCGGCGGCGCCGCATCTTCTCGCGGGTCAACCCGCCGCGGTTCACGAACGTCGTGGTCGGGGGTGGCGTGACGCCGTTCGTCGGCCTGCGCGTCGGGGCCTCCATGACGCACGGCGGTTGGCTCCGGCCGGGTGAAAGCTCCGCCGTCGCCGCGGACCGCGACGCGACCGTCGTGACAATCGAAACGGAATTCTCGTTCGCATACACCAAGCTCGCCGGGGAGTGGGTCCGCGATTCGATCGACACGACGCTGGGCACCCGCGTCGCGTCGGGCTGGTTCGTGCACGGGCTCCAGACGCTGACGCCGCGCTGGTTCGTCGCCGGCCGGGTGGAGCGCATGTCGTCGCCGATCGTGCTGCCGACCCTCGTCGACGAGCAACGGCTGGATGGCGTCGAGGAAGTGATCGGCTACCGCGTGATGCCAGACCTCACGGTGCGCATCGGCCATCGAGCCCGGCGCGGCTTCGGCGGGCCCGGCTACGACCACCAGGCGTCCGTTCAGCTCGTGTGGTGGAAGCGCTGGATGTAGCGCTTCTGTAGCCCGTGCGTCACGCCCCCGCGGGAAAGAACACGCGCTCCACGAACCAGTACGTCCCTGCCGCAATCACGACGATCGACCCGGCCCACGCCACGCGGTGGCCGAGCGCGAGACTGCGCCGCCTGATCAGCTCCAGCAGGGTGGTGACGACGAGCACGATGCCGAGTTGCCCGATTTCCACGCCGAAGTTGAACGAGAAGAGCGACCACCCAAGCGCCTGCCCCGGCAGCCCGAACTCGCGCAGCACGTTGGCGAACCCGAAGCCGTGAATGAGCCCGAAGGCGAGCGCCACCCACGCGCGCACGTCGCGGCCGGTGCCGCGCACCAGGTTGTCGGCGCCGACGAAGATGATGCTGAGCGCAATGGCCGGCTCGATCAGCCGCGGCGACGGCGTGATGATGTTCAAGGCGGCCAGCGACAGGGTGATGCTGTGCCCGACGGTGAACGCCGTGACGATCTTCACCAGCGCGAGCCATGAGCCGCCCAGGAGCAGCAGCCCGATCAGGAACAGCACGTGATCGGGGCCGATCATGATGTGATGAATGCCCGCGGGGATGAACGTCCGCATCACGGCGAACGCGCCCTGTGTAGTGCCGGTGTAATAGACGTACTCGTCGCTCCTGGCGTTGAAGATCAGCTGCTGCCGCAGCTCGCGACCCTCGTAGATATTGACGAACGTCTGATGCACTGGATCGTACGGAAACAGATGGGTGTGGATGTACAGCGCACCCGGCTGCGGCACGGGAATGCGGAACCGCAAGAGCACGGCGTGCTTGTCGGGCGCGGGCTCCATGCCGAGCCACTCGATCGCCGCGGCGACGTCGGTCCTGACGCGCAGGCGCGGCTCGAGCAGCGCCACCACCCGGTCGCGTACCTGGGCCATCTCCGCCGGCTCGAGGAGCCGATCGGCCGCCTCGATCTTCAGCTCGAACGCGACGTCCACCACGTGCAGCGCGAGCGTCCCGTGCACGCCATCATCGCGAATCACCAGATCGAGAAAGCTGAACGGGGCCGGATGCGCGGCGGCGACACCCGCGGAGAACACCATGACGGCAGCACCGAGGAGAACCGTCCGGGCCATGAACCACGGAATTCTAACTGGTCCGGGAGATTCGCAGGTTCAGGCGCTCTTCGCTTTTCTGCGCCGGGGATCAGGCGGCGTTGCGGTTCGCAGGTATGCGAGCAGGCCGGCGACCGCCTGCGATGGCCGAGTGGCCAGCCGCAGGTATCGGCCGAGCCCTTCAGCGAAGGTTTCGGGGCGCGGTCGCTGCGACGCGCCGCTGGTCCGCGAACGCGAGTCCTGTCCGGCCGATTGCACGCGCACCAGACCGTAGATCCGCAGCTTCAAGTCGTTCGCAAGCCGCCGCGCCAGCAGGTCTTCCTGAGACGTCCTACGTGCCACGGTTCACAGCGAGATGCAGAGGTCGCGCCGCCTGCGCTCGCACGAGACCGTCGACGGAACCTGTTGAACCGCTTGAACCTATGCAGGACCCTCTGAACGGCGAGCGACTGATCCCTTTGAATGCTGTGAACTAGAGAACCCCAATGACCCGCGCATGCGCGCGCGCATGGCGTCCTGAATGCTCGCATCGGTCCATTCCGGCTGATCGCCGAGCACGTACCGCGTCAGGCAGCGCGGAACGATTCGACCGTTGCCATGACGCCGACCGGCATTGTCGAGCCGGTACGGTTGAGGTGATGGAGCGTCTGCTTGAGTTCCCAGCCGACTGCGAGCGTGTAGACCACGGCGTTTACCCGCAGATGGCGGTCACGACGGAAGCAGCATGCCGCAATGTTGTAGGCGGCCATCAGCGCGGCCAGCGCAACCGCCGCCCCGTGTACGCCGCACTTGAGTCCTTCGTGATTGCCGCTCGTGCACAACGCCTGCACCATGACTACTGTCTCCAACCTAAGGCACTCGCCCTTACGCGGATACGGTTGAGCAAGTGATGTGCCAGACCTGGTGCGCCGGAACTGCGGACGTTGCGCGCCAGCGTACCACTAGCTCTTCCGGTAGCGATGCGCGGCGCCTCGACCGATCGCCACGAGGAGACGCCGCGGGAGCATGCGCGCCAGGAGCGCGATGGCACGGTTCACGCGGCCAACGACGAAGACGGCTGTGCCGGCGGCGGCCGCGTCAAACCCCGCGCGCGCGACGGTCGGTGCGTCGAGCCACATCCACGGGGGAAGCTGCTCCACTTTCGCGCGCGTCCCCGTGACGTCGTGGAATTCGCTCCGCGTGAACCCTGGGCACAACGCCGTGACGTGCACACCCGACGCCCGCACCTCGCCGGCGAGCGACTCGGAGAATTTGACGGCGAACGCCTTGGTCGCGGCGTAGAGCGTGTGGCCGGCCGGCGCAGGCACGAGCGCCGCCAGCGAGGCGACGTTGATGATGCGTCCGTATCCGCGCGCGATCATCCCAGGCAGCGCGCGATGCGTCAGCTCGGCGAGTGCCACGACCATCACCTGCAGCAGCGCCGCATGGCGCGGCCAGTCGGATGCGACGAACGCGCCGGGAATCCCGTACCCGGCATTGTTCACCAGCGCGTCGATCACGAGCCCGCGCTCTTCGAGGCTGTGCCAGAGCCAGGCCGGCGCATCGGGCTCCGACAAATCAGCGGGGACGACGTCGGTCTTGACGCGAAACCGGTTCTCCAGGCGCGCAGCCACGGCGCGGAGGCGATCTTCGCGGCGCGCCGTGAGGACCACGTTGAATCCTTCGGCAGCGAACACCTCGGCGAACGCTTCGCCAATGCCGGCGGAGGCGCCGGTGATGAGCGCCGTCCTTCCGGCGCCATGCGACAATGGGATCCCCATGGATCGGCCGCTTCCCATCCGGTACCTCCTTGTCGTCCCCATCCTACTCGGCGCCCTGCTCGTGCCGAGCACTCGTGTCGTGGCGGGCCAAGCGCCGGGTCCCGCGGCCTGCGACATCCGGACGACGGAACGCATCGTGGCGGTCGGGGACGTCCACGGCGCCTACGATCGCTTGGTCGGCATCCTACGCGCCGCCGGCCTCATCGACGCCAGCGCGCGCTGGATCGGCGGCCGCGCCATTCTCGTCCAGACGGGCGACGTCGTCGATCGCGGGGCAGAGTCGCGCCGTGCGCTCGATCTGCTCCGGCGTCTCGAGCGCGAGGCCACCCGCGCGGGCGGCCGCGTGTATGCGCTGCTCGGCAACCACGAAGTGATGCGGATGGTCTGGGACCTGCGGTACTTGAGTCCTGGGGAGATTGCGGCATTCCGAAACGGCGGTTCGGAAGAGCTGCGGGAGCGCGTGTACGCCACGGTGGCCGCAGACGTGGCGCAGCGGGCGCGCGCCGAGAAGCGAGAGTACGACGAAGCGGCTTTTCGCGAGCAATTCATGCGCGACATCCCGCCCGGCTTCATCGAGATGCGGCAGGCGTTCGGGCCAGCAGGCGACTACGGCAAATGGCTCCGCGAGCACCACGCGATCGTCCGGATCAACGGCATCGTCTTCGTGCACGGTGGAATTGACGAGGCGACGGCGATGCTGGGCTGCGAGGCCATCAACGACGCCATCCGGCGCGATCTGATGTTCACGCAGCCAACGCCGGAGCTGGTCTCGCGCATGCTCGCCACGAGCGAGACGAGCCCCCTCTGGTACCGGGGGCTGGCGGAAGAGCCCGATCCTGGCTTTGCGCCGCAGGCGGCAACCATCCTGCGCACGCTTGGCGCGCGCGCGATGGTCATCGGACACACTGTCACGGGCGGTTTCAAGATCAGATCCCGCTTCGACCACCGGGTCGTCCTGATCGACACCGGCATGCTGGGAGGCACATGGTACCCGGGCGGCGTGGCGTCGGCGCTCGAGATCCGCGGCGACGCGCTCACGGCGATCTACGAGAAGACACGGGAGTCCCTTGGCGCGTTTGCCCCGGCGGCGCCATGAACGCTTCAGCCGTCTCGCAGCCGGCTCGCTCGGGCTGAAGCCTGCGCGCTACTGAGGCATCGTAAAGAGCACGGCGGCCTCTCCACTCCGAGCGATTTTTTGCTCGAACAGCTTGACGAGGACATCGCGCCGTGCGATCAGCGGGTCGATCTCCTGCTTGGTCAGGCTCGTACCGACGGCGTCGGCCACCGAAGCCGACGTCAGCTTCTTCAGGTTCTCGAAGAACGACCGCTCGATCCGCACGAGCTGATCCGGCTTCAGAAGAGTGCGGCCCAGCCGGAACGCGCGGGTATGGTCGATCATCCACATCTTCCAGTCGGAGGTGTACAGCAGATTCCCGAGATTCCGGTCGCGGTTCTGGATGAGCTCGTCGAACACACGGTGTCTGTACACGTAGCCGGATCCTCGGAGCGCATTCGAGTCGTTCACCTTCTTCTTCACCCGGTCGCCTTCATCCATCACGACGTCGTCAATCCACCAGGTGACCGCCGCCCGGCGGCCTTCGACCTGCCGTTCGACCGACATCGGCACATTGTCGAGCTCCAGCAGTCGCGCCAGCCGATACGCCGCAATGTTGTAGCGATAGCTGTCCTTGAAGTTGACCTCCGAGAACTTTCCGGCCTCGAACAGGGCACGCGACTCGTCCACGACCTGAATCTGCGCGTCGTGCGTCAGCGTACCGTCCGAGAGCGTCGCGCGCCGCGTGCGGGTAACCCCCTCGGGCGCGGGCCGCATGCTGATGATCTTGGCGTTGAGCAGGAACGCCTCCATCTGCTCCAGCGTGAGCGCCGGAGCGGGCGCCGGGGTCTGGCGCGCGTGGACGGCGACGCTCGTTGCGAGGGCGACGAGCGCCACCGCCGTCAGTTGCAGGGGGGATCTCATGATGCCTGCTTCCTGCAATCGTTCAACGTGGGAGCGTGTACAACACGGCAGTCTCGCCGCGTTCGGCGATCTTCGCCTCGAACAGCTTGACGATGGCGTCGCGCCGCCTGAGAAGCGCCTGAATCTCGAACCTCGTGAGGCTGCTGCCCGCGGCCTCGCTGACCGTCTCGAGGGTCAATGCCTTGATCTTTTCCAACAGGGTTCGCTCGATGCGCTCGAGCAGCTTCGGATTGAGTAGGTCGGGCCCGGTCCGGAACGCTCGCGTGTGGTCGATCATCCACATCTTCCAATCCGTGGTCCATATCGTGTTCCCGAGGTTTCGATCGCGGTTCTGAATGAGCTCGTCGAAGACGCGCTGAACGTGGATCTGCATCGCCGTCCGCGAGCTGTCGGGGCTCGGCACCGGCTTCTTGATCCGCACCCGCTCGTCCATCATCACATCGTCGATCCACCAGGTGACCGCCGCCGGCTTGCCGTTCACTCGGCGCTCGACCGACATCGGCACGTTCTCGAGGCCCAGGAGCAGCGCGACACGGTAGCCGGCGATGTTGAAGCGGTAGCTGTCGGTGAAATTGAACTCGGGCGGCCCAGTCTGCGGCTTGAACACCGCCGTCCGCTGATCGATGGTCTGAACCGACGCGTCGTGGGTTAGCGCGCCGTCCGACAGCGTGGCACGCTGCGTGTTGGTGATGCCGCCTCCCGCGGAGCGCATGCGGAGGATCTTCGCATTCAGGAGGAACGCCTCCATTTGCTCGCGGGAGAGCGTGACGGGGGCAGTCGGGGCGGCCTGCTGCGCGGCCGACAGCACCGGTGCCCAGAGCACGACGAGCAGCATCAACAGGGCGACCGGAATACGTCTCATGACATCCTCCTTGCAGTTCCGGACATCAGACGGCGATCACACGCGGCGCGGGGATAGCGGACTCTACACCGGAAACGCCCGCGTCGCGGCGAAGAAGCACGGCGAACAGCCCCTGCAGCAGGTCAACGTCCATCGCCAGCAGATCGAACAGGTCGCGGCCGTCGGTGCGCAGGGCGATTCCCGCCTCCGAGACGGTCGCGCGCGCGTCGATCGGCAGATCGGCCAGCGTTTCGTACAGGCCAATCGCATCGCCCGGACGGGCCACGAGCGAAGAGCCACCCGGCGCGGTGGGGACATCCAATTCCACCTCGCCGCGCAGGACGATACGGATGGCCGGATCGTCACCCTCGCGGGCGATGACCGCGCCCGGAACGAGAGGCTCCTCGACCGCCACCATCGCCAGGCGGAGCAGCTGGCCGCTCGTCACGCCCGCGAGCAGCGGGCTCGCCCGCAGCAGCAGTGCGCGTTCCATTGCGCTCAGCCCCTCGGCGCGGGCGACCGCAGCCCCGGGCAGCACGCCGCCGGTGACACCCCACCAATGCTGGCCGCCGCGCCGATCCATGACCATTCTGAAGAGCCGGTGAACGACGTCGATATTGTCGGAGAGCAGGGTGAGGAACTCGTCCCGCGTCAGCGAGAGCGTGACCGCCGCGTCAACGGTGTGAATCGCTTGCGCGACAGGACGCCCGGTCAGCAGCTCCTCGAACGCGAGGGGGACCGGCGCAGTCGCTGTGGTCGCGTCGCTGAATCGGACGACGCCGTCGATCAGGAACTGCAGCGTGTCGGGCACCTGTCCGGCGTCGAAGACCACCCGCGCATGGTCGTAGCGAATCTGGCGCGCGGTACTGGCGACGCGAAACAGCTCGTCCACCGACACGTAGTCGAAGAGCGGCATCTGGCAGAGGCGATCGGCGAGCTCGACGGCCGCGAGCGGCGCCAGCCGGCCCGAGCGAGGCCCGGCGGCTGCGGCGCGCGAGGCTGCCAGCGCCGCCGAGGCGGCGTCCAGGACATAGCCGTCGGGCGGATCGCGGTGCGTCCGTGCGAACTCGATGTCGTCGGTGAGCTGCCACATGCCTCGCTCGGCGGCCAGATGAATCGCGCAGGCGGCGACGACCGGGTCGTCATCATGGATCAGTTGTGCGAGTGTGTCTTCCGGCGTGCGCGGTCGCGTGTGGAACAGGACGTTGGTGCGGCGCACCCGTTCCTCGGCGGGCATGTCGTCGACCATCAGGAGGACGCGCTTCCGCAGCGCGCCGGTCAGCACGTTGTCGAGGTATTCCGCGGCGCTCGCCCGCCGGGCGGCATCGGAGTGGTCCAGCGCGAACCTCGCAGCGCGCATGTCGGTGTGGGAGTACAGCAACCCCAGGAGCCGAAAGACCCGATCGCGGCTGCGAGGCTGCTTCTCCTCGAGCGCCCGCACCAGCAGCGTATCCGCGCCGATGCCACCGTTGCGCGTGAGGTTGGCATGCAACGTCAACGCGTTGAAGTACCGGCGATTCTCCGCCAGCGCGAGCCGTTCGACCGCGTCGCGGCGAATGACGAGCTCCGGGTGTGTCTGGTGAACCTTTTCAATCGCGGCGATCGCTTTGTACCGCAGGAACCCGTCAGGATCCGACAGCCGATCGATCAGCACGTCCATCGTGTGCTGCCCCGGCAGGTGGGCCAGCGTCGCGGGCAGATGTCGACGGACCCAGACATCCTCCGCGGGATCCTTCAGGAAGTGGGTGAGCACATCGACGATGCGTTCGCCGCAGCCGATGAGGACGGTCCTCGCCTCGTTCTTGAGCATGCGGTGGCGCAGCAGGGACACGAGAGGTGGCACGAAGAGGGGCCAGTCCGGTCCCAGGCGGCCGGCGCTGCGAATCGCCTCGCGCGCCACGTCGACGTTCGTGTCGAGCAGCAGCGGCACGAGCAGCTCGCGGCAGGCGTCCTGCGGCACATCGCCGAGCGCGCGCGCCACCGCCAGCCGGCCTGCAATGCCGCTGTCGCGCGTGTTGCTGGCCAGCCGGTACAGCGCCGATCGCGCCGCCTCCACATCGGCCGCCGCATCGCTCGCCATCAGCACCGCGCCGGCTGCCGCGGCGATCCGCGGGTCGCTGTCGTCGAGGTGCTGCCGCAGCAGCGCCGCCGCCTCGGCGCCGCGGATCGCGAACATGGCGCGCACGACGCCCGTCCGTACCCCGGCGTCGTCGTCCCCCAGGAGCCGCTCGACCGCCGGAAGCCACCGCGCCGCGCGCGCCGGCTGCAGCCCCTCGACGACCGCGAGCGCGCGCGCCCGGACCCGCGCAGACGAGTGATGCAGGAGCAGCGGGGTGATCAGGTGACGCTTGTCGAGCGAATCGAGCAGATCGATCGCGTAGAGCACCCGTTCCTCGTCGAGATGGGCGAGCTCTTCGACCAGCAGCTCGATCGTCTGGAGATCCGCATGCGGGGCGCGCAAGTCCGCCACCGCGACGTCGCCGTGCGCCAGGCTGCGCCGGAACGTCCCGAGGTACTCGCGCTTGGCGCGCGCGGCGAGCCAGACCCACGCCGCCATCAGCGTGAGGCTGACAAAGCTCAGCTGCTGCCACGTCAAGGCGAAGCCCCACGGCTTGATGCACACGAGCAGCGCCAGCGCCCCCAGGCCCTTGGCGAACCGATCCATCGTCACGTCGACGAACGGCTTCGCGCGGTACTTCAGCGACGCCGGCAGGGGCAGAAACAGGATTTCTCTGGTGGTCTTGTCGACGGTGTAGCGCAGCGACGAGTCGAGAACGCGGGCGAACGCCGGCGCCCAGAGCCCGCTATTGAACAGCATGACGACCGCCGTCGTCCCGAGCCCGACCGGGAGGATGAGCATCGCGAAGCCGATGCCCAGCATCGTGTGAATCCGGCTGGTCAGTGTCACCTGGACGAGGAATCCGGCCAGTGAGAGATAGACGGTGACCTGGGCGAGGAACCGCGTGATGCCATCGGCGTCCTGCCCCAGACGCGCTTCCGCGGCCATGTTGAGCTGCTGCTCGATGATGACCGCCCCCACGGCGGCACAACCGATGATCATCGCGATCAGCTGTAAGTGTCTCGACTCCCGCAGCAGCCGGATCGCCTCCGCGCCCCCCACGCCCTCCGCCTCCACTGCGGCCTGAAGAGAAGTGCCGGCCTTCTCCTCGCGACGGATGATGAAGAGCACCAGTGCGAAACAGATCCCCATCACCGCCGCGCCGACGAGCAACAGGTTCACCGTGCCGACGCGGTTCACGGTGGCGGCCGTGATCGCGGCGCCGGTGGCGCCGCCGAGGCTCGCCCCGCCGCCGATGAAGCCGAACAGGCGCTTGGCATGGCGGGCGTCATAGATATCGTTGGCGAGCGTCCAGAACTGGCTGATGAGCAGGATGCCGAGGATCAAGCCGAGCACATAGAAGGCGACTGACGCGGCGTCGTAGCCGGCGGCGAAGAGGGCCCAGAACACCAGCAGGAGGATGACGCATCCTGCCTGCGTGGCGGGAATCGTCCACCGGCGAGGGATGAACGTCAGCGCGTGCGCGTAGCCGTGCATGATCAGGCCGACGAGGAGTCCGGCCGCCAGCTGCACCCACGGCAGATTGTCAGCGCCCAGATCCGAAATGAATTTAGACCTGGTGATCGGCTTGATGATGTTGTAGGCGGTCATCGCCAGGAAGGAGTACGCGAACATGGCGGCCGCCGTCGTGCTTTCGCCCTCCCGGAGCTCGACGATCGGGCGAAGCACCCGGCGGATCAGCGCCGGCGCGCGCGGCCCCGGTCGAAGGTGGTTCATGGAGCGAGCCTGTGGCGCACTATAGCGCGAGTCCAGCGGTTCGGGACGCCCTGCGTCAGAATTCCTCCGACGGTGGGGACAGTCCCGGCGTCCTGAACGCGCTCAACGACACCGCGGAAGAGGCTCTGGCGACCGAGAGCCGAGCGGGCCGCGCGGTTCGAGCAGGATCCGCTGATCGCCCTGCGCCACGGGCCTGTTCACGCGCAAAACGACGAGAAGATACTCAGGCCTACTCCACGCGCCGCAGAATGAAGCACTTCAGATAGTGCGTCTCCGGGACGCCCACGAGCACCGGGTGGTCGCGTCCCTGCATCCGCTTCTCGACGATGGCGACGGAGATGTGGCTGTCGATGGACGCCTCGTGCAGCATCGCCGCGAACATTTCTTCGTTCACGTTGTAGGAGCAGCTGCAGGTGACGAGATGCCCGCTGGGTGCCAGCAGGCGCATCGCGCGCAGGTTGATCTCCTTGTAGCCGGCCAGCGCATTGGGGATCGACGCCTTGTTCTTCGCGAAGGCGGGGGGGTCGAGCACGATTATGTCGTAGCGCTCGCCGGCGCGCTCGAGCCGCCGAAGCTCGTCGAAAACGTTGGCCTCACGCGCCTCGATGTGTGACACGCGGTTCCGTTCGGCATTCGCGCGGATGCGCGCCACGGCGTCGGCCGAAATGTCGACCGCGACCGCCTCCGGGCACTGGCGCGCCAGCCGCAGCGCAAACCCACCGTGGTAGCTGAAGCAGTCGAGGAACCGGCCGCGCGCGTAGCGCATCGCCGCCTCCCGGTTCTCCCGCTGGTCGAGGAAGAGGCCCGTCTTCTGTCCCTTTCGCAGGTCGGCCTCGTACTCGACGGGCCCTTCGCGCACCACGACGGTGGGGGGAACGTCGCCGTACAGGAGGTCGACACGCTGCTCGAGGCCCTCGAGCGTCCGTACCTTGGCATCGTTGCGCGCGAGAATGCCGGCCGGTGCCAGCAGCTCCACGAGCATCGCGGTGATGTCGGGCAGCATCCGGTCGATCGCCTGCGACAGCGCCTGCACGACCAGGTACTCGCCGTAGCGGTCGACGACGAGCGACGGCAACAGATCGGCCTCGGCATGAACGAGACGGTATGCCGTGGCGTCGATGTCGAGCGCCGCACGGCAGGCGAACGCCTGCTGCAGCCGTGTGCGCAGCAGCGCGAAGTCGGCCACGACCTCACCGCGAGTCAGCATGCGGATGGGAATCTGTGACTGATCGCTGAAGAGCGCGTAGCCGATCGTCCGCCGGCGCGGGCCGATGACCTGGACGATCGCGCCGCCCTTGGCGTCGACGTCGACGACATCCGCTCGATAGATCCACGGATGGCCGCTGCGCACGCGCTGTTCGCCGCGCGCCGAGATCACGACTGAACCGGACATGGGCTGATAGTACAATCAACGCGCCATGGCCAACGCCGCGCTTCCGAGTTCCAAGTTCGCCTCTGCGATGCAGCGCGCGCTGGCTGACGTCGACCCAGAGCTGGCGGACGCCATTCACAACGAGACCGCGCGTCAGGCCGATGGGCTCGAGCTCATCGCGTCGGAGAACTTCGTCAGCACCGCGGTGCTCGAAGCAGCCGGCTCGGTGATGACGAATAAGTACGCCGAGGGCTATCCGGGCAGGCGCTACTACGGCGGGTGCGAGTTCGTCGATGTCGCCGAATCGCTCGCGATCTCGCGGGCGAAAGCGCTCTTCGGCGCCGAGCACGCCAATGTGCAGCCGCACTCCGGCGCCCAGGCGAACATGGCCGTCTACATGACGCTGCTCAAGCCGGGCGACACGGTGCTCGGCATGAACCTCGCGCACGGCGGCCACCTGACGCACGGCCATCCGCTCAATTTCTCCGGCAAGCTGTACACGATCGTCCCCTACGGCGTCCGCAAAGACGACGAGCGCATCGACTACGAGGAACTGGAGCGTCTCGCGCACGAGCACAGGCCGAAGCTGATGATGGTCGGCGCGAGCGCCTACCCGCGCATCATCGATTTTCCGCGCATTGCTGCGGTGGCCGCCGCCGTCGGCGCGCCGATGGTCGTCGACATGGCGCACATCGCGGGGCTCGTCGCCGGTGGCCTGCACCCGAATCCGGTGCCGCACGCCGACTTCGTCACGTCGACCACGCACAAGACGCTCCGAGGACCGCGGGCGGGACTCATCGTCTGCCGCGAGAAGTACGCGAAGGATCTGGATCGGACAGTCTTCCCCGGCGTTCAGGGCGGGCCCCTCATGCACATCGTCGCGGCCAAGGCGGTGTGCTTCAAGGAAGCGATGGCGCCGGCGTTCGCAGAGTACCAGCGGCAGATCGTTACCAATGCGAAGCAGCTCGCCGCCTCAATCAGCCGCCACGGGTTCCGGCTCGTGAGCGGCGGCACCGACAATCACCTGATGCTCGTCGACGTCTTTTCCAAGGGGCTCACGGGCAAGGTGGCCGAGGCGGCCCTCGGCAAGGCCGGTATCACCGTCAACAAGAACGCGATTCCCTTCGATCAGAACCCGCCGATGGTGGCAAGCGGAATCCGCGTCGGCACGCCCGCGGTGACAACGCGCGGCATGTGCGAGCCGGAGATGGAGCTGATTGGCGAGCTGATCGCGCGGGTCCTGCAGTCCCCAGACGATGAGAAGACCCTTGCCACGGTCCGAAGCGAGGTAGAGCGGTTGTGTCGCAGGTTCCCGCTGTACCCCGAGCGCCTGACCTAGCGGACCAGGTTCGGGCGGTCTTCTCGGACCAGGGCTCGCTCGCCCGGGTCATCGAGGGCTACGAGCCGCGCCAGGGCCAGCGGCGCATGGCGGACGCCGTCGCCGCGGTGCTCGAGGACGGCGGAACGCTCCTCGCCGAAGCGGGCACCGGCACGGGCAAGACGCTGGCGTATCTCGTGCCGGCGATCCTGAGCGGCCGGCGGGTGCTCGTCTCCACCGGCACCAAGAACCTGCAGGAACAGATCTGCTTCAAGGATCTGCCGCTCCTGCAGCAGGCGCTCGGCGTGCGCTTCACGGCGACGCTGATGAAAGGGCGCGGCAACTACCTGTGCCTGCACCGATGGGAGCTCTATCGCGACGCCGTCGACGAAGGCGGCGCGGCGGCGGGGCGGCTGATCGACGCAGGCGACCGCGTGCTCCTGCCGATCGTCGACGCGTGGCTCGCCCGAACCGAGACGGGCGATCGCGCCGAGCTGCGCGATCTGCCGGAGGACCTCGCTCTCTGGAAGGCGATCGCGGCGGAGGCCGAGACGTGCCTGGGGTCTGAATGCCCGCACTACGACGACTGCTTCGTCACGCGCATGCGCCGCCGCGCCGCCGAAGCGGACGTCGTCATCGTCAATCACCATCTGCTGTGCGCCGATGCGTCCGTCCGCCAGGGCGCGTACGGTGAGGTCATTCCTGAATGCGCCACGCTGGTCGTGGACGAAGCGCATCAGCTCGAGGACGTGGCGACACAGTACTTCGGCTACGCGTTCAGCTCGTATCGCGTCGACGATCTCGTGCGCGACGTGGAACGGCTCCTCGCGACCGCAGGGGCGCCCAACGACGTGCTCCGCGCGCTGGCACGCGCGTCCGAGCAGTCGCGGATGTTTTTCAGCGGACTCGTGCTCGCCGGTGCGCTTCAGCCGTCACCTGGGTCCGAGTCGCGCGTGCGATACACCGCCGATGCGCTTGCGGAGCACTACGAAGACGGCGACGCCCTGTGCAGCGCGCTCGCGGAGCTCGAATCTGCGCTGGCACAGGTGAAATCGCCTGGCGAGGGCGACATGACAGAGGCGCTTGCGGCCGTCCAGCGACGCGCCGGCGAGCTCGCCTGCGACCTGCGGTTCCTGCTCCGCGCGGCCGATCCCGATTTCGTCTACTTCATCGAGACCCGCGGCCGTACGCTCGTCCTGCGCGCCTCGCCGATCGATGTCTCGCGCATCATCCGCGAGGCGCTGTTCGACCGGATGCGGACGACCGTCCTGACCTCGGCGACGATGGCGATTGACGACTCGTTCGCCTATGTGAAGGGACGGCTCGGGATCCGCGACGCGGAAGAGCTGCGGGTCCCGTCGGAGTTCGACTATGCGCGGCAGGCGCTGCTCTATCTGCCCCGCCGCGTCCCGTCGCCGCGCGCGCCGTCGTTTGCCGAGGCGGCGGCACGCGAGGTGATCGAGATCGTCCGGCGCTCACGAGGGCGGGCATTCGTGCTGTTCACGAGCTACAACGTCCTGCGAAGCGTCCAACAGCTGGTGCAGATGGCGCTCCCCTATCCGATCCTGGTGCAGGGCACGGTCCCGCGCACCGAGCTGATCCAGCGCTTCCGGACGACGCCCCACGCCGTGCTGCTGGCGACGTCAAGCTTCTGGCAGGGCGTCGACGTCGTAGGAGAGGCGTTGAGCTGCGTGATCATCGACAAGTTGCCGTTTGCCTCGCCGTCCGACCCCGTCACGGCGGCGCGCATCGACGCCATCACGGCGCGCGGCGGCGACGCGTTCGCCGACTACCAGGTGCCGCTCGCGATTCTGACGCTCCAACAAGGCCTCGGCCGCCTGATCCGACATCGCACCGATCGCGGCGTGCTGGCCGTCCTCGACCCGCGGATCCGCACGATGGGTTACGGGCGGCGATTTCTGGCGTCGCTGCCACCGGCGCCGGTCACCCACGAGCTCTCAGCAGTAGAGCGGTTCTTCGTGTAAGCTGAAAGGGCTATCTATTTTTCCTGGAGGTTGTTGATGCGGACCCATCTGATCCGCGGAGTCTTGGTGGCCGCGGTCCTGTTCGTCATGGCCGGACCGGCCGCAGCGCAGAGCGTCATCCGAGGCCGCGTAGTGGACCAGGGCGGGAAGCCCGTCGAAGGCGCCGTCGTCAGCATCGAGGCGACCGAATCGAACCGCCGCGCCCAGGTGAAGACGAACCGCAACGGCGAGTACATGCAGATCGGCCTGCCGTCGGGTCGCTACAACGTGACGGCAGCCAAGGACAACCTGAAGGCGGCGCAGCAGGCCACCATCAGCCAGGGTAACCCGACCGAGCTGAACTTCCAGCTGACGCCGACGAGCGGCCTGACGCCGGAACAAGTCAAGCAGAACCAGGAGACGCAGGCGCTGGCGCAGAGCGCCATCGACGCCATGCGCGCGGGCCGCGACGAGGAGGCCATCAAGCTCTTCAACGACCTGGTCGCCAAGGTGCCGACGTGCAGCGACTGCTATTACAACCTCGGGGTCGCACACTCGAAGCGGCAGGAGTATGCGGAGGCCGAGGCGTCGTTCCGTAAGGCGACCGAGATGTCTCCGAACTCGGCCGACGCCTATACTGGTCTCGCCAACGTCTACAACGCGCAGAAGAAATTCGACCTGGCGCAGCAGGCGAGCGCGAAGGCGGCCGAGCTCTCGGGCGCCGTCGGCGGCGGCGGAAACGCCGAGGCGCTGTACAACCAGGGGGTCATTTTCTGGAACGCCGGTAAGTTCGCCGAGGCGAAGGAGCAGTTCGAAAAGGCGGTAGAGGCCGACCCGAAACTGGCGATGGCCTACTACCAGCTCGGGATGGCGAATCTGAACCTGGGGCAGATCCCGGCCGCCCGCCAGGCGTTCGAGGGCTATCTGAAGGCGGATCCGAGCGGCGCGAAGTCCGCTGAAGTCCAGGGATTCCTGAAGCAGTTGCCGCAATAGATCGTTCGGGCCGTTCGGCACGTTCGGGTTGTTCGAAAACGTTCGGGTTCGCGGTTCGAACGTTCCGAACGGAACGACCCGAACGATCCGAACGATCCGAACCGAACGAATGTCCATCTCGGACCGGTTGACTGACGTCCGCGCGCGTGTCGCCGCGGCGGCCCGGTCGGCCGGGCGCGATCCCGCCTCCGTCCTTCTCGTCGCGATCTCCAAGACCTTTCCACTCGATCTCGTCCGCGAGGCCCATGAGGCCGGACAGCGCGATTTCGGCGAGAACCGGGTGCAGGAGGCGCTCGACAAGATCGACGCGTCGCCGGATCTTCCGGTGCGATGGCACCTCGTCGGCCATCTGCAGTCGAACAAGGCGCGGCGTGCCGCGCAGGCGTTCGCGACGATCCAGTCGATCGACACCCCTGAGCTGCTGCGGAAAGTCGATGTGGCCGCGGCCGAGGCGGGCTCTGCGCCGGAGCTCCTCATTCAGGTCGATCTGGCGGGAGAAGCCACGAAGTTCGGCGTGGCGCCCTCCGAGGTCCCGGCGCTGTTCGACGCCGCCTCATCGCTTCGTGCCGCGCGCCTGGTCGGCGTGATGACGCTGCCGCCCTACCCCAAGACGCCGGAGGACTCACGTCCCTGGTTCAGGCAGCTGCGAATGCTGCGCGACACATGGCTCGCCGCCGGCGTGCCGGCGGCACTGCTGCGGGAGGTCTCGATGGGGATGAGCGGCGACTTCGAGGTCGCCGTTCAGGAAGGCGCAACGATGGTTCGCGTCGGCACGGCGATTTTCGGCCGACGCGTCCCGGTGTCTACGCCGTAACCGTATCGAGCTGCGTCTCGACGTACGGCGCCTCGTGCACCTTGGGCGCCTTCCGGTTGTTCGCCACCATCCACCATTCACGCGCCGACGCGGCAATCACGACCACGACGACCGCCATGAAGAAGAGCGCCAGCGTGGCGTTGACGTAGTCGTTGACGATCATCCGTGCCACCTCGGGACTGGTCGAATTGGCCAGCGAGCGTGCGTGCGCCAGGAAGCCAAGGGCCGGCTCCGGCGAGAACACCTTCTGCCAGCCCGCCGTCAGCGTCGCCGAGGCGAGCCATACGAGCGGCAACAGCGTCACCCACGAGTGCTTCAGCTTGCCCATCTTCACCAGGATCGTGGTGACGACGCACAGCGCCACGGCCGCCAGCAGCTGGTTGGCGATTCCAAACAGCGGCCACAGCGAGTTGATGCCGCCGAGCGGATCGATCACGCCCTGATACAGGAAGTAGCCCCACGCCGCCACGACGAGCGCCGACGAGAGGAAGATGCTCGGGTACCACGAATAGCGGCCCAGCGGGGCCCAGACGTGCTTGAGCAGCTCCTGCAGCATGAAGCGGCCCACCCGCGTGCCCGCGTCGACGGTCGTGAGAATGAAGACCGCCTCGAACAAAATCGCGAAGTGGTACCACAGGGCGAGGCCAGGTCCCGTGAAGACCCCGCCCAGAATACCGGCCATGCCGACCGCCAGACTGGGGGCGCCGCCGGTGCGCGACAGCAACGACGCCTCGCCCATCTGCTCTGCCAGCTCCTGCATCTGTTCAGGCCGCAGCATGAAGCCCCACTGCGCGATGGCCTGTGAGGCGCTCTCCGCGGTGGTACCAAGGATGGCCGGTCCGACGTTCATCGCGAAGTAGACGCCCGGTTCCAGCGTCGTGGCCGCGATGATTGCCATCAGGCCGACGAACGACTCCATCAGCATCGATCCATAGCCGATGAGGCGGACGTCGCTTTCGCGCGTCACCATCTTCGGCGTCGTGCCGCTCGAGATCAGCGCGTGGAAGCCCGAGATGGCGCCGCACGCGATCGTGATGAAGGCGAACGGAAACAGCTTGCCCGCGAATACCGGCCCGGTCCCGTCGATGAACTGCGTCACTGCGGGCATCTGGATCGGGGGCATCAGCACGACGATCGCGATGCCGAGGATCGAAATCGTGCCGATCTTGAGGAACGCTGAGAGATAGTCACGCGGCGCCAGCAGCAGCCAAACCGGCAGCGCCGAGGCCACGAACCCGTAGACCATGACCGCCCACGCGAGGTCGGTGCCCGACCACGTGAACGCGGCGCTCCAGGCGGGATGCTCGGCCACCCACTGGCCCCCGAGGAGCGCCAACAGCAGCAGGATCACGCCGATCGTCGTCGCCTCCGCCACCTTGCCGGGGCGGATGTTGTTCATCCACGCCCCCATCAGCAGCGCGATCGGGATCGTGGCGGCGATGGTGAAGAGGCCCCACGGGCTGTCGCGCAGCGCGTTGACGACGACGAGCGCGAGGACGGCGAGGAGGATGATCATGATCGCGAAGACCGCGATCATCGCCGCCATGCCGGCGACCGGGTTGACTTCGTCCTTCGCCATCTGGCCGAGCGACTTGCCGTCGCGGCGGACCGAGGCGCAGAGGACGATCATGTCCTGCACCGCTCCGCCGAGCACCACCCCCGCGATCAGCCAGATCGTCCCGGGGAGGAAGCCAAACTGCGCGGCCAGCGTCGGACCGACCAGCGGACCGGCTCCCGAAATCGCCGAGAAGTGATGCCCCGCGGCGACCCACTTGTTGGTGGGACAGAAGTCGCGGCCATTGTTGAGCCGCTCGGCCGGCGTGGCGCGGCGATCGTCGAGGCCGAACACGGTGTAGGCCAGGTATCGTGAATAAAACCGGTACGCGACGAGATAGGTGCACACGCCGGCCACGACGAGCCACCCGGCGCTGATCGTCTCGCCGCGCGACAGCGCCAGCACGCCAAACCCGACGGCGCCCAGCACTGCGATCCCGACCCACATCGCAATGGAAAGAAGCTGCTTGTTCATGGGTACGCGCCAAGTCTATCACTTTGGAAATCCAGGTCGTTCGAGATGGCCTACCTCGCGCAGGTGGCTGGCGGCAGCGGAGCGGAGACGGATGGCGACGGCCCGCGTCGGAAACCGCGATCATGGTTCCGGCACGGTCGATTCGGGAGCGTCGGGCGGGCCGTCCGGATCGAAGCGACAGATCGTGCAGACGTTTGGCCTCTGACGAAGGAGGCCGGTTCGGTTTCCCTCCCCCTAGGCCAAATCCACCGCCTGGTCGGCGGCCCTGGTTTGGAACTGACGGTCTACGGCACGGAGGATGTCTGCCTTCGCCGCATCCAGAATCCAACCAGACCTGTGCCGAGCAACACGAGCAGACCGGGCTCTGGAACCGTTTCAATGGTCAGATTATCGATGGCGATGCGTTCCGGCCAGTCGTAGAAAACGAGGGTCGTGACGCCGGGGAGGTCCACGTAGCCGCTGACCCCAAGCCACTGCGCCGCCTTCTCCTTCGTACTGGCTCCTGACATGGGAGAGTACTGATAGCCGTTGATCGAGGTGACCCACGGATCGATCGACAGCTTGTGGATGTATTCCGTCAACGGCAGAGGATCGCCCGTATTGCCGGCTCTCAATCTGAAGTCCGGAAAAACACTGCACGTTGCAGGCGGGTCGGCGCACTTCGAATTCGGGAAGATCTCATAATCGAAGCTCACGCCATAAACAGGAAAGGCGAACTGCATCGTGATCTTGACGGCATCATGATTGTAAATATAGGAGTCCCATGACGCACGCGGGATCAGGTTGGCAGGATCGCCGTCGCCAGCATGATCCGAGTTGCCAAGCGTTAACGACTTGACCGTCGGCCGACCGGTGCCGTTCACCGTGACAGGACCCACGACGAAGTTGTCTCCGGTGTAGTTTGCTTCGATGGCGGCGCCCCAGACGGACACCCCGTTCGCCACACCGAGCTCGTCGAGAATCCGACCCCGCATGTACGTCTGTATCAGCGCGTTGTCTTCGGCCTTGTTCGAGTTGTCAACGAGAGAGTTGAAATCGAAGAGGATCGCGTCGGCGCGCGCCGATGTCGTGGCGCCGAACACGATAACGGCGAAGATCAGCGCCACCGTTCGAAATCTGATCACGACGAACTCCGTTTCTGCTGACGCCAGAGCGCGGGGCATCGAGTTCAGGCGCGCACAACCTCGCGAGACGGACCAGTCGACGCCGACCTGCCGAAAACCGTGCAAAGCAACCGCGTTGCCGAGGTCCGACGGACGCGACGACGGCGGAGTCGTTTTCTATCTCGCGTGGATTGAGTAGTTTATGAGGAATTCCTGACGTCCAGTGATCCGGAGGGGACCCGCTTGTCGCCTCCCAGGCGGCCTTTGTTCGTTCCTTCGGGCGTTCGACACACTCGAGTCCAGAAAACGGGCGTGTGTGACTTCAGGCGGCGGATCGCATCGCCGGCGACGCGAAGCTACTTCACCGGAAACCGCGTCTCAACGTAGGTGATGGAGCCGTCGATCTGGCTGAACCAGTGCGGCGTGCCCGGGGGGAGCACCACGAAATCGCCCGGCTGGACCTTCTGCGCCACACCGCCCGTGATGCCGGCGGTCCGATCTTTGGGGTCGGGGAGCGTCCCGCCGGTCACGAGCGTGCCGCTGCCGGCCACGAATTGATAGACCTCGGTCAGATCCTCGTGGACGCTGGCGTTGTTCGGTCCGGCCATCCTCCGTCGCACGATGATCTGGCCGCCGCCCGCCTGCACCACCTGCGTACTCTGCCCGGCGACGATTCCGAGCTCGGGCTTCGAGGCGTCCACTTCCGCGCGGACCTGCGCCGCACTCTTGTGGATGCCGGCCGTGCGAACGGCGCGCTGGGCAGCCGTCACGCGTCGAGCGCCCGGCGGTGGAAGGCCCAGCAGGCGCGCGGGGTTCTCCTTCACCATCATCTCGAGCTGCCGATCCGTCACCCCATGCGCGCGCAGGGCCCGCGCCGCGAGGACGATGCAGTCGGCGGGCAGAGGGTTGTTCAGCTGGCCGCAATCGGTTCCCATGACGATCGATTCAGCGCCGAGCCGCTGAATCTGCTTGACGGCGAACGCAATCTTTTCCTCGGGCTCCTCCCCCTCCTGATAGAAGTCGGCGTTCACTTCGACGAAGGCGCCCAGCGTCTTCACCTCCTGATACTGCGCGTCCGACAGGTCGTCGCCCGGGTGCGTCAGAAGCACCGGCACGCCCAGACGCCGGGCCTCGCGGGCCAGCAGCACGTGCTCGTTCGGGGTCGCGTGGCCCGTCGCAAGGACGACCGTGCCGCCGCTGTCGGTGGTCTTCACCTTCGAGAGCAGCGCAACGATGGCCTTGGCCTCCGGCAGGAGCTGACCATTGCGGGCCGTGGGGACGGCGCGGGGCATGTTTGAGAACAGCGACGCCCACGGTGTGACCCACGGGCGGGTGTCGTTCGACGGCGCGCGCGCGTCGCGGGTCGGCATCTCGACGATGCGGCCCCAGCCCCCTTTGATCGACGTGAATTGCATCACGGCCGCTGGATTGAGGCCGCCGGTCGTCAGGTTGAGGGCGAAACGCCCGAACACCTCGATGCCTGGCACCGCGTCACGCGCGAGGTAGGCCGAGGCAGCCGAACTGACATCCATGTGGGTCTTGTAGGCAAATCCCCGCATGCCGCGAGCCTGCGCCATGCGCGCCATGCCAACGACATCCCGGGCGCGGGGCATCTGGCCGCCGCCGCTCATGTCGGGATCGAGATGCGCGTGCAGGTCGAGGGCGCCGACCAGCACCGGATCCTGCAGGTTCAAGTCGATCGGTCCGGTCGGACCCTTCCAGTTCGGCACGGGGGCGGCGGGCGTCTGTGCGGCCGGGCCGCTCGCCAACAGCCCGACGAACGAAGACAGGACAGCCCATCGCATCCGCATCGCGGTGCCTCTCGTCATACACGCGTCCTTTCGGTCGACCATACTATCGCGCGATGGCCAATCAAGTCCCGCCCCGCGTGGTGTTGTCCGTGCGGGTCGTCCCGCGCGCCGCGCGCTCGGGTCTGGCGGGCATGCGGGATGGCGCCCTGCTCGTCCGGCTGACCTCGCCGCCAGTTGAGGGTGCCGCGAACGCCGAACTGATTGAGGTCATGGCCAAAGCCCTCGGTGTCGCCAAACGAGCGGTCTCGATCGTGTCAGGCGAACGAGGACGGCTGAAGCGCGTCAGGATTGACGGCATCACCCTGGATGTCGTCAACTCAACCCTTCAGACGCAACAGCCATGAGCGCAAAGTTCGGCCTTTCCACGTCGTGCGTTCTGACGCCTGCGTTGAGCCTTGATTGACGCCGATTTCGTCATCGAGCACGCCGATCTGGTGGCGACGTGCGCGGGACCGGCGCCACGGCGCGGCCTGGCGCAGCGGGAGATCACCCCGGTGCGCAACGCGTGCCTTGCCGCCCGCGACGGTCGCATCGTGTTCGTCGGATCTGCCGACACCTTCGAGCGCCACGTCGACCTTCAGCCCGGTGCTGTTCGGATCGACGCGCGCGGCTGCACCGTCGTCCCCGGGTTCGTCGATCCCCATACGCATCTCGTCTACGCGGGCGACCGGCGCGACGAGCTGCAGCAGCGGCTCGCCGGTGCGACCTACGCCGACATTGCCGCGGCGGGCGGTGGGATCGTCCGTACGGTCGCCGCGACCAGGGCGGCCTCGGAGGACGAGCTCGTTCGCCTGGCGTGCGCGCGCCTCGACGAGATGGTTGCCTCTGGCACCACAACGTGTGAAGTCAAGAGCGGGTACGGGCTCACGCTCGACTCGGAGCTCACGCAGCTGCGTGCGATCCGGAGGCTCGACGCCGAACACGCCATCGATCTCGTATCGACGTTCCTCGGCGCCCATGATGTCCCGGCCGAGTATCGTTCGCGGGCAGACGATTACGTCGCGCTGGTCATCGACCACATGATTCCGGCGGTCGCCAGAGCGGGCCTGGCAGAGTGGTGCGACGTGTTCTGCGAGCAAGGCGCGTTCACGCCCGAGCAATCCACCGCAATCCTCACCGCGGGACGCCGTGCTGGCCTCAAGCCGCGAATCCACGCCGACGAGCTGGCGTCCAGCGGCGGCGCGCGCGTGGCGGCCGCAGTAGGCGCGCGGTCGGCCGACCATCTGATCTACGTCGACGAGGACGGCGCCGACGCGCTGGCCGCAGGCGGAGTGTGTGCCGCGCTCCTCCCAACCGCGGCCCTGTACCTGAAGCTGGGGCGCTACGCGCCTGCGCGGATGCTCATCGATCGCGGTGTGCCCGTGGCGATCGGCTCCGACGTCAATCCCGGCGGGGGCTTCTCCTCGTCGATCCCATTCGCCATCACGCTCGCGTGCTTCGGCATGGGAATGACGCTCGAGGAAGCGCTCGTCGCCGCGACGTTGAATGCCGCGTGGTCGCTCGATCGCGCCGATATCGTCGGGAGCCTCGAAGCCGGCAAACTGATGGACGCAGTCATCGTGAACGGCGATCTGACGAGCCTCATCCGTGTCGGCGGCTCGCCTGTACGCGCGGTCATAAAGAAGGGACGGTTGGTGGTTGGTGGTTAGTGGTTGGTGGTAAGGTCGCTCGCATGGTGCGCCACGAACCACCGACCACGAACCACCAGCCATCGTTCCGATCGATGGCGCTCGTCGATCTGCTCGACGCGTTCGCGTCGAACGAACCGGTGCCCGGCGGCGGGTCGGCCGCGGCCCTGACTGGCGCGCTCGGCGCGTCGCTTCTCATCATGGTCGCGGGGCTGTCGAAAACGAGGACTGGTGCGCCGGAGGAAGCCGCCGATCTCGCCGAAGCCTCCGCGCGCCTGCGTCCGCTCCGCGATGCACTCCTCGCGCTCGTCGACGACGACAGCCGAGCGTACCAGGCTGTGCTCGACGCGATGCGGCTGCCGAAGGCAACCGACGCGGACCGGGAGACCCGGCGCGCGGCAATCAATGCGGCGATGCAGGGCGCCACCCGTATCCCGCTCGAGACCATGCGGTTCTGTCAGCAGGCGGTCCGCGGAGCCGTTCCGGTGGCAACACATGGGAATCCCAACGCGTCGACCGACACCGGCACGGCCGTCGAGCTCCTCGTCGCCGCGCTGCGCAGCGCCGGCATGAATGTCGACGCCAATGTGAAGGGAACGTCGGACGCGTCGTTCGTGGAGCGTGTGTCGGCCGAACGCGCGCAGCTGGCCGCGGACGCGGAGGCCGATGCCACACGCGCGCGCGCCGCCCTCAGTACGTAGCGCCCGGCTTCAGCCGGACCTCAGTACGTAGTGTCCGGCTTCAGCCGGACCTCAGTGCTTCAGCCGGACCTCAGTGAATCTGATGCAGCAGACGGCCCCAGCGGATGCCCGTCACCACGCCTGCCAGCCCGCCCGTGTCCTCGCCGATCGAGAAGTAGACGAAGAGCGCCCGCCCCTTGACGTATTCGCGCGGCAAAAAGCCCCAGTACCGGCTGTCCTGTGAGTTGTCGCGATTGTCGCCCATCATGAAGTAGTGCCCCTCCGGCACGTCCACGGGGCCGTACTGGACGCGCACGTCGAAGTCGCCGTTCCCCCCCTCTTCATCCGGCGGAATCAGGAACTGCACGTATGGCTCGTCGAGCGGTTTGCCGTCGATGTACACCTTCTTGTTCTTCAGCTCGATCGTCTCGCCCGGCAGCCCGATGACGCGCTTGATGAAGTCGCGCTCCGGATCCTCGGGATACTTGAAGACGACGATCTCGCCGCGGCGGATGGGGTCGATCGGCAGCAGCATCTCCTCGAGCCGCGTCGTCGTCGGTGCGTAGACGAACTTGTTGACCAGCAGGTGGTCGCCGATGAGCAGGTTGTTCTCCATCGAGCCGGTCGGAATCTTGAACGCCTGCACGACGAACGTGCGGACGAAGAGCGCCAGGATGACCGCGATGCAGATGGATTCGAAGTATTCCCGCGCTGTCGACTTCTTGTAGGGTTGCACCTCATTCATTCGGTCCCCACTTTCAGCACCGCCAGGAACGCCTCCTGCGGGATCTCGACGCGCCCGACGCGCTTCATCCGCTTCTTGCCTTCCTTCTGCTTCTCGAGCAGCTTCCGCTTGCGGGTGATGTCGCCGCCGTAGCACTTGGCGAGCACGTTCTTCCGCAACGCCTTGACGCTCTCGCGCGCGATCACCCGGTTGCCGATCGCCGCCTGGATCGCGATCTCGAACATCTGCCGCGGAATCAGCTCGCGCATCTTCGACGCGAGCGCCCGTCCGCGGTCGTAGGCGGCGTCGCGATGCACGATGATCGAGAGCGCGTCGACCGGCTCGCCGTTCACCAAGATGTCCATTTTGACGAGCGGCGATTCCCAGTAGCCGGTCACATGGTAATCGAGCGAAGCGTAGCCGCGCGAGATCGTCTTCAGCCGGTCGTAGAAGTCCATGACGACCTCGTTGAACGGCAGCTCGTAGGTGACGAGCACGCGGTCGGACTTCAGGTATTCCAGCTTCTTCTGAATGCCCCGCTTGTCCTGGCAGAGCTGCAGGATCGGCCCGACGTGCTCGGAGGGGGTCAGGATCATCGCCGTGATGACCGGCTCCTCCAGTTTCGCAATCCGGCCCGCGTCGGGCAGTTTGGCCGGGCTGTCCACCTCGTGCACCTCCCCGTCGGTCGTCGTCACGCGGTAGAGGACGCCCGGCGCGGTGGTGACGAGGTCCATGTCGTACTCGCGCTCGAGCCGTTCCTGGACGATCTCCATGTGCAGCAGGCCGAGGAAGCCGCAGCGGAAGCCGAAGCCGAGCGCCGCCGAGGTCTCGGGCTCGTAGTGGAACGAGGCGTCGTTCAGCCGGAGCTTCTCGAGCGCCTCGCGCAGCTCCGGGTACTCGTGACCCTCGACGGGATAGAGCCCCGCGAAGACCATCGGCTTCAGTTCCTTGAACCCGGGGAACGGCTCCGCCGTCGGCCGTGCCGTTTCCGTGACGGTGTCGCCGATCTTCGCGTCGGCGACCCGCTTGATGTTGGCAACGAGGAAGCCGACTTCGCCGACGCCGAGCTCATCGACGGGCGTGGCCTTGGGCGAGAAGACGCCCAGCCCGTCCACCTCGAAGTCTTGCTTCGTGGCCATGAGGCGGATCTTCGCCTTCGTCCGCAGCACGCCGTCGATGACGCGGACGACGATGACGACCCCGCGGTAGGAGTCGTACCAGGAATCGAAGATGAGCGCCTTGAGCGGCGCGTCGGGATCGCCTGCCGGCGGCTGAAGCCGCGCCACGACGGCCTCGAGGATCTCGCGGGTGCCGGTCCCCTCCTTCGCGCTCGCGAGCAGTGCGCCCGAGGCGTCGAGGCCGATGATCTCCTCGAGCTGGCGCTTGCACTCCTCCGGCTGCGCGCTCGGGAGGTCGATCTTGTTGATGACCGGAATGATCTCGACGTTGGTGTCGGAGGCGAGATACGCGTTGGCGAGCGTCTGTGCCTCCACGCCTTGCGCCGCGTCGACGAGCAGCAGCGCCCCCTCGCACGCGGCGAGCGACCGTGTCACCTCGTAGCTGAAGTCGACGTGTCCCGGCGTGTCGATGAGATTGAGGACGTACGGCTCGCCGCTCTTCGTCGTGTAGTTCAGGCGGACAGGATGCGCCTTGATCGTGATCCCGCGCTCGCGCTCGAGATCCATGGCGTCGAGCACCTGCGCCTCCATCTCGCGGGCCTGCAACGCGCCCGTGATCTCCAGGAAGCGATCCGCCAGCGTCGACTTGCCGTGGTCGATGTGCGCGATGACCGAGAAGTTCCGGATGTGAGCCTGGTCCATCGAGGTCCGATCAGGAAATTATACCCGTCGGGCTTCGGGCCATAGGCTTCGGGCTTCAATGCCTCAGCGCGACGCAAGTCAGCACGTCGCGGCCGGCTTCAGCCGTTTGTTTGGTACGTGGCGCCCGGCTTCAGCTTCGTACGTAGTGTCCGGCTTCAGCCGGACCATCGTACGCTACTGCCCGAGCAACGCTTCCCAATTCAGCACGATGGTGATGGGCGACGGCGCGGTGTCCTCGACGACGGTGTTCATCAGGAAGCGGCCGTCAGGGGCGACGGCGTACTCCGGTCTGCCGGCGGTGACGCCCGCGCCGCTGGCCAGCCGCGTTCGAAAGAGCGGCACCGGCACGCCCAGGTCGAGCGTCTTGCCGTCGGGGCTCACCATCACCGGAACCGCCATCAGGCGCGCATCGGGCGCTACGTAGTACAGCTCTCTCCCGTCATGTCTCCAACGGGGACTGGTGCCGCCGTCAATCGATGCCTGCCACTTGCCGCTCGCCTCCGGGAATGGCTGCACGTACACTTCCATTCGCCCCGACTCGTTCGACTCGTACGCCAGCCATCGGCTGTCCGGCGAGAACTGCCCGCCGGGCTGTTCCATGGCGGTTTGCACCACCGCGAGCGGCTTTCGCTCGCCAGTCAGCGGCAGCGCCCAGAGGTCGGTGCCGGTCTTCGGATCGGCGCGCGCATAGAGCAGGAACCGTCCGTCTGATGACCACGAGAGCGGCACGCCGGTCTCCGCACTCAGTAGGTGCTCGTCTCCCGCGCCGCTGGCCGACTTCTCGTACAAACCGAAAGGTCCGCTGCGACTCGACGTAAAGATTACGCGACGGCTGTCGGGAGACCACAGGGGACCGTATTCCAATGATGGATCGAACGTGAACCGTGCCGGGATACCCCGGTTTGCGTCAATGAGCCAGATATCAAAGTTTCCCAACACGGTGTAGTACACCGCGACGCGCTGGCCGGCCGGATCCAGCGCCAGCCCGGCAAGATTGTTGTCGGCTGATGAGCCTATCGACCCCACCATCTTCCCGGTGCGATCCATCCAGACGAGTTGCCTCCGCTGGCCGCCTCCGGTGAGTCGATACGCGAGCGTGCCTGGCGACACGGAGAAGGCGCTGCCCAACACTCCGAGATCCCGGCCGACCGGTTGTGCCACCGGCAACAGCTCGCCGGCGACTGTTCCCTGAGTCGCATCGAACCGCGTGGCCAGGAGCGCGTCACCGCGGACCAGCAGCAGGCGATCAAGCGGCACGAACACCCCGGGCGTCTCGCTGGCTAGCACGCGTGTCGGTTCGCCGCCGTCGAGCGACCCGATGTAGACGCCCTGAGTGTCGGGGCTGCCGAGCGTGCTGAAGAACAGGAACCGGCGCCCATCGGGAAGAAACTGTGGAAACCGGTGGCTGCCTTCGCCGGCCGCCAGATGCGTCACGTCCATGGGCGTCCCGCCCGCGGCGGATATCCCCATGATCACGCTGTCGCGCGCGCCCGAATTGTTGCCCGGCGTGAACAGAATCACACCCTCCCCGTTCCACGTGCCGCCGCGTCCGTTCGCGGCGTCTGCCAGCGCCTGCGGCGTGCCGCCGGCCAGATCCACCCGTTTCAGTTTCCCCCCGGCGAAGAACCCGATTGCACGTCCATCCGGCGCCCAGAACGGGAAGCTCGCGCCCTCAGTGCCCGCGAGCATGCGCGGCGCGGTCGTGTCGAGCGAACGCACCCACACCCTCGACTGCCCCTCCGTCGTCGCCACGTACGCGAGCTGGCGGCCGTCGGGCGACAACGCCAGCGAGGTGGGGCTGTCGGTTGACGGCACGGCGATCTCGAAGCGCGTCACCGGGAGCGGGGCTGGTGTGCTGCTGAGCTGCTGCCACACGACCGCCGCTGCCACCGCGAGCGCGATCGCCGCGACGATCCACGCCGGGCGCGCGCTGGCAAGACTCGCCGGCGGCGACACCTGCACCTCCGCGACGGCCGGTTGCCGCTCGCCGGGCTCGGCAATCCACCGCAGCTCGTCCAGCAGATCGCGCGCCGTCTGCCAGCGCTCCTCCGGATCCTTCGCGAGACATTTCCGGACGATGCGGTCGAGGGACCGCGGGGCGAGCGGCTGCACTGATGAGACGGACGCGGGCTCGGCGTGCATGATGGCGCCGATCAGGCTCGCGTGGCTCTTCCCCTCGAACGCCTTGCGGCCCGTCACCATCTCGTAGAGCACCGCGCCGAACGCGAAGAGGTCGGTGCGCGCGTCAGCCTCTCGGCCTTCGAGCTGCTCCGGCGCCATGTACTGGAACGTCCCGAGAATCGTCCCCCGCTGCGTCAGCGCGGCTTTCCCCGCGGGCGTCGTCGGCAGCCTCGAGAGGTCCGCGCCCGCCACCGCGGGCCCGGCGGCCTTCGCCAGGCCGAAATCAAGGAGCTTGGCCAGAGGCAGCCCGGCCGATCCGCCTCGTCGCACGAGAAAGACGTTGCCGGGCTTCAGGTCGCGATGGACGATGCCCGCGCGGTGCGCGGCTGCGAGGGCGTCGGCGACCTGGATGGCGATGTGCAGCGCCTCGTCGAAGCGCAGGCGGCCGTGTTCGAGCCGCGCGGCGAGCGTCTCGCCTTCGAGGTACTCCATGACGAGAAAGTCGGTGACCTGTTCGCGACCGACGTCATAGAGCGTGCAGATGTGCGGGTGGTTCAACGACGAGATCGCGCGCGCCTCGCGATCGAAGCGCTCGCGGAATTGCGGATCCCCGGCCAGCGCCTCGGGCAGGATCTTCATCGCCACCGTGCGATCGAGGCGCATATCGCGTGCACGATACACCTCCCCCATTCCGCCTGCGCCGAGGGCAGCTTGAATCTCGTACGGGCCGAGACGGGCGCCGGGGGCCAGGGCCATGTCGCGTCGAAGGCGGTCCGATTATACGGGGTCCCGATCAACGGATCTTCCCTGTTTCGGGTGGCGCGAACGGGCGGCTCACTGTGCTGTAAAGGGTCGCCCATGCCGCTTCGTGAATTTCCGCACGCGCAGGAGATTACCGATTCAGCGCAGCGCGTGTATCCGAGGTGGCCAATACAGCAAGCTTGGACGGCATCTCGTCCCAGGTTCGTCCTTCGAGCTCACGCCCGGTTCGATGCTTGAAAACGCCTCCCCACTGCTTGAAGAAGAACGCGACGCCTGCCGCACGACATTGGTCCCGAATGGCCAGCACCCACTCCTGGCGCATCGGCCGCGCGTGAGGACCTGATTCGCCGCCCACGATGACCCAGTGGATGCCGCGCAGGTCCAGAGTGGGCAATGGCCCGAGGAGCGGCTCCAGCGACAGGAACTTCACCCTGGCATCGGTCTGCCGCAGGTCGTCGATGCGATACGCGAATCGCGCGTTTTCGACACTGACGCCCATCCAGACGTGCGGCGCCCAAGGGAGCGACCGGTGCAGCGTCAGGAGTCGATCGGAGCGCTTCGTCAGGATCTGATATTCGTGCCAATCCGCGTCTCCCATCACGCGGAACACCTGTCGAATGAAGGCGTCCGGCACGTCGGCATGAAAGAGATCGCTCATCGAATTGACGAAGATACGCCTGGGGCGGCGCCACCGCAGCGGCAGCGCGAGCATCTGCTCGTGAAGGCTGACCTCGAAGCCGCGGGCGTAATTCCTCTGCCCCATGGCCTGGAGCCGCTTCGCCATCCGCTCGGCATAGCAGTGCGCGCAGCCGGGGCTGACCTTGTCGCACCCGGTGACCGGGTTCCATGTCGCCTCCGTCCATTCGATCGGAGAACTCGTCGCCATCAGACGGCTCCCTGTTCCCGGTACTTGTCGAAGATCTGGCTCACGATCTTTGCACCGGTGTTGTCCGGAGATGCGAAATATAGATAGCAGATGACCGCCCCCCTCGAATTTCGCATCGGAATTGGCGTCGGCACGTACGCGAATCCTGCAACCTTCTCTAGGCGCATCCGGAATGCCTCGGCAATGTCCTCGTTTGTGACCTTGTCTTCACGCTCTCCAAGTAGATCCGTCGTCGTTCGGTATGCGGCGGATCGCCAGGAGCTATCACCCCAAACCGCATCCATTCTGGCTGCGTTCGCCGCCGTCACTTTCGAGGGATCGCGCATGAAGACGTTCATGTTCGCATCCATAATCATGAAGTTGTAGAACACTTCTACGCTCTTCATCTTTCCTGCGGTGAGCAAGACCTCCCAATTCACGTTCAAGGCATAGGGATCGAGCAGACACAAGGCCCTGCGGTAGTCAGACCAGAGGCACCGCGAAAACACAGCCTTCAGGAGCACCTGGTTGCAGTCACCTCTATGCACAGTTACTCGTTGATCGCCGGCCGAAAGGCGCCGCAACGCCGCTGCTCTTGTTCCCTCAAGATCGATGAAGTGAAGCTCAGTAAATGGAGGGGTAATCCTCATTGCATTAGCGGGACTGCCGGACACCACCTCTCCAGTCGTCTTCGAAACGTGAAGTCCAGCACCTCCAAACGCGTCTATGTAGATGTGGCCTCTGATGAAGGACCTCCTGGCGAGGATGCGGGAGTACGCGGCGGCATACTTCCTGACGATCTCGAGCTTCACCTCCGACCAGTATCCGATCTCATCCAGACGAAGGGACTTGTCGGCCATCAGGCCTTGTCTATCGTTGACGCGTGACAGAGCTGGTCACAAGGCGCTCCAGGGACGCCACACACGCACGGTCAGCCGCTGGGCGTTCCACGCGTCGGTGCCCTTCTTGTTCGGCTGTGCGATCGGGATGAAGATGAACTCGTGCGGCGCTGCTCGACGACTTCGTTCGTGATGCCTTCATCGCCGAACGTGAAGTGACGCGTCGGCTCGTCGAAGGGAGAGTTGAGGATCGGGTTCTCGATGACGACGGACGGCACGCGACGAATCTACCACTCCTCGGTGCGTCCGACCATGAAACCAGGCGTCCTTCATCGGCGCGTCCTGCGGACACGCGTGCGCGCGCGCTCGGCCACGCGCACCGAGGCGCGTGCCCAGGCCGCCAGCTCGTCGCCGTCCTCGAGGACGCTGGCCGGCACCTCGTAATAGGGCATGGTCATGGCCTTGTCGGCGTACGGCTTGAACGGCGTCATGCCGGCGGCTTCGAACTGGCCGCGGTTGCTGTCGTCCACCTTCAGGTACAGCGTGTCGGCGGCGAGAATGCCGAAGAACACGTCGTCGGCATAGAGTCCGACGCCGCCGAACATCGCCCGCGCCCGCACGGCTGTGACGCCCGCCAGCTGCTCGAGCACGAACGCGCGGAATCCGTCGGTCACGCGCATCGATCGGAGCCTCCCGCGAGGGCTCGCCGACTTCCTCACGCTGGATTTTTTCGCCATCGCTCCTCCCGACACGGATCCTCAGCCCAACTCCCGGGCAATCGCACAGCCGGCCACCCACCCCGACGACCACGCCCACTGAAAGTTGAATCCGCCAATCCGGCCGTCCACGTCGAGCATTTCCCCGACCAGGTACAAGCCGTTGCAGCGCCGCGACGCCATGCGGGACGGATCGATCTCGTCAAGCGGAATGCCTCCGGCCGTCACCTCGGCCACGTTGTAGCCCCGGCTGTCACGAACCGCCAGCGGCGACGCCAGCAGGGCGCGTATGAGTCCGCGCCGCGCGTCCCGTGACAGATGCGCCAGCGTAATCCCCTCGACGCCGGCGGCGCGCACCCAGGCCTCGGCCACGGCCGCCGGCAACCGAGTCGCGAGTACCGTGGCCACCAGCGCGCGCGGGCGGGCAGTGGCGTGTTCGTCCAACCACGCCTCGAGCGACTCGAACGTCTCGCCGGGACAGAGGCACAGCAGCACCTCGACCTCGCGCCCCTCGAGCCGCGCGCGGTGCCAGTGGCGCGAGGCGTTCAGCGCCACGGGACCGCTCACGCCGACGTGCGTCCAGAGCAGCGGACCGTCGAGCGCGACGTCGCGCCGGCCCTCCGCGCGGATCGTCAGCCGCACCGGATGTGCCACCCCGGCGAGCCTGGCGTGGACGTCCCCGGCGAGCAGCAGCGGCGCCAGCGCCGGGGTCGTCTCGACGTACCCGTGGCCCAGGCGCGACGCCAGCGCGTACCCGGCCCCATCGCTGCCGGTTTTCGGCAGCGAGCGCCCGCCGGTAGCGAGCACGACGGCGCGGGCGTCGTACTGCTGTCCTGACGCGGCGGCCACGACGAAGCCCCCGGGCTCCCGGCGCACGTCGGTGACGCGCGCGCCGCATCGAAGCTCCGCGCCCACGCGCGCCAGCTCGCCGAGGAGCGCATCGAGGACCGTCCGTGCGCGACCGGTGTCCGGAAACAGCTTGCCGTCGTCCTCCTCGTGCAGCGCCACGCCGATCTCGGCGAAGAAGGCGGCGGCCCGCGGCGCCGGAAACGCCCGCAGCACACTGCGCACGACGCGCGCGGCGCCGCCCCAGAAGTCGCGGTCGGTAACGACGGTATTGGTGACGTTGCAGCGGGATCCACCGCTGACGAGAATCTTGGCCCCGACACGGCGCGCGCCGTCGAGACAGATCACGTGGAGCCGGGGCGCGTGCCGCTTGCAGAAGATCGCCGTCGCGACCCCCGCCGCCCCGGCACCCACGATGACGACGTCCGCCACCGCGGCTAGTCCGGGCGTGCGTGCTCGCGACCCGGCATCACGACGACCTGTCCGGGCGCGTGCAGCGCCTGCGAACAGCGCTCGCCCTTGACGATGACCGTGCCGACGACGCGGCCGAGAAAATCGCGCGCGGTGCGCACCTGGCAGCCGCAGGGCAGCGGCGTGCCGGCGCTCTCGGGTGCGGAATCCGTCATAGAGAACACGGTATCAGAAGGCTCCGTGCGCCACACTCCGGAATGCGGCGCCCGCCTCATTCGACGTGGCGGGCGCCCGCGACACCGACGCGGCCATGGCTGCTGGATACGACGGACTAGAAGACGCCAACCCTTCACCGCTGATCCAACGGCACGACGCGCTGCGGGTAGGGCGGTCCGACGTATTCGGCCCGCGGACGAATGAGGCGGTTGTTCGAGTACTGCTCCAGGATGTGCGCGGTCCAGCCGGAAATCCGGCTCACGGCGAACACCGGCGTGTAGAGATCGATCGGAATGCCGAGCGCGTAATACGTCGATGCCGAGTAAAAGTCGACGTTCGGATTGAGCTTCTTGTCGCCCTTGACGATCGCTTCGATGCGCTGCGACATGTCGTACCAGGCGGTGTTTCCCGCTCGCTTGCCCAGGTCGTGCGACATGCGCCGCAAATGCGTGGCGCGCGGATCTTCGGTGCGGTAGACGCGGTGCCCGAAGCCGGGGATCTTCTCCTTGCGCGCGAGCTTCGCGCGAATCGCCTGATCGACGCGGTCGGCCGTGGCGTCCGGCCCGAGCTCGAGCAGCGTCCGCATCACGTCGGCATTCGCGCCACCGTGCAGCGGTCCCTTCAACGCACCGATGGCGGCCACCACCGCCGAGTACATATCGGTGAGCGTGGCAGCTGCCACGCGGCCGGCAAACGTCGACGCGTTCAGCTCGTGATCGGCATGGAGCGTGAGCGCCACGTCGAACGCGCGGATCGACGTCGCGTCGGGCCGCTCTCCTTTCAACATATAGAGGAAGTTGGCCGCGTGGCCGAGGGCGGGATCGGGCGCAATCGGGCCGCCCCCTGCCTGGAGTCGTCCCCACGTCGCGACAACCGATCCGATCTGCGCCGTCAGCCGCACCGCCGTGCGATACTGCGCGGCCGGTGAAGCGCCGGCCGCCTCGGGATCGTAGTGCGCGAGCGCCGAAGTCAGCGTCCGCAGCGCGTCCATGCCGTCGACCGGCGGGAGCGATCGCATCAGTCGAATGATCGGCTCCGGCAACGGACGCGCGGCAGCCAGCTGCGACTGCAGATCGCCCAGCTCGGCGCGCGTCGGCAGCCGCCGGTGCCAGAGCAGCCAGCAGACCTCTTCGAAGGTCGCCGACGAGGCGAGCTCGTGAATGTCGTACCCGCAGTACGCGAGCACGCCCCGCTCGCCATCCAAGTAGCAGATGGCCGACGACGTCGCAACGACGTCCTCGAGCCCCGCCTTCGGCTTGTCCACCGTGGTCATCGTTCGTGTGAGGGTGCTACCGAGGCCTGACGCCTGGGGCCTGGCGCCTGCTCACGCGCGGACGCCGACGGGCTTGTAGATGGCGCCGACGATGGCACCGTAAATCGCCATCTCGACAATCGCGTCGATCATGATGGCCGTCACGTAGGCGCCGGTAATCGGGTACATGATCCATTGCCAGATCAGACCGAAGCAGCACACGATGATGGCGACGAGCACACCGAAGCGGACGCCCTCCATCACGCCATTGCCGCCCTCGTACCCCTTGGCGTAGGCGTAGGCAAACGCGAAAAATCCGACGAGCAAGAAGACGAATCCAACGGGGAGGAGGCCCATCACCTGCGCCTCCGGGCGCATCGCGGCGGCGTTGGCAATCGCGAGATCCGCCAGAAGCACGGTGTTGATGAAGAACCCGAGCGCGAGCGAAACAACCCACGCGATGATGGCGGCGGCAGCGACGCGCGCGAAGTTCATCGGAAGCTCCTCGAGTCGTGGGGTGTGGGTCTACTCTTCTACCGGCTTCAGCACGACGTCACTTGGCACGTACTGCTGCACGATGGAGAGGAGGCCGGTGTACAGGAACCCGAGCTGGAACAGGACGAGGAACGGCACGGTCCCATAGATGCCGTTGGCGAGCGCGTAGAAGACCGTGGCCGTGAAGTAGAGGCCAAGCGCCAGCTCGATCATCGGCTGCACGACGACGCTCTGACGGTACTTCTTGCCGATCCACTCGTCGGCTTCGCCTTCGATCCGGTATTTCGGCGTGCGCGCGAACTCCGTCTCTTTGCGGAAGAGCGCCTCGAGCACCGCCCGCGTGTTGTTCACGGTCAGGCCGATCCCGATCGACATCAGAAACGGCAGATACCTCAGCCGCGTCGTCCAGTCTTTGTGCAGCTCGCGCTGGCACACCATATAGAAATTGGCCACCGACGCCGTCGCCGCGAAGAACAACGGCACATCGATGAGGAGCATCTCGTACCAGCCCATGTTGTAGCGAATCACCATCGACGGCGCCATCAGCACCGACAGTACGCACATGAGCAGGTAGTTGAAGTTGGCGGTGAGGTGGAAGAAGGCCTCGGCCTTCACGCCGAGCGGCAGGTTCGAGCGCATAATCTGCGGCAGCACCTTGCGCGCCGTCTGGATCGACCCCTTCGCCCAGCGGTGCTGCTGTGATTTGAACGCATTCATCTCCACCGGCACCTCGGCCGGCGAGACGAGATCCGACAGGAAGATGAACTTCCAGCCGCGCAGCTGGGCGCGGTAGCTCAAGTCGAGATCCTCGGTCAGCGTGTCGTGTTGCCACCCGCCTGCGTCGGGAATCGCTACGCGCCGCCAGATGCCGGCCGTGCCGTTGAAGTTGAAGAAGAGGCCCGATCGGTTCCGGCCGCCGTGTTCGAGCACGAAGTGGCCGTCCAACAGAATCGCCTGGATCTTCGTGAGGAGCGAGTAGTCTTCGTTGATGTGCCCCCACCGCGCCTGCACCATCCCTACCTTTGGGTCGGTGAAGTAGTGGATCGTGCGGCGCAGGAAATCCCGGGGTGGAATGAAATCGGCGTCGAAGATGGCAATGTACTCGCCGGACGCCACGTTGAGCCCTGCCTCGAGCGCACCCGCCTTGAAACCACGTCGATCGGAACGGTGCAGGTACGTGATGTTGACGCCTGCGTCGGCGTGGCGCCGCACGGCTCGCTGCGCAATCGCGACCGTCTCGTCCGTGGAGTCGTCCAGGACCTGGATTTCGATCCGGTCGCGCGGGTAGTCGAGCTGGCAGACCGCATCGATGAGCCGGTCGGCGACGTACATCTCGTTATAGATCGGCAGCTGAACGGTAACAGGCGGCAGGACGTCGAAGGATCCGGGCGGGACCGGGTGGCGGTCCTTGTGTTTCATGTACAGGTAGACCAGGTAATACCGGTGCCACCCATACAAGGCGAGAATGACGAGAACGAAAAAGTACGTCGCGAGCGTCAGCGTTTCGAACGATGTCATATGGTGGGACGATCCACACCAGTCACGATGCAATGATTATACTGCCAGCCAATGACCGATTCTGAGCTACAGGATGTGCTTGAGCGCGTGCGTGAGGGCGGCCTCGATCCGTTGACAGCCGCCGCGCGGATTTCGACAGCGATGCGCGCGGCACCGTTCGTCGATCTTGGCTTCGCGCGGGTCGATACACACCGCGAGATCCGACAGGGATTCCCCGAAGTGGTACTGGGTTTGGGCAAGACGCCGGCCCAGATCGCCGCCATCGCCGAAAACATCGCGGCGCGCGGCCAGACGTTGCTCGTCACGCGCGTCCAGCTCGACGTCTACGACGCCGTCCGCACGCGAGTGCCGGGCGCCGAGTATCACCCGGACGCGCGCGCGATCACGTTCGCGCAGGGGCGCGTCGAGGCCGGCCACGGGACGCTTGCCATCGTCTGCGCGGGCACCGCTGACTTGCCTGTCGCCGAGGAAGCCGCGGTCACGGCCATCGTCATGGGGAACCGGATCGATCGGATGTACGACGTCGGCGTGGCCGGGCTGCATCGGCTCCTCGCGGAGCACGAGCGGATCCAGACCGCCCGCGTAGTGATCGTCGTCGCCGGCATGGAGGGAGCACTACCGAGCGTCGTCGCGGGACTCGTGAAAGTGCCGGTGATCGCGGTGCCGACGAGCGTCGGCTACGGCGTGAGCTTCGGCGGCGTGGCGGCGCTGCTGGCCATGCTGAACAGCTGCGCCAACGGCGTGGCCGTCGTCAACATCGACAACGGCTTCGGCGCGGCCTGCATGGCCAGCCTCATCAACCATCTCTAAGTGCCCGGCGACGTGACGGCCGAGTACCCGGGGTTCTGCGGCTTCCCCAGTCCCGTGTAACGCAGCCGGTAGTAGCGCTGCCCGTCGTTCACCTCGCCGATATAGAGATTTCCCTTCGAATCGGGCTGCGACGCCAGGCTGTGCAGGTGGAAGAACTGCCGCGCGTTGTGACCGCCCTGGCCGCCGAAGGTCGCAAGCACCGTCAAGGACGCGCGGTCGAGCGTCATGAGCGCCTTGTTCGATCCATCCGCCACGAACAGATACCGCTGCTGCGGGTCGCGCGAGAGCGCGAAGTTGTGGACCGTCCCCTCGTTCTGGAGCGTATCGCGGTTGATGAACACTTCGCGGACGAAGGATCCATCCAGCTTGAACACCTGGATCCGGTTGTTCGATCGGTCGCCGACGTACACGAGACCGTCGTTCGAGACGACGATGGCGTGGACCGGATTGGCGAAGGACGGCTGCGGCGGCCCGGTGATGAGCTGCGGCCGCGGCGGGATCTTCACCGTGTCGTCGGGCGGCTTGCCGTAGGCCCCCCAGTGCCGCTTGTACGCCCCGGTGTCCGCATCGAACACGATCACGCGGCGGTTCGTATAGCCATCGGCGACAAAGAGCTCGTTAGTCTTCGGAAAGACCACCATCGCGGCAGCGCCGTGCACGTTGGCGGTGTCGTTGCTCCCCTTCGCCTGATTGCGCTTCCCGATCTGCATCACGAACGTGCCGGTGTTCGTGAACTTCAGGATGTGGTTGTCGCCCTTGCCGTTGCCGGCCACCCACACGTTGCCCTTGTGGTCGGCATACACGCCGTGCTCGGTAGTCGGCCACTCGTAGGCGTCGCTCGGGCCGCCGAACGCCCGGACGAAGCGCCCGTTCTGATCGAACTCGAGGATCGGCGGCGCCGGCGTGCAGCAGCGCGAAGCCCGGGGGTTGTCTGCCGCCGTCCGCATCGTGGGCGCGATGCTCGCCGGCCGGTGCGCGATCCAGGTGTGGTCCCGGTCGTCCACGCTGATGCCGCCGACCTGGCCCGTCGTCCAGCGGTTCGGCAGCTCCTGGTAGAAGAGCGGATCCCAGTCGAAGTTCGGCACGCCGCCGTTGGTCTGCGCCGCGGGACGCTCGAACGTCACGATGCCGATTGCGAGTGCCACGAGGCCAAGGGCTGAAAAGAAGTGTTTCATGGCCGCCATTCTACGCCTCCCGGGTACGTAGTGTCCGGCTTTAGCCGGACCCCGTGAACCTCGCGCTTTGTGCTTCAATCCCATCGTGGCGGACTTCGTCGGCGCCATCGATCAGGGAACCACGAGCACGCGGTTCATGGTGTTCGACGCGGCTGGCAACGAGGTCGCGCGCCGCCAGATCGAGCATCGCCAGCTGCTGCCGGGCCCCGGACGCGTCGAGCACGATCCCATCGAGATAGCCGCGCGCGTAGACGAGACGATGGCCGGCGCACTGCGGAGCGCCGGACTGACGGGCAGGGACCTTGCCGCTCTCGGCATCACAAACCAGAGGGAAACCACGGTCGTGTGGGACCCGACCACCGGCCGTCCATGGCATCAGGCGATCGTCTGGCAGGATACCCGGACCGCAGACGCCGTCGCAGCGCTCGAACCGCACCGCGCGATGCTCACGGCGCGGACAGGACTGCCGCCCTCCACGTATTTCTCCTCCAGCAAGCTGCAGTGGATTCTGAACCAGGTCGACGGAGTACGGGCCGCCGCCGAGCGCGGACGCGCGGTGTTCGGCACGATCGACACGTGGGTGATCTGGAATCTGACCGGCGGCACCGACGGCGGTCTGCACGTCACCGATGTGACGAACGCCAGCCGGACGCAGCTGATGAACCTGCGAACGCTCGACTGGGACGACGACCTGCTGGCGCTGTTCGGCATTCCCCGGGCAATGCTGCCGACCATCCGCGTCTCCTCGTCACCATCCGCGTACGGGGCGACACGGGCCGAAGGCCCGGCCGGCGCGGAGGTCCCAATCGGCGGCAACTTGGGCGACCAGCACGCGGCGGCGGTCGGTCAAACGTGCTTTGCGCCGGGCGACGCCAAGAACACGTACGGCACCGGCAATTTCATGCTGCTGAACACTGGTCGGCAGATCGTGCCGTCGAATGCGGGTCTGCTGACCACCGTGGCCTACCGCTTCGACAACGCCGAGGCGGTCTACGCGCTCGAGGGCTCGATCGCCGTCACGGGCGCAGCAGTGCAATGGCTACGGGATCAGCTCCAGATCATCCGATCGGCCGGTGACATCGAGCCGCTGGCAGCGAGCGTGCCGGACACCGCCGGACTGTATTTCGTCCCCGCGTTTTCCGGGCTCTTCGCCCCGTACTGGCGGCCCGATGCGCGCGGCGCCATCGTCGGCCTCTCACGCTTCCACACGAAGGCGCACCTGGCCCGCGCGGCGCTCGAGGCGATCTGCTTCCAGACGCGGGATGTCGTCGACGCCATGGCGCAGGATGCGGGGATCCGGCTCGAGGCGCTGAAGGTCGACGGCGGCGCCACGTCCAACGACCTGCTCATGCAGCTGCAGGCGGACATTCTGGGAGTTCCGATCATCCGACCGTCGGTGGCGGAAACCACTTCACTCGGCGCCGCATACGCGGCAGGACTCGCGGTCGGATTCTGGAAGGATGTCGACGCCCTGCGGCAGAACTGGAAGGTCGGACGCGCGTGGGAGGCGCGCTGGAGCGCCGATCGGCGCGACGAAGCATACCGGACCTGGCGGAAGGCCGTGGAGCGGTCGTTTGGATGGATCGACACCGGCAGTGCGACAGGACGCGTGGGTTTACACTGACTCGATGACGCCGGGGGCGCTGCGGGCGCTCGAGTTCGATCGGATTGTCGCAGTGCTCAGTGGCCTGGCGGTGACGCCAACCGGCCGCGACCGGCTAGCGGTCCTCCATCCGCTGAAGGACGAGGCAGAGGTCGCCGCGGCGCAGCGGGCCACCACCGAAGGCGTTCGGTTCCTGGCCGACCATCCCGGCTTTCCGCTGCGCGCGCCGGCGGATCTCGACGTCATCCTCGACGCGCTCAGCGTCGAGGGCCGGCCGCTCGAGCCGCTGCACCTCCTCGCGCTCGCTGACTATCTCGAATCGATCGAACAGACGCGCGCCACCGTCGCAAAGCTCGACGCCTCGTTCACCGTCCTCCACTCGACGGCCGGCGCGTCCGCGTCGTTCCGCACCGAGGCGGCCGACGTGCGCCGCGCACTTGCCCCCTCGGGCGAGATGGCCGATGATGCGAGTCCTGCGCTGGCCTCCATCCGCGACCGACTGCGCAAGCACCGGGCGCGGCTCCGGACGACGCTCGACGCGTTCCTCCGCGGGCGCGAGACGGCGAAGTATCTGCAGGAGCAGGTCGTCACGGATCGCAACGGCCGCTACGTGCTGATCGTGCGCGCCGAACACAAGTCGGCGATTCCCGGGATCGTCCATGGGGCGTCGGCCAGCGGCGCTAGCTTGTTCCTGGAACCGCTCGCGACCGTTGAGATCAACAACGACATCGTGGCGCTCGAGGAGCAGGAGGCCGAGGAGGTTCGTCGAATACTGCTGGCGCTGACGGATGCGTTCCGCGAGCGCGCGGCAGATCTCGATCGCACGTTCGAGGTGGCGACCGTGCTCGATACGATCCAGGCGCGAGCGCGCCTGTCACAGCTCGTCGACGGCGTCGAGCCGACGATCGCGCACGACGGCGCGGTGGCGCTGCTCGGCGCCCGGCATCCGCTGCTCGTTTTAAGGGGTCGGGGGTCATTTCTTGAGGACAGTTCGCCAGACGACGCTCCACGGCGCGAACTGTCCTCAAGAAATGACCCCCGACCCCTTGTCGTGCCCGTTGACATCGGACTCGAGCCACAGGTACCGGTGCTGATCATTGCCGGGCCGAACACAGGCGGCAAGACTGTCGCACTCAAGACGACGGGGCTGCTGGCCGCGATGGCGCAGGCCGGCCTGCACATCCCGGCGGAGAAGGGATCGCGGCTGCCGGTGTTCCGGTCGATCTTTGCCGACATCGGCGACGAGCAATCGATCGCAGCAAACCTGAGCACCTTCTCGGCCCACATTTCCAACATCGCCTCGATGGACTGCGAGCTGGAGCTGCCGGCGCTCGTGCTGCTCGACGAGGTGGGCGCCGGCACCGATCCGGTGGAAGGCGGCGCGCTCGGCATCGCGATGATCGACCACTTCCGCCGCCGCGGTGCGCATCTCGTGGCCACCACGCACTACGACTCGCTCAAGTCCTACGCGGCGACGACGGAGGGCGTTGCGGGCGCCGCCTTCGGCTTCAATCCGGAGACGTTTGCGCCGACGTATCGACTGGTCTACGGCTCGCCCGGCCGGAGCCTGGCGATCGAGATTGCTTCTCGGCTCGGCCTTCCGCAGCCGGTCATCGCCGCCGCACGGCAGCAGCTGAGCGAGCCGGAAAAGCAGCTTGCGGAGCACCTGGCGCGCGTCGACGAGGATCTGCGCCGACTGGAGCAGGAGCGCCGCGCGATCGAGCGCGAGCGCGCGCGGGTCGCGGAGAGCGAGAAGCAGGTGCGGGCACGCGAGGCATCGGTGGACGCGCGCGAGGAAAAGGTCCGGCGGCGCCTCGATGCCAAGCTCGACGATCAGGTGCGCGAGGCGCGGCGTCAGATCGACGCCGTGATCGACGGACTGAAGGCGCGGGCCACCGAGATGTCGGAACGCGCGGCCGTGCGGCTCAAGGCGGGTGGCACGCTGCGAGCCGCGGGCCTGAGCACCGGAGACGTGGGCGCGGCGCGGGCCGACGCGCGCGCCGCGCTGGAGGCGATAGCCACACAGGCGAGGAGGCCGAGTGAGGCGGGTGGGGTGGCTGGGGAAGGTGGTACTGACTCCACCCTACCCCTCCCACCCACCCCAGGCACCCGCGTGTCCGTCGGCGCTCTCGGTCTCGAGGGCGTCGTCATCGAGGTGCAGGGGAAGCACGCGGAGGTCGACGTTCGGGGCAAGCGCTTGCGGGCGGCACTGCGTGATCTACGTCCCCTCGCCGCGGCTCCGCCGGCCGCTTCCGTACGTGTGAACGTCGACCTGCAGCCGCGTCAAGGCTCCCTCTCGGAGTTGAACGTGATCGGCGCGACCGTCGAGGAGGCACTCGACCGGCTCGAGAAGTTCCTGGACCAGTCGTTGGTGAGCGATGTCCGCGAAGTGCGGGTCGTCCATGGGCACGGGACCGGGCAGCTTCGGCGCGGGATTGCGAAATTTCTCAAGGAACATCCGATCGTCGAACGTTTCGAGACGGCACCCGAGAATCAGGGCGGCGGTGGCGCTACGATCGTGGTGTTAAAGGAGTAGGTTGCCCTTTGACCCTTGACCTTTGACTTATCATGGGTTTGTTTCCCCAACAGTTCATCGACGACCTCAAACACCAGGCCGACATCGTCGTCGTCATTCAGGATTACGTGTCGCTCAAGAAGAGCGGCGCCACCTACAAGGGACTTTGCCCGTTTCACAGCGAGAAGACGCCCTCGTTCCATGTGAATCGAGACCGGGGCTTCTTTCACTGCTTCGGGTGCAACGTCGGCGGCGACGTCATCAAGTTCCTCGAGCTCCACGAGAAAGTGACGTTCCCCGAGGCGGTCAAGTTGCTGGCGCAGCGCTTCGGGATGGCCGTGCCGGAGGTCGAGCAGACCGACGAGCAGCGCGCCAACGCCGCCGAGCGGGAAAACCTCCTCAAGGCGCACGAAGCGGCGGCCAACTGGTTCCGCGAGCAGCTCGCATCGGCCGCAGGCGCGCGCGTGCGTCAGCAGATTGCCGGGCGCGGTGTCAGCGACGCCACTGCCGCTGCACTCGGGCTCGGCTTCGCTCCACCGGGGCGGGAGGGGCTGAAGCAGGCGCTCTGCAAACAGGGGTTTTCGCAGGCGCTGCTGGTGCGGGCTGGTCTGGTCGTGCAGCGCGACGACGGCAGCGTGGTCGACCGATTCAGGAGCCGGTTGATGATTCCGATCGCGCGTGACTCCGGGTCGGTCATCGCGTTCGGGGGACGTGCCACCGAATCGGACCAGCAGCCGAAGTACTTGAATTCCCCAGAGACGCCGATCTACTCCAAGGGCCGCACCCTCTACGGCCTCCACCTCAGCAAGGCGGGGATGCGCGAAGCGGGCTTTGCGGTGTTGGTGGAGGGCTACTTCGATTACGCGCAGGTGTATCAGGCAGGCCTCCGCTCGGTCGTTGCCTCGTGCGGCACGGCGCTTACGCCGGCGCAAGCTCAGCAATTACGTCGGTTCACCGGGCGCGTCGTGCTGAGCTTCGATCCCGACGCCGCGGGCCAGGGCGCCGCTGCCAAATCCTGCGAAATGCTGGTTGCCGAAGGCTTTGAGGTCAACGTCGCCATACTGCCCCCCGGTGAAGATCCCGATACGTTTGTACGTAAGCGCGGAGGGCAGGGTTATGCCGAACGCCTCCGTTCATCGAAGCCGTATCTGGACTACCTGCTCGATCGCGCCGCCGCGCAGCACAACCTGCGAAACGCCGAGGGACGGGCACGATTTGTGGCTGAGGTACTGCCGGTCGTCGAGCGCATTCCTGACCGGACGCGTCAGGAACTGTTCGTGGAGGCAGTGGCCGGCCGCGCCGGCGTGGCGAGCGAGCTCATCCGGGTGCAGGTGGCAAAGCCGACCGCCCGGCGCGCCGCCCCCCTGCCCGCACGGGAGCTCCCAGGACTCGGACAGGTTACCAAGGCCGAAAAGGGGCTGATCTGGTGGCTGGTCCACCGGCCGGAAACGGCCCTGGACGCCCTGCGGACGCTCGATCCGGAGGATTTCGAGGCGCTGGCATGCCGGGCGGTGCTGGATTTGGCGCGAAAACTGGACGATGATAGGAGTTTCGCCCCATCCGTGCTGCTCGAACGTCTAAACACCAGCGAGGTTCAGCTCGTAACAGGTATAGCCAGCGAGTCCGAACCCCACGTCCACGACGCCGCCGAGTGCGCCCTGATCCTCCGGCGCCTGCGTTACGAGCGCGAACGGGCGGCACTGCAGCGCGAAATCGACCGCCTGCAGACGGCCGGGACGGAGCCGGGCGAGACACTGCAGGACCTGCTGGTACGGAAGTACGAGCTGATTCAGCGGATCGAAGGTCTGTTGTAGGAAGGCTCGTGGGAGGTTCTGATCTTGTCGATTGAAGAAAAATACGCCGAAGTCCAGCAACTGATTAACGTCGGCAAGGAAAAGGGCTACCTCCTCTATGACGAGGTGAACGAGCTGCTCCCGTCCGAGATCACGTCCTCGGAGGAGCTGGACGATCTGTTCAACGCCTTCGGCAGCGCCGGAATCGAAGTGGTCGATTCCGACAAGGCGTATCGCGGCGACAAAGACTTCGATCGAGATGTCTCGGGCGATGAGCCCGAGCTCGATCTCACGCCTGGCGCGCTCGACAAGACGAACGACCCGGTGCGGATGTACCTCCGCGAGATGGGCACCGTCCCGCTCCTCACGCGCGAGGGCGAGGTGGCGATCGCCAAGCGCATCGAGCGCGGCAAGCTCGCCGTCATCAAGTCGATCTCCCGCACGCCGACCATTGCCAAGCGCATCCTGATCATGGGGGATCAGCTGC